>Ga0123338_10002422_pt1 | contig 17423 bp, 13 predicted proteins | sample grotaG_FD_89793 | JGI IMG/M metagenome (GOLD analysis project Ga0123338, IMG submission 89793) | Glacier valley bacterial and archeal communities from Borup Fiord, Nunavut, Canada, to study Microbial Dark Matter (Phase II) -... | ecosystem: Environmental > Aquatic > Freshwater > Ice > Glacier ...
GCGGCTGCGGGCGCTGCACGCCTTCACGGGGCGGCTGCCGCTGCTGGCGTTGCCACCCGCCGATGCAACGATTCCGCTCACCGGGGACTCCACTACCGGGAGCCTGCTGAGTGGGGCGGTGAATGGCGCAGTGGCCGAAATCACCGGCATCGTTGCCCAGTACGAGCGGCGCTACCCGGCGCTGGGAGTGCTGCTCACGGGGGGCGACGCCCCTTTTCTGGCGGCCCGGCTGCCGGCGCGTATCTTTGTAGTGCCCGAGCTGGTGCTGCTTGGCCTTAATCGGATTTTAGTTTATCATGTTGAAAAATAAAGAGATGGAGAGCCGTTTTTTGGGATTGGTGTTGATGGGCGGGGCGGTGCTGGCCGCGGGCGGCGCGCGGGCGCAGGGCCTGGGCAACTCGCCCTACTCGCGCATCGGCCTGGGCGAATACAACGCTAATACCGGCGGGGTGCGCCAAATGGGCATGGGCGGCGTGGGCCTGGCGGCGCCCAACGCCGTGAACGTGAACGAACTGAACCCCGCGCTGCTGTACTACACCTCGCGCACCACGTTTGAGGCCGGCTACAACGGGCAATACAAAACGGTGAAAAACGCCAGCGCCGCTAACCGCGGCGGCAGCGGCACGCTCGGCTACCTCGCGCTGTCGGTGCCGCTGAGCTCCCGGTGGGGCGCGGCCGTGGGCCTGAAGCAGGTCAGTGCCGTGGATTACGAATCGAACATCATCCAGGACGTGGAAGGTGCCACGGGGTCGGCCCAGGCCAAGGCGCTGAAACAATACAAAGGAACCGGCGGGGTGTCGGAGGCGTATTTGGGCCAGGGCGTACGCATCACCAAAGATTTCACGCTGGGCGTCACGGCCTCTTACGTGTTTGGGGTGGTGGACGAAACCACCGGCACCACCGTGGCGCTCATCAACAGCCCCGATGCGCCGGTGAAGGCCGTGGACCGGCAGCACGCCCGCTACTCGGACTTTGCTTTCCGGCTGGGCAGCCATTACCGGCACAAAGTGGGCAAAAGCCTGAGCCTGAACCTGGCCGGCGTATATAGCTTCGGACACAATCTGAACGGGCGGCAGGTCATCACCCGCGAGCAGGAGAACGCCGACGGCACCCTCATCGGCACGGCCACGGCCGTGAGCGACGCGCGCGGCAGCACCTACGTGCCGGCGCTGGCCCAAGCCGGCCTCAGCCTCGACAACGACAAGAACTGGAGTGTCAACCTCGACGCGGCCCAGCAGCAGTGGTCTAAGTTCAACAGCTTCAACACCGCCGGCTTGGCCCTGCGCAACACCTTGCGCTTCGGCCTTGGCGGCGAACTCACGCCCGACCCGGGCTCGGTGGAGCATTACTTTCAGCGGGTGACGTACCGGGCCGGCATCAGCCTGGCGCAGCTGCCCTACCAGCCCGGCGGCAAGATGCTGTACGACCGGTCGGTAAGCTGGGGCTTTGGCTTTCCGCTGCCCACAGCCACGGCCCTGGACGCCACCACGCTCAGCCTCTCGTTCACCTACGGCGTGCGCGGCAACACCGACCTGCTGGAGGCGGGCGGCAGCAACGTGCAGGAAAGCTACATCCGCGGCCAGTTTGGCGTCACGCTCAACAACCGCTGGTTCATCAAGCGGCGCTTGCAATAGCCCGCGGCCTACGAGCGTGACGAAATCTTTCGGCTTCGGCGGCGCGGTGGGGGCCGGGCTACTGGCCCTGGCCCTGGCCGGCTGCGATAAAAAAGCGGCCACCGGCCCAACGCTCGTGTACAACGGGCCCCTGATGGAAACGACCAACGTGCGGATGCTGGTCAGCGACTCGGCCAAGCTCAAGTTTCAGCTCACGGCACCGCTGGAGCAGCAGTACGAAAACGGCGACGTTATTTATCCCAAGGGCGTGCAGGTCATCTTCTACTCGCCCGACGGCAAGAAGACGGTCATCAACACCCTCACGGCGCGCTACGGCAAGCAGGACAAGGCCAAGAACCTCTACACCATGCGCGGCGACGTGCGGGTGGTGAACGTGCCCCAGCAGCAGCGCCTGAACACCGAAGAGGTGTTTTTTGACAAAACCAAGCAGTTGATTTACACCGACACGGCCATGTTCGTGAAGGTGGAAACGCCCACCGAATTCCTGACCGGCTACGGGCTCACGGCCAACCAGACGTTCTCGCGCTACCGCATCAAGCGGCCCAAAGGCTTTTTTGATAAAATTGCGGGCGGCGGGCTGTGAGCCGCAGCTCGGTTAGACATTTAACTTATTCCTATGCAATTCGACAAATCCCTGCTGCGCACCGTGCTGTTTGCCGTGGGCGTGGTGGCGCTGGTCATCGGCATCTACCAAACGCTGCTGTTCAACGACCTGGCGGCCAACTACTGGATTTTCATGGTGTCGATGGCGTGCTGGATGCCGCTGCTCTACTGGCGGCAGCAGGAACGGCTGGCGGCTAAAATTGCCGAGCAGGAAGCCAAACTGGCCCGGGAAGCACGGGCCAAAACCCCGGCGAAATCAACCAAAAAACGCCGCTAGGGGCGGGGTGGCCGCTGCGTGGGCCAGTAAAACGCATTGGGCCGGCCGGCCGCCACGCGGGTTTGCCCGGCCCGCGCGAGGACTTATAATCGGGCAACGCTTTGATTGCCGGCCAAATTCTGGTTATTTTGCGCCTCTTTTGACTAACACGGACTTCGATTCTTTTGACAAGTAAATGGCTTTAATTAACACGATTCGGGAAAAATCAGGCGTGGCGGTGGGCCTCGTGGCCGTCGGGATGCTGCTCTTCATTGTGGGCGGCGACCTGGTGGGCGGCAAAAACCGCCTCTTCAACCGCAACGACCAAACGGTGGGCGAAGTGGCCGGCCAGAAAGTAGAGCTGGCCGATTACAACAACGCCCTGGAGCAGGCCAAGCAGGCCTTCGCCGCCCAGCAGCAGCGCCAGCCCGACGAGCAGGCCCTCGGCTACCTGCGCGACCAGGCCTGGAACCAGACCATTTTCAACCTGGCCTTCCAGCCCGAGTACAGCAAGCTGGGCCTGACCGTGGGCGACGAAGAACTGGTGGACATGGTGCAGGGCGACAACATCAGCCCCGGCATCAAGCAGGCCTTCACCGACAAAACCAGCGGGCAGTTCGACAAGAGCCGGCTGATTGAGTACCTGAAAAACCTCGACAAGCTGCCCCCCGAAAACCAACTGGCCTGGCACAACTTCGAAGCCAACCTGCCCATCGAGCGCCTGCGCAACAAGTACAACGCCCTGCTGAAAAACTCGGTGTACGTGACCACCGCCGAAGCCAAGCGCTTCGACGCCAGCCAGAACACCAAGGCGGCCGTGAAGTACCTGTTCGTGCCCTACAGCAGCATTTCCGATTCGGCCGTGAAGGTGACCGACGCCCAGCTGCAGGCTTACCTCGACAAAAACAAGGACAAGTACAAGGTGGAGGACGGCCGCTCGGTGGAGTACATCTCCGTGCCGGTGGTGGCCTCCAAGGAGGACAGCGCGGCCGTGAAAAAAGGCATTGCCGAGCTGGCCGCGCAGTTCGGCGCGGCCCCGGTCGACTCGCTGTTTGTGATGCAGAACTCGGAGCAGCCCTACAACAAAAACCTGCGCAGCCCCGCCGACCTGCCCGAGCAGCTCCGCAAGCAGTTGCCGCTGGCCCAAGGCAAAGTGTACGGCCCCTACGCCGAGGCGGGCACCTACTCGCTGTACAAGGTGACGGGCACCGGTACCGGCAAGCAGGCGGCAGCCCGCGCCAGCCACATCCTCATCAAGGCCGATGGCCCGACGCCCGCGGCCAAAGCCGTTGCGAAAGCCAAGGCCCAGGACATCCTGAACAAAATCAAGGGCGGGGCCGATTTCGCGGCCCTGGCCCGGCAGTTCGGCACCGACGGCACCAAGGACCAGGGCGGCGACCTCGGCTGGTTCGGCCAGGGCCGCATGGTGCCCGAGTTTGAGAAGGCCATTTTTGGGGCCACCAGCCCCGGCTTGCTGCCCAACGTGGTGGAAACCTCGTTCGGCTACCACGTCATCAAAATCACGGCCGTGCCCACCAAGCAAACCTACCAGGTGGCCGAGGTGAAGAAAACCATTGCCCCGAGCGACGCCACCCGCGAAGCCGCCTACGCCAAGGCCCAGCAGCTGAAGGGCGAAGCCACCGACCTCGACAGCTTCCGCAAGCTGGTGACCAAGGACCGCACCTTGGTGAAGCAGGAAGCACTGAACCTCGACCGCGGCGCCCGCAGCGTGAACAGTCTGCAAAACGCCCGCGAGCTGGTGCGTTGGGCCTTTGGCTTCAACCCGAACGGCTCCGAGACCAAGGTGGGCGACGTGTCGGAAGTGTACGAGATGGGCGACCAGTACGTCATCGCGGCCCTCACCGGCGAGCGCGCCAAAGGCACCGCCACCATCGCCGCCATCAAGCCCGAACTGTCGGCGCTGGTGCGCAACGAGGAGAAGGCCAAGCTGATAATGGCCAAGCTGCCCAAAGCCGGCTCGCTGGAAGAAACGGCCACCAAGTACGGCCCCACCGCCCAGGTAAACACTGCCCAGGGCGTGGTGCTCGGCCAGGGCAGCATCCCCAACCTGGGCTTCGAGCCCGTGGCCGTGGGCAAGGCCTACGCGCTAAAGCCCGGCCAGAACTCGGGCCCCATCCGGGGCGAGCAGGGTGTGGTGATAGTGGAGCCGGTGACGGTGGCCCCGCCCGCCACCACCACGGCCGACCTGAAGGCCATCCGGCAACAGTTGGCCCAGCAGCGCGCCCAGCAGCAGGACGGCAAGATTTACGAGGCCATCAAGGCCCACGCCAACGTGAAGGACAACCGCACCAAGTTTTTCTAGGGCGTTAATCCACCGATTGAAAAGGGCCGTACCTTCGGGGGCGGCCCTTTTTTGTTCTTGCAGTCGCTGGCCCAATCGAAAAGCTTCGGCAACTCACCCCTTGGCTACCCGATTGAACGAACCGCGCAGAGGCGTGCGTTTGGGCTTGCCCGGTGTTGCAAAGTGCCGGGGCGCTGCGTGTCCTGAAAGCTGAATTTATGCGTTTGCCTTCCCTCGTTTTAGTTTCTATGGCCGTGCTGGCAGGGCCCGTGTTGGCCCAGCCCCAGCAGCGGCCCGGAACCCCGGTGAGCAGCACTTCCTTGGCTCAGGACTACGCCCGCCGCGGCGAGCACGAAAAAGTGGTGTTCCTGTTTGAGCAGCTCTCGCCGGAAGAGCAGTCCAGCCTGGCCGTTTTCCCGGTGTACCTGGCCTCGCTGCAAGCCCTGAAGCGGTACAAGGACGCCGAGAAAGTGGCCCGCAAGGCCGCCAAGCTACACCCGGACGATGCCACGTTTGGCGTGGCCTTGGGCGGCGTGTACGCCGCGGCCGGCGACGCCCCGGCGGCCGAAAAGCAGTGGCAGAAGGTGCTGAGCCAGCTCACGCCCCCGCAGGTAGGGCCGGTGGCCGTGGAATTTGGCCGGCGTGAGCTGCCCGCCTGGGCCGAGCGCGCCTACCTGCGCGGCCGGGCCCTGGCCAAAAACGACACCGAGTACGCCCCGCAGCTCATTCAGCTTTACACCCAAACCAATAGCCAGGGCCAGGTGCTGGCCGAAACGTTGCGCCTCGTGGCCCAGGACGAGCAGCAGTTGCCCTTCGTGCGGAACATGCTGCAAAACGCCCTGCACGAGGAAAAAGACTTCGACGCACTGGAAACGCAGCTGCTGGCCGCCACTCAGCAGCACCCCGACCAAGCCGCCTACAGCGAGCTGCTGCTGTGGCTGCAGATGCAGCGCCACGACTTTGCCGGGGCCCTGGTGCAGGCCCGCGCCCTCGACCGCCGCGGCCACGACGAAGGCCGCCGGGTGATGATGCTGGCCGCCATCGCGCAGCAAAACAAGGACTACGACAGCGCCATCGACGGCTTCGGCTACGTGGCCAAAGAGTACCGGGGCGGGCCCTACGGCAACGCCGCCCGGCAGCGCCTGCTGCAAGCCCGCGAGGCCCAGGTGCGCGACACCTACCCCGTGGACGGGACCAAGGTGCGCGCCCTGGTGGCCGACTACGAGCAGCTGCTGGCCGAATTGGGCCGCACCCCCGACACGGCCCCCGTGCTGCGCAACCTGGCCAACCTCTACGCCTTTCAGCTCAACAACCGGCCCAAGGCCATGACGCTGCTGCAGGAAGTCATCGACATGCCCCGGGCCAGCGACGAGGTGGTGGACGAAGCCAAGGTGACGCACGGCGACCTGTACCTGCTGAAAGGGGAGCCCTGGGAAGCCACGCTGCTGTATTCGCAGGTGGAAAAGTCGCACAAGGACTCGCCCCTGGGCTACGAGGCCAAGCTGCGCAACGCCCGCCTGAGCTACTACGCCGGCGACTTCAAGCTGGCCCAAAGCCACCTCGATATTTTAAAAGAAGCCACCACCCGCGAAATTGCGAACGACGCCATGCAGCTCTCGCTGCTGATTCAGGACAACACCGTGGAGGACACCCTGGGCCTGGGCCTGAAAGCCTACGCCGCCGTGGAGCAGCTGGTGTTCCAAAACAAGCTGCCCGAGGCCATCAAAGGCCTGGATGCGCTGCTGGAGCGGTACCCCGGCCACTCTCTCGCCGACGACACGTACTACCTCAAAGGCCAGTTGCTGCGGCGGATGGGGGATTTTCCCGGCGCCATTGCCACGCTGGAGCGCATCACCGCCAATCCCAAATACGACGTGCTGAGCGACGACGCCTTGTTCCTGCTGGCCCGCATTCAAGAGGAGGACGTGAAGGACAAGGGGAAGGCCCAGGAGCTGTATAACCAAGTCATCACCAAATACCCCGGCAGCATTTACGTGGCCGAGGCCCGCAAGCGCTTCCGCAAGCTGCGCGGCGACGGGGTGCAGTAGGGTAAATTCGTCTGTCATCCTGAGCGCAGCGAAGGACCGTACCACGTTCGCGCCATCACCATTAAATCATCGTGTTCGGTTACTTCGTCTATATCACGACCAATCCCGCCCGCACCGTTTTGTACATCGGCGTGACCAACAGCGTGCAGCAGCGCACGGCGCAGCATTTCCAAAACCGAGGGCTGGCTGAAAATTTCGCCGGGAAGTATTTCTGCTACAACTTGCTTTACGTGGAGAAGTACGGAGACATCAAAGCTGCTATTGGCCGTGAGAAGGAATTGAAGGGCTGGACTCGGGCGAAGAAAGAGGCGCTGATTGCAACAGTTAATCCGAATTGGGAATTTCTGCTTCCGTAGGAGTATCAAGGCGGCGCGAGCGTGGTAAGGTCCTTCGCTCCGCTCAGGATGACAGCGCTACCGAAAAAACACGAACAGCACCGCCAGCACCAGGAGAAATACCCCGTACATCAGCGCATCGGTGCCGATGTACTGGCGGTATTTGCGGTAAAATTCGCGGAGCTTGGTCATTGGGGCGGGCAGGAAGGCGGGCGGGCTTAAAGGTACGCCGGCGGGCGCGGGGCGGGGTTTAGGCGTACTTTTGGGGCCGTTTCTATTCCTTATCCGATGCCCCTATCCGCAAGCAAGCGCTGGAATTTTATCCCCGAAGCCGAGCCCACCCGGGTTAACCGCCTGACCCAAGCCCTCTACATTGCCCCCGAAGTCGCCGCCCTACTCGTGCAGCGCGGCGTAGACACCCCCGAGGCCGCCGCCGCCTTCTTCCACCCTGACTTGCGCCAGCTGCCCGACCCGCTGCTGATGCGCGACATGCCCCGCGCCGTGGCGCGCCTGGCCCACGCCCTGCACAGTGGCGAAAAGGTGCTCGTGCTCGGCGACTACGACGTGGACGGCATCACGTCGGTGGCCACGGTGATGAGCTACCTCACGCCCCTGTTCGGCGCGGCGCGGCTGCGCGATTACATTCCCGACCGCTACACCGAGGGCTACGGCATTTCCGAAAAGGCCATCGACCTGGCCGCGGAAGAGGGTTTTGGCCTCATCATCGCCCTCGACTGCGGCATCAAGGCCGTGGCGCAGGTGGCCTACGCGGCCAGCCGGGGCGTCGATTTCATCATCTGCGACCACCACTTACCCGGCGAGGAGCTGCCGGCCGCCGTGGCCGTGCTCGACCCCAAGCGGGCCGATTGCCCGTACCCGTACAAGGAGCTGTCGGGCTGCGGCGTGGGCTTCAAGCTGATGCAGGCGCTGGGCCAGCACTTGGGTCGGCCCGCTGCGCCGCTCCACGACCTGCTCGATTTGGTGACGGTGAGCATCGCGGCCGACATCGTGCCCATTACCGGCGAAAACCGGGTGCTGGCCGCCCACGGCCTGCGCCGCTTCAACGAAGACGCCGAGCGGCTGCGCCCGGGCCTGGCCGCCCTGCGCGAGCTGGCCACCCTGCGCGAAGGCCAGTTGGGCATCAGCAGCCTCATATTTGGGTTTGCGCCCCGCATCAACGCCGCCGGGCGCATGGGCGACGCCCGCCGCGCCGTGGCCATGCTGCTGGCCCCCGACCAGCAGGAAGCCCGCTACACCGCCGAGGTGGTGGACCAGATGAACCAGCAGCGCCGCGGCTCGGACCAGCACACCACCCAGGAAGCCCTCGACATGATTGCCGGCAGCCCCGCCCTGCAAAACGCCCGCGCCACCGTGCTCTACAAGGCCGACTGGCACCAGGGCGTGCTCGGCATCGTGGCCTCGCGCTGCCTCGACCAGTACTACCGCCCCACGGTCATCCTCACCCAGCGCGACGGCAAGGCCACCGGCTCGGCCCGCTCCGTGGCCGGCTTCGACGTACACGAGGCTCTGGAAGCCTGCGCCCCGCTGCTCGACCAGTTTGGCGGGCACCGCGCCGCCGCCGGCCTCACCCTCAAGGTGGAGAACGTGCCGGCGTTTCAGCGCCGCTTCGAGGAAGTGGTGGCCCACACCCTCACCACCGAGCACCTCGTGCGGCCGGTGGAAGTGGCCGCGTGGCTGCCGCTGGGCCGCATCACCGAGGCCTTTTTTGCCGAGCTGCGCCGCATGGAACCCTTCGGCCCCGGCAACCCCAACCCCGTGTTTGCCTCGGCGCGGCTGGTGGCCGTGCCGCACAGCGCCCGCGTGGTGGGCACGGGCCACCTCAAGCTGCGGCTGGCCTCGACGGATGCCACCGGCCCGGCCCTCGACGCCATCGGCTTCGGCCTGGCCGACTACCTGCCCGAAATCGAGCAAGGAAAGCCCTTCAGCGCCTGCTACACCATTGAGCTGAACGAGTACCGCGGCCAGCGCAGCGTGCAGCTGCGCGTGCTGGACGTGCGCTGGGAGTGAGGCGCTTCGCTTAATTAAGAATGAGGAATGATGATTGTTGTCATCCTGAGCTTGCGAAGGACCTTATCACGTTCGCGTCGTTGGAATTGCGATGTACTGTTTCTGCGTGATAAGGTCCTTCGCAAGCTCAGGATGACAACAATCATCATTCCTCATTAAGCGAAGCGTACCACACCCACCACATGAGCGGCAGTTGCAGCGGCAGCCGCCCCCAGGCCACCCAGCCGGAAATGTGCAGCTGCCCGTGCACCAGGGCCATGTACACGTTGGCCGGGAACACGGCCACCAGCAGCGCCAGCAGGCCCCAGCCCGCCAGCCGCCGCGTGCGCGCGGGCAGCAGCCCCAGCCCGCCCAGCATCTCAAACACCCCGCTGGTGTACACCAGGGCCAGTGGCTGCGGCAGTTGCGGCGGCATGATGGCGAGGTAGGTGGCCGGGTGCACGAAATGCCAGACGCCGGCCAGCACGAAAAGCAGGGCCAGCGCGCAGCGACTGAGGAGGCGGGTGTTCATGGGCGGGTAAAAGTCGGCCAGAAAATCCGGGAACCCGCCGCCCGCGGCCGCGTTAATTCAAGGGGCGGCGTAGAATTTTTGGCTGCTCGTTTGTTGTTCCCCGCGCCCAAGGCCGCCCAAAGGTTCGCCTTGCCCGCCGCGTGCCAGGGGCGTACTTTTGTGTTACTAAATCAATTTTCCCACCCAGCTTATGCAAACCGCCACCTCCACCAATATTTACGACCTCACCGAAGAGCAACTGGCCGTGCGCGACGCCGCCCGCGAGTTTGCCCAGGAGCTGTGGGCCGGCGTCATCGAGCGCGACGAGCACCAGAAATTCCCTGCGGAGCAGGTGAAGAAGATGGGCGAGCTGGGTTTCATGGGCATGATGGTGAGCCCCGAATACGGCGGCAGCGGCCTCGACACCGTGAGCTACGTGCTGGCCATGGAAGAAATCAGCAAGGTTGACGCCTCCTGCTCGGTCATCATGAGCGTGAATAATTCGTTGGTATGCTGGGGCCTGGAGAAGTACGGCACCGAAGAGCAGAAGATGAAGTACCTGCCGCGGCTGTGCTCGGGCGAAATCATCGGCGCCTTCGCCCTGAGCGAGCCCGAAGCCGGCTCCGACGCCACCAGCCAACGCACCACCGCCGAAGACCGGGGCGACCACTACCTGCTGAACGGCACCAAAAATTGGATTACCAACGGCACCACCGCCTCGGTGTACCTCGTCATCGCCCAAACCCACCCCGAGCTGAAGTCGCGCGGCATCAACGTGCTGATTGTGGACAAGGACATGCCCGGCTTCCTCCAGGGGCCCAAGGAAAACAAGCTCGGCATCCGCGGCTCCGACACCTGCTCGCTGATGTTTACCGACGTGCGGGTGCCCAAGGAAAACCGCATCGGCGACGACGGCTTCGGCTTCAAGTTCGCCATGCAGGTGCTGGCCGGGGGCCGCATCGGCATCGCCGCGCAAGCCCTGGGCATCGCCTCCGGCTCGCTGGAGCTCAGCCTCAAGTACGCCAAGCAGCGCAAGGCGTTTGGGGTCGAGATTTCGCAGCACCAGGCCATCCAGTTCAAACTCGCCGACATGGCCACCAATGTCGACGCGGCCCGCCTGCTGTGCCTGCAAGCCGCCGCCGACAAAGACAACCACGCCGATTACGCCAAGTCGGGCGCCATGGCCAAGCTGTTTGCCTCGAAAGTGGCCATGGACAGCGCCGTGGAAGCCGTGCAGATTCACGGCGGCTACGGCTTCGTGAAGGAGTACCACGTCGAGCGGTTCATGCGCGACGCCAAGATTACCCAGATTTACGAGGGTACTTCCGAAATCCAGAAAATTGTGATTTCGCGGGAAATCCTCAAGTAAGAACTGAATTGCCTAAAATTCAGATTCATTGCACAAAACCCAGCCACAAAATGGCTGGGTTTTTAGTTTTTGTGAATTTCAAGGTGTTATATTGCATTGCGGTAGCCACCCAGTTACCCCTCCGCACCCCTTTTCCCGCCGCAATTGGCCGTTGAATTATGGAAGATTACAATAAAGTCATCGAATCGCTGGGCGTCCGCTACATCAAGGCGAAGAACCTGGTGTTGCACCAGCCGTTCACCGTTCGCAACTCGTACGACGTCGGCAACAACCTCATTCTGCTCCACAAAGGGCACATCACCTTCGGCGAAGACGAGCAAGTGGTGGAAGAGGGCGAGATGCTGTTCATCCCCGGCGGCCGCCCCACCCGCGTGAGCTACGGCCACGACCTGAAAAACCGCGTCATCACCAACGACGACCTCATTTCCAACAAAGACAAGTTCTTCACCTCCAACGACAGCCTCGACCTCATCGGCGACGCCGAAGAAAGCCACAGCTTCGTGAGCTTCGAGGCCAAGGTGTTCGACTCGGTGAACTTCTTCGCTTCGCTCGACGTGCCGGCCTTCCTCATCAGCGGGCAGTCGAAACTGGCCAACCTGGTTATCAAGGTGGTGGAAGAAAGCATGCAGGACCTGCCCGGCCGCGAGCGCCTCATCAACATCTACACCGAAAACATTGTGGTGGAAGTGGTGCGCTACGTGCTGCGCAACAACATGTTTGTGGAACAGTTGGCCACCAACAGCACCTATTTCAAAGACCCGCGCCTGATTGACCTGTTCAATTACATCAAGGAGAACCTGGGCGGCGACCTTTCCAACAAGGTGCTCTCGGGCGTGGCCAACGTGAGCGAGGACTACGTGGGCCAGTATTTCAAGATGCTGACCAACATCAACCCGCAGGACTACATCGAGTACCAGCGGATGGAGCGTGCCGTGTTCCTGCTGCGCACGACGAAGAAAAGCATCCGCGACATCGGCAAGGAAGTGGGCTACAAAGACACGGCCTATTTCTGCCGCCGCTTCAAGATGATGTTCGGCATCCCGGCCGGCAAGATGCGCCGCCGCGAGTCGGCTATGAACATCTGAGCGCCGCTGGCAATAAAAAAGCCCCGCTGCAACGCGCAGCGGGGCTTTTTTGTGGCTTTCTGAATGGGCGTTACTCCAATACAACGCGGCGGTTGGTGGTCCCAGCGGCGTAGCCCACCCGCAGCACGTACACGCCCCGTGGCAGTCCGGACGTGTTCAACGTCAATTCGGACAGCGGCGTGGACTGGGTGAGCACGGCCCGGCCCAGCGCGTCGAGCAACTGCACCTGCCGGGGGCGCGCCGCCGCGTCCAGACGCAGGTGCAGGTAGTCGTGCGCGGGCACGGGCCAGGCGTCCAGCCGGGCCAGCGGCTGGGGCGCGGCCACGGCCAGCACGTGCGCGTCGAGCAAGCGGGCAAGGCCGTTGACGGGCAGCCCGCTTACCTGTTGAAACGTGCCGGCGGTGAGAATGGCCCCGTCGGGCTGCACCAGCAGGCGAACCACGTCGAGGCCGGGGCCGCCGCCGGGCAGAAAGCCCACGTCCTCGGCGCCCATGGGCAGCAGGCGGGCCAGGCCGTAGTAGGCATTGCCCCGTAAGATATCGGCTCCCACCAGCACCCGGCCGTTGGGCTGCACGGCCAGGGCGGTCAGGCTGTAGACGGTGCCGCTCAGGCTGGCCACGAAAGAAGCGTCGGGCGCGCCGGTGGGCAGCAGCCGGGCCACGTCGCTGGTGGGCACCGCCCCGTAGGCCGAAAATTTATTGCCCACGTAGATTCGGCCGCTGGCATCGAGGGCAAGAACTGTTTCGCGGGTGGCGTCTACCGGGGTGAGCGCAAAAGAATTGTCGAGGGCGCCGCTAGGCAGCAGGCGCCACACCAGCACCGGCCGGATGGCCCCCGGCGCCAAGCGGCGCGACGCGCCGCCCACCAGAATGCGCCCATCGGGCTGCACCCGCAGCGTGAAGCCCCCCGTGGAATCGGCGGGCACGAAGCCGGGGTCGGGCTGGCCAGTGGTGCCCAGCACCCGCGCCAGCACCTGGGGCCGGGCGGCCGGATTGGGGCGCAGGTTGAAGTAGCCGGTGAGCAGCACGTTGCCGTCAGGCTGCAAGGCTACTTGCTGTATCTGGCTGCTGCTGCTGTTGTCGACGGGTTGAAGCGGCGGGGCAAACGCCCCGTCCAACGCGCCGCCGGGCAGCAGGCGGGCCAAGCCGCGGCGGACCGTGCCGGCCACGTAGCCAAAGCGCCCGGCCAGCAGCACCTTGCCATCGGCTTGCAGGGCCACGCTGTTCACCACCCCATTGCAGGCCGTGGTGAAGGCGGGGTCGGGGGTTCCGTTGGCGTCCAGCCGGGCCACGTAGCCGGCCGCCTGCCCGTTGATTTCGTTGAAGTCGCCCCCCACCAGCAATTGCCCGTTGGGCTGACGCACCACGTCGAGCACACTGCCCAGTTGCTGCACCGTCGGCGCGGCCGCGGGCAGGTATACCCCACCAGCCGAGAGCACGGCCAGCGGGGTAGGCTGGGCGCCGGGGCTGCCGAACGGTACGGGCTGCCCGCCCACCAGCAGTTGCCCATTGGGCAGGACTTGCAGCGAATACGGGTACCGCTCGCCGTCGGCGGCCGCGGTTTGGTTGGCAAACGACGCATCGAGCGCGCCGGTGGGCAGCAACCGCACGAGGCGGCCTATGGGCGCGCCGTCGTAGAGTAGGGCCGACGTTGCCACCAAAACTTTGCCATCGGCTTGCAGCGCCAACGGCCCAAAATAGGAGGCATTGGGTCCGCCGAAATTCATGCCGGGCTGCCAGCTTGCATCAGCTGCGCCCGTGGGCAGCAGGCGGCGCAGCGTCCGGGTGCCGTTGCCGCCAAGCAGGGCCAGTAGGTTGCCGTCGGGCTGTAGTGCCAAACTGCCGGCCTGAGTGCCAGCCGGCAGGGCGGCGTTGAAGCCAGTATCGAGGGCGCCGGTGGGCAGCAATCGGGCCAGGGCACGGCGCGGCTGGCTTTGTACGGTGGTGAAGTTGCCGCCTATGATGATTTTACCATCCGGTTGCAGCAGCACTGTTTTCACCTCATCGGAGGGGCCGTTGCTCAGCAGCGTTTGGAAGCTGGCATCCACGGTGCCGTCGGTATTCAGGCGCACGACGGCGGGCGAGGAGGTCCCGTTGGCAGCCCCCAAAAAGCCCCCCACCACCAGCTTGCCATCGGGTTGCTCAACGACTGACCGCGGCGTTAGAGTGGGCGCTACGGCGGACGGCGAAAAAGCCGCGTCGGCGGTGCCGTCGGTGTTCAGGCGCAGCAGGCCCACGCGGGAGATTCCACCTATTTGCAAAAGGCTGGCGGGGTTCAGGCCGAGCACTAGCAACTGCCCATTGGCCAAAGGCACCACTTGAGTAATCTCGCCCCGCAACCCAGCTACGTTAGCCTGAAACCCAGCGTCGAGTTGGGTGCTGCCGGCCAGCAGGCGGGCTAAGTTGTAGAAACCGGCCACCGCAACATCGGTGCCCGCCACCCGGCTGAACGTGCCCACCAGCACCCGCTTGCCATCGGCCAACTGAATGGCTTGGCCAACAAGGGCCGGCGCATACACCCGCCCAATGGCGAACGCTGGGTCTAGCATGGGCCCCTGCGCCTGAACAAGGCCATTAGCCAAGCAACTGAGCAAAAATAGGGTAAAAATACGTCGCATAAGCAGGGAAAAAAGGCGACCAGCCAGCGGAAGCGGGCTGGTCGCTGATGAACCAGGAAAATAAAACTAGTGCTTGATTTCAACGTGCTGGCGCAACACTTGTCCGTTGCTCGCCGCTACGAGAAAGTAGATGCCAGCGGGCAAATCGGCAGTGGCAAAGGTGCATTGCGCGCCGGTTGCGGCTTGCTCCCGCACGAGGCGGCCCTGTCCGTTATACAGTCTAATTGTCGCGTTGCGCATCAAATCGTCAACAGCTTTTAGCTGAATTAGCATACTACCGTCAGCCGGATTGGGATATGCGGCGAGGTTGCTGGTTGCTTCTTTGCTGCTCAGTTCCGGCCGGTTTGGGTAACAATTAGGGTTGTTGTCCACGAGCAGGACGAGGCCTCCCGCAGGGCTGCGGAATCGGTAGTCGTACTGAGAAGGTGGTGTCGGGCGCGTTGCCTGTTCGAGCAGGCCATTACAAATGTTGATGGCCTTGACGTACACCGAGTAGTACGTTGGGGCGGCGGTAGGGCCATGTAACACATTAGCAGTAAATGATGGAAGGCCGTCGAATGCGGTTAGCCGAGTTTCCTGGCCAGCCGGCCCAGCAAACCACTGGGTGGTCGTAAGGTCGAAATTACTGGCGTAAGACGGTCGAAATACGACGTTTTCATCATGGCATACGCTAAAATTATAAGTTGCCGCGTTTGGCGGCTGATAGTTAAGCGCAAAATCTGTTATAGAACTCACTAATACGTCAACCGTGGCGGGTGAACTTGCAATGCTGCCCGCGCGCGTGGCAGTGACTGTTATTGTAACATAATCGTCAATCCCAGAATCGCCTCGAATGGTCACACTGGGTCCAGTTGCCGTTCGCAGGCCACTCGTGCCGAATGTGGCACCTATGCTTACACTCCATGTGTAAGTTGTGGTTTGGCCGCGACCGGGTAAATTGCATTCCTCTCGCACGGCGAACGTGCGCGCAATGCCGCCGGCACATAGCTTGTCTGGGGCAGTTAGCAGAACCGGAGTAGGGGTGACGTTAAAGATTTCCTTACGCATGAAATCCGCGTTGCCGGTGGTAAGTTGAATGTGTTCCTCATTGGCTCCGGTAGGACCGTAATACGCGTCAAAGGGAATCGTGCCGGCGCAAACCAGATTTGTGCTGGTCAGAGGCTGGCAGAAATCATCTGCTCCACCACCAGCAGGCTGATAGGCGAGCGCGCTGTGCATGGGTATGAATGCAGCATTTTTCTGAAGAGAATAGATGGTGGCCAAGATGATACCGTGGCGGTCTCGCACTTTTCCAGCAATCTCATCATTAACCCCAAACCAACCGCCGGGACCGGCGTCAAGCCCACACGAGTTATTTGGACCGGTGGCGTAATAATTGCGGCCCCGGCCAATTGGGTAGTGACCTTCTAACACCCGGATGGTATTGCCATAGCCCGGTGAGAAATGCACCCGCGCCGAAACCAAGCCAACGCCTGCGAACTTGCCACGCAGATAAAAAGCTTGGTCACCGTCAGCGATGGGTCCGGTGCCGGTAGTTTTAATCTGGTGTTGGGCCGAAAGGCTGCCGTTGACAACAGCCACGCGACGCAGTTGCTGCGGCCAACTGCCAGCGTTGGCTAGGTTGGACACGTAACGCCCCCGCTCAGGGTCGGCCCGGAAGGGTACCGTATTGCCAGCTAGTTGCGAATAGTGCTGAAGCGACAGTTCTTTCGAGGCGGCCGAGTTTATTTGGCTCAAACCATCTTGAGCCTCTACCTTGCCAAGGTCTTCGGCAAAATATTTTAAAAATAGTTGGTCGCCGATGGGCGTGTTTGCGCCATTGTGCGGCGAGTCGAGCGAGACGTATAGGCGAGTGTTGTGCTGCCACATGGGGGCACCGGTTGCCTGGTACTGCTGCTCCATATAGGACAACGCGAAGCGGGCAATCTGTCCGCCCATACTTGGGCCTACAATAACCAGTTTTTCCGTAGAATTAGCTGCTGCCAACTGCGTGTTCAACTGCTGAATGAGTTTCACTAACACGTACGCATTGGACTCAATAAACGTGCTGCCACCACGATAATAAATTGGTACGAGAAAAAAACCCGCGTTGAAATAGCCGATGATGACGCGTGGAAAGTTGAGGATAACAACATCGTAACCCCTTGCCCGCAACTCATCAGCTAAATTCTCTTCTCGATTTGTGGTACTACTCATATACACTAGCTTGTCAGCATATATATTGCCGGCCTTTCGCTCGTCGTCATGGTCAAACCCATCGATGAGAATAACAGGTTTTGTGACGTTCTGCTGCGTTTGGTTGCAGCTTTTCATCGGGTTGGTGCTGTAGTAGTATTCTACTTCACCTATACCGGCCCGGCCATTGCGGGAGTAGGTAATGTCGGCTGTTAGGAGCGGGTTCAGAGCAAAACAACTGGCTACAGCTGGGCGAATGTTCTTAGCGTAAGGCGCGTTTTTGGAATAAGCGCCCACGGCACTCACAAACAGGAAAGAGCGAGTGATGCGTTGCGAGCCATCAGTGAAATACAGTGTGTAAGTACTTGTTCTAAATTAATTGTGCAATTAAAACGTCATGCTGAGCTTGTCGAAGCATCTTTACCGCTTCGTTGAGTAGTTCAAACGAAGCGGTAGAGATGCTTCGACAAGCTCAGCATGA
>Ga0123338_10002424_pt1 | contig 17418 bp, 17 predicted proteins | sample grotaG_FD_89793 | JGI IMG/M metagenome (GOLD analysis project Ga0123338, IMG submission 89793) | Glacier valley bacterial and archeal communities from Borup Fiord, Nunavut, Canada, to study Microbial Dark Matter (Phase II) -... | ecosystem: Environmental > Aquatic > Freshwater > Ice > Glacier ...
GTGACAAAGTGCTGGAGGCCGCGAAGGCGGCAATTCCGGCTGATTTGTTGTCGCAGCTATTATCGAACGGTGCCGGGCCGGGTGGCGCAAAAGGGGGCTCATCGGGCCGAATGGGGGCGACACGGCAATCCGGTAAACGCGGTCGTCCGCTGGGTGCGCGTCGCGGCATGCCGCGTGCCGGGGCGAGATTGAATGTGATCGAAACCCTGCGCGCTGCCGCACCCTGGCAGCGATTGCGGGCGGCGGAAGCGCTGATGCGGTCCCCGCTGCTGGACACCACTGGCCAAAAAATTTACGTGCGGCAAGAAGATTTTCACGTTACGCGTTTCAAAGAGCGCCGCGATACCACGGTGATTTTTGTGGTGGATGCCTCGGGTTCGGCGGCGCTGAATCGTTTGGCTGAAGCCAAGGGCGCGGTGGAATTATTGCTCGCCGATTGTTATGTGCGCCGAGATCAAGTTGCTTTAATTTCGTTTCGCGGCAAGAAAGCAGATTTACTGTTACCGCCGACCCGCTCACTGGTGCGCGCCAAGCGTGGTTTGGGCGCGCTACCCGGCGGCGGGGGCACGCCGCTTTCAGCGGCCATTGATGCGGCGGTGCAGTTGGCGGATTCCATCGCGCGCCGGGGCGACACGCCAAGCATTGTGTTTTTAACCGATGGTCGCACCAACATTGCCCGCGATGGCTCGCCGGGCCGCCCTGCTGCGGAGGCCGACGCACTGGTCTCCGCCCGCCAATTGCGTGCGCAGCGATTTGCGGCGGTGTTTGTCGATACCTCCACGCAGCCGGCACCGCAAGCCGCGCGCATCGCTGAAGAGATGGGCGCGATTTATCAGCCGCTGCCGTATGCAAATGCGTCCACGATTTCGAATGTGATCCGTGCAAAAGCGCTGTCAAAATAGCGTGGAGCGCGCGAATTGAAGTGGGATATTGACGGTAAGCGCTGGCCCAATCGCGAGGCGAGCCGCTTTGTGCAGGCGGGCGGACTTAAATGGCACGTGCAACAAATTGGCGCGGGTCCGGCCATATTTCTGCTGCACGGCACAGGCGCTGCCACGCATTCGTGGCGGGATCTGCTGCCGCGGCTGGCTGAAAAATTTACGGTTATTGCAGCCGACTTACCGGGGCACGGATTTAGTGAAACGTTGCCGACGGCGCAGATGTCGTTGCCCGGCATGGCCCGGGCTTCGGCAGATTTATTGCGGGTGCTTAAGGTCGAGCCGGCGCTCGTGGTCGGGCATTCTGCAGGGGCTGCGATTCTGGCGCGAATGTGTTTGGATGGGAAAATTAAGCCGCGTGATTTGGTGAGTCTGAATGGCGCGATGTTGCCGCTGCGTGGTCTGGCGGGCGTGGTGTTTCCGCCGGCGGCCAAGCTGATGGCGGCAACTTCACTGGCGCCGCGTTTATTCTCGTGGCGTGCGCAAGATCCCGCTGCCATCGCGCGATTGATTTCAAGCACCGGCTCCAAGCTGGATGGTACCGGAGCAGAGCTTTACACGCGGCTGATTCGCGATACAGCGCATGTTGCCGCCACGCTTAATATGATGGCGCAATGGGATTTGGTGCCGCTCGAACGAAACCTTCCAGCGTTGGAAACGCCTCTGACGCTGGTCGTGGGGTCGAATGATTTAACCGTGTTGCCCAGCGAGGCGAATCGCGTCAAGGCCATCGTGCCGGATGCAAAAGTCATTACGCTCGCAGGCTTGGGACATCTGGCGCATGAGGAGCAGCCAGACGAAATCGCCAAGCTGATTACCCGCATTTTTGAAGACCACGCGCCCTCTGTTAATATCAAAAAATAAATTTTATCTTTGGCAAAAATAATGACGTCGGTTTCTCATCAATTCATCAACCCTTCCTTACGCACTGCAAAGAAACAAGCGCACGCAGTGGTCATCGGCTCCGGCTTTGGCGGCTTGGCTGCGGCAGTGCGTCTGGGTGCGCGCGGCTACCGCGTGACGGTACTTGAAAAACTCGACAAGCCTGGTGGCCGTGCTTATGTTTACCAGCAGGATGGTTTTACGTTTGATGGCGGACCGACTGTTATTACCGCGCCATTTTTGTTTGAAGATTTGTGGAAGTTATGCGGTAAAAAATTAAGCGACGATGTTGAGTTGCGTCCGATCACGCCGTTTTACCGGATTCGATTTGACGATGGAAAATCATTTGATTACACCGGCGATGCGGCCGCCATGCGCGCTGAAGTGGCCAGGTTTTCGCCTGATGATGTGGCCGGTTATGAAGCCTTCATGCGCGCGAGCGAGGCAACGTATCGCGTTGGTTTTGAAGAACTGGCGCATGTGCCGTTTAATTCGTTTATGGACATGGTAAAAATTCTGCCAGATATTCTGCGATTGCAGGGCCATCGCACTGTCTATGGTCTGGTATCGAAATATGTGAAGAATCCCTATATTCGAACTGTGCTCAGTTTTCATCCGCTGCTGGTCGGCGGTAATCCGTTCACCACCACCGCAATTTACGGCATGATCGCGCACCTTGAGCGCGAAGGTGGCGTGCATTTCGCGATGGGCGGCACCGGCAGTTTGGTGCGCGGCATGGTCGGCTTGATCGAGGGGCAGGGCAATACGGTGCGCTGTAAGGTGGAAGTCGCCGCCATCACACTGAACGGCAAAACCGCGACAGGTGTACGACTCAAAAGTGGTGAAGAAATTCCCGCCGATATCGTCGTGTCAAATGCCGATTCCGCGTGGACCTATCGCAACCTGCTGCCACCTGAAGTGCGCAAACGCTGGACGAACAAAAAGATTGAAAAATCGCGCTATTCAATGAGCCTGGTCGTCTGGTATTTTGGCACCAAGCGGCAATATCCCGAGGTCGCGCACCACTCGATTTTGCTCGGGCCGCGCTATAAAGAATTGCTCAATGACATTTTTGAGAAAAAAGTTTTAGCCGATGATTTCAGCATGTATTTGCATCGCCCCACGGCGACCGATACCTCATTAGCGCCCCCTGGTTGCGATGCGTTTTACGTATTGTCGCCCGTGCCGCATTTGGGTGGCGGTATAGACTGGAAAGAAAAAGCCGAGCCGTATCGTCAGGCGTTAATGAAAAGTTTGAGTGAAACCGTTTTACCGGGTCTTGAAAATGAGGTGGTCAGCTCGCACATGCTCACCCCACAGGATTTTCAGGATCGCCTGAACTCGTTTAACGGCGCGGCGTTTGGGCTGGAGCCTGTATTGCTGCAAAGCGCCTGGTTTCGACCGCACAACCGCAGTGAGGACGTTGAGCATCTCTATCTGGTCGGAGCCGGTACGCATCCCGGCGCCGGCCTGCCCGGCGTGCTCTCCACTGCGCGCGTGCTCGATTCCATCGTGCCGGATGCGAGTATTTTTCAGTAGAAAATCCTGGGAGAAAACATGCAGGCGAACGCGGGCATTATTCTGGAAGGGGTGCTTATTTTTGGCGGCGTGCTGATATTTGGCTTGTGGCAGATTTATGCTACCAAGCGAGATACCAGGAAGGCCAACGAATTAGCAGCGGCAAAGAAACTGGCCGCAGAAGCGTCCGATCAAAAATTGAAGTAGTGTTGTATTGAGTCGGTCAAGTTGCCTTGATGCGCCGCCTAGAACCTGACCTGCTTGTAAAAAAGGTTCTACGTCACTCATCAAGTTCCGCGAGTCTGTTCACTGCATGCCGACCTCATGCTCAATCAGTAATAGCCTGCATCACTGTATTGTGGAATCCATATTGCAGCTTAAGATTGGTTGGGGAAAACGCCGTTGTTTGAATAGCATAACGATAAGTTTTTCATGCGGATCAATGCGGAAATAGGAGTTGTAGTCGCCGCTCCAGCCGAAGGTGCTGGGTGAGCCAAGGAGCCCGGAATCGCCATCAGCTTTGCGAATCGCGGCGCCCAAACCGAAATATTGCCCAGGCATAAAAGGCAGGGGAATTTTGTCGACGTGTTGCTTGGTCATCAGTTTGAGCGACTTCCGGCTGAGAAGCCGCTTTCCCCTCCCCCTCTTACTCGCTCTTGTTCAGCAATATCTGGCTGAAGCGCAGATAGACCGCCGCGGTTGACCACAGATTTCCGTCCGCCAAGAAGAATCGCGGGGTTAAAGAATTTGGTGGCAATTTCATCCAAATATTTTCGGCTGACAGTGAGCAAGCGGGTGCGATGCGCTGCTGTTTTTCCAACGGCACGACGAACGAGGTGTCAATCATGGCCAGTGGTTTGAACACTCGATCCTGCAAGAGCTTGTCGAGCGTTTGCCCCGTTACCACCTCAATCAAGCGACCCAGTATCACTGTAGACGAGCCATATTTGAACGTGGCGCCGGGCTGTGCGTCCAGTGGGGAGACCGCCAGATGTTTGGTGCACTGCTCAGGAGTGAAGTCGCCATTTTTCGGCAGCGGTTGGATAGCCGGAAGACGCAAAATTTCGGCAGGTGAATGGATCGGTGGCAGGCCGGTGAATCCGGCGCGATGGGTAAGCAGATCGTGGATGGTAACGTTGCGCTCAGCGGCCACCAGTTCGTAGCCGTCCGGCGCGTCAGACGTCACCACCGCGACTTACATATCGCTGAATTCAGGCAAAAATTTAGCGACAGTATCGCTCAATAAAAATCGTCCCTACTTCCAGCAGCATCAGCCTCATTACGGTCGCAATAGGCTTGGTCATCGACGGAATCTGGAAAATATCGTCAGTGCGCATCAGGCGCTTGTTTTCAATGTCGGCGAATCCGTGCGCTTTCAACCACACCGATTGACCGCGCCGCGCCACCAGCGTGACCGCTTCCGCCAGCTTGCCCTCGGCTTGCAATCGTTCCATAAATGCGTGCACGCGGTTGAGGCGATCGGACGACATGCCAACAAGCTCGAGTTTCATAAATGTAGCCTACGCTATTGCGAGTGCAGAAATCGTTGAGGCTATTGCCAGCAGCAATACGGTGATGGGCGTTTTCATGGTTGGCCTTTGTAAAGCGAGATGTCCAGTAAATGCCATTGCGAAATTTACGCTACTCTTTAAAGAATCAATGGCTCAGATGTTGAAGTCTGGTTATCGTTTGGTTTTTGCGAAGTTCAGCGTGTGATTTTGATCACGCTTCGCGAATGCAAGTGTAGCGATGGCGGACAGGCCGGCGAGATTGCGCGAACAGGCCAGGTTGCATTCAAAATAGTGTTTGACTCCACCGAACCGAGTGTATACAGTAGTTGACAGTTTAAGTGACAACTTAACTTGACACTTTAGATTCTGATGTTTTCTCTTATTTGTGTGGAGGCACTGTGAACTCTAGCCAACAAATTGAACTAGCTCTCGGTAACGCGATTGAGCACTCACTATCTGCGGCGCTCGCCAGCGTCATTGGCCCAGACTGTCCACCTAAGTTGGCTGATGCAATGCGATATTCGGTATTTCCAGGTGGGGCGCGAATCCGACCACGTCTTGCTTTAGCGGTGGCTTGCGCTTGCGGGCAGGATAATCCGGCGGTGGCCAACGCCGCAGCGGCGGCGATTGAGTTGCTCCATTGCGCCTCACTGGTACATGATGATTTGCCGTGTTTTGATGATGCTTCGACGCGCCGCGGTAAGGCCTCGGTGCATCGCGCATTTGGTGAGCGCTTGGCGGTGTTGGCGGGTGACGCGCTGATTGTATTAGCGTTTGAAACCCTAGCAACGGGTGTAAAAGCGCTCCCGCAGCGATTGCCCGCGCTCATGATGATTATTTCGCGTTCGGTCGGTATGCCCACCGGCATCGTGGCGGGCCAGGCGTGGGAATGTGAATCCCGCGTTTCGCTGTCGGCCTACCAACAAGCCAAGACGGGCGCATTGTTTGCCGCTGCGACCATGGCAGGCGCGGCAGCAGCAGGGCAAATCCCTGAGCAATGGCGTATGTTGGGCGAGCGTTTGGGCGAGGCTTATCAGGTCGCCGATGATATTCGCGACGCTGCGGGCAATGCAGAAGAATTGGGCAAACCGGTGGGACGCGATGTGGCGCTGGGCCGGCCTAGTGCTGCGGTTGAGTTTGGAATTTCGGGTGCCATTGCACGCCTGGATTTCTTGGTCGCAGGTGCATTGGAGTCGATCCCGGAGTGTCCCGGACGTGATGATTTACGCGCACTGATTCAGCAAGAGGTTGATGGTCTTTTGCCCAAACAACTCAAGCGAGAAACACGAGACGCACGCCAGGCGGCATAGTTGATTTAAATATTGTGAAAGTGCATTTGAATACTTTAAAGTTGAACACCACCGCTGTTGTACTTGAACAACCTGAAAAAATTAGCTTAACAGTGCTTGAGCTCACCCCACCGACGGACGATGACGTCGTGGTTGATATTGCGTTCAGCGGTATCAGCACTGGTACGGAGCGTTTGCTGTGGTCAGGTCGCATGCCGACTTTTCCAGGCATGGGGTATCCGCTGGTGCCGGGTTACGAGTCGGTTGGTCGCGTCGCGTCGGCGGGTAAAACTTCGGGCTCCAAAGTCGGCGATATGGTGTTTGTGCCAGGCGCGAAATGTTTTGGCGAAGTGCGTGGATTGTTTGGTGGCGCAGCGTCCAAGCTGGTGGTTCCTGGCGCACGTGCGATGGTCATTGATGAGAGTTTGGGCGAGCAGGGCGCGTTGCTCGCGCTTGCGGCGACTGCTTTTCACGTGGCGCCGAATGCAAGTGTGGCGCAACCGGATCTCATTATCGGTCACGGCGTATTAGGGCGAATGATTGCGCGTTTGGCGGTGATTGCAGGTGCAAAGCCGATAGTTTGGGAAACGAACGCAGATCGGCGACCCGGAGGAATAGGTTATGAGGTGGTTGATCCCAGCGAGGATACGCGCCGCGACTATAAAGTGATATGTGACGTGAGCGGCGATGGCGCATTGCTTGACACATTAATCGGTTGCCTGGCGCCTGGCGGCGAAATAGTATTGGCGGGCTTTTATGATGAGCCGCTAGCGTTTAAATTTCCACCGGCGTTTATGCGCGAGGCACGAATCCGTATTGCAGCACAGTGGCAGCCGGGCGATTTATTGGCGGTACGGGAACTGGTGGAAACAAAGCGTTTATCGCTGGATGGGCTGATTACCCATCGCGTTGAAGCGCAAAATGCGGCTGCGGCGTATCGTATGGCGTTCAGCGATTCGAATTGCTTAAAAATGATTTTAGACTGGAGAAATGTCGCATGACAAATTTGACAACCTCAACCGCTGGTAGCACCACATCCCCCATGAAATTTGACATGAAAACCCGTCTGCGCGAGGAAGCCGCGATTGCGCCTGACGCCGTTGCGACCGGGCCGGTCACCAAAGAAACGCAGATTATTGCGATCTACGGTAAGGGCGGTATCGGCAAAAGTTTCACGCTCGCGAATCTCTCCTACATGATGGCGCAACAGGGTAAAAAAGTGCTGCTGATTGGTTGTGATCCAAAGAGCGATACCACCTCACTTTTATTCGGCGGCAGAGCCTGCCCCACAATTATTGAAACCTCATCGAAGAAAAAATTGGCCGGCGAAGCGGTGAAGATTGGCGACGTGTGTTTCAAGCGCGATGGTGTTTACGCGATGGAATTAGGCGGTCCGGAAGTAGGCCGTGGCTGCGGTGGGCGGGGCATCATTCACGGTTTTGAATTGCTGGAAAAACTGGGCTTCCATGAGTGGGGTTTTGATTATGTGCTGCTCGATTTCCTGGGAGACGTCGTCTGTGGCGGATTCGGCCTGCCGATCGCGCGCGACATGTGCCAGAAGGTGATCGTGGTCGGTTCAAACGATTTGCAATCGCTGTATGTGGCGAATAATGTCTGCTCGGCGGTCGAATATTTCCGCAAGCTTGGCGGTAACGTTGGTGTCGCTGGTATGGTAATTAACAAAGATGATGGTACTGGCGAGGCCGCTGCGTTTGCTGAGCGCGTGGGAATCCCGGTACTCGCTGCAATTCCGGCGCATGACGATATTCGCAAGAAAAGCGCGAGCTATGAAATTATTGGCAGACCCGGCACGCAATGGGCATCGCTGTTTGAGCAATTGGGAGAAAATGTTGGTACAGCTCCCCCCGTGCGTCCAAAGCCGCTCACCCAAGATGAACTGCTTGGATTGTTCTCTGCTGACATCACAGGTCGTAACGTAGTGCTGGAGCCCGCCACGCAATTCGATATGTGCGGCAAAACCGAAAATGTTAAAGAGACGCTCGAAGTGGTTTACGATACCGTTTAAGCAATTGCACAAAGAAATCAGGTCACGCCATGTCAGAAAAAATTATCCCGATCGTCGCAGACCCGAACACGCTTAAAACTGACGGTTTGGGTTGTCACTCTGGTAAAGCGCAATTGCTTGAAGCCGCGAAAGCCGCTGGCAAAAGTGAAACGCTCGATCAGTACGCGCGTGATTATCCAAAAGGCCCGCATGATCAACCGCAGTCGATGTGTCCGGCGTTTGGTTCGCTGCGCGTGGGCTTGCGCATGCGTCGTACGGCCACGGTATTGAGTGGGTCGGCGTGCTGCGTTTATGGGCTTACTTTTACCTCGCATTTTTACGGTGCGCGCCGCACGGTGGGCTATGTGCCGTTTAATTCAGAATCACTGGTGACGGGTAAATTGTTCGAGGATATTCGCGAATCCGTTTTCAAGCTCGCTGATCCCGCACTTTACGACGCCATCGTGATTATTAATTTATGCGTACCGACGGCGAGTGGCGTGCCACTTCAATTGTTGCCGAAGGAAATTAATGGAGTACGCATTATCGGTATTGATGTACCCGGTTTTGGTGTGCCCACGCATGCGGAAGCGAAAGATGTCCTTGCCGGTGCCATGCTTAAATATGCGCGTACGGAAGCCGAACAAGGCCCCGTCCAAGCGCCGCGCGGTGGCAAAAGTGACAAGCCCACCATCGCGTTGATCGGTGAAATGTTCCCGGTTGATCCGGTCACGATTGGCATGATGTTGGAGCCGCTGGGATTAGCTGCGGGCCCGGTAGTGCCGACGCGTGAATGGCGCGAACTTTATGGCGCGCTCGATTGCATCGCCGTTGCCGCAATTCATCCTTTTTACACCGCCAGCCTGCGTGAATTCGCGGCGGCGGGTCGCCCGATTGTGGGCTCGGCGCCGGTTGGTTATGACGGCACCGAAGCGTGGCTGCAAGCGATTGGTGGCGTCGCTAATGTGTCACAGGAAAAAATTGACGCCGCCAAAAATAAAATTTTGCCCGCGATTAAAGCGGCACTTTCTGCCATGCCGATCAAAGGTCGCATCACCATGAGTGGTTATGAAGGTTCGGAGCTCTTGGTCGCGCGCTTGCTGGTGGAAAGTGGCGCAGATGTTCGCTACGTTGGCACCGCGTGTCCGAAAACACAGTGGAGCGATCCTGATTTTGAGTGGCTGACGGCGAAAGGCGTGCATGTGCAATATCGTGCGTCGCTTGAGCAGGATTTGGCCGCAATGCATGAATTCAAACCTGATTTGGCGATTGGCACCACACCAGTGGTGCAGGCCGCGAAAGAAGCGACCATTCCGGCACTGTATTTTACGAACCTGATTTCTGCTCGGCCATTGATGGGCCCGGCAGGTGCGGGCTCGCTGGCAACCGTGGTGAATGCTGCGCTGAACAACAAAGGCCGCTTTGAAGAAATGCGCGAATTCTTTGCCGGTGTTGGCGAAGGCCATGCCGCCGGTGTCTGGGAGCCCAGCCAGGGCGTGCCGGTGGATCGTCCTGAATTTAAAGAACATACCAAACGGCAAGTTATTAAGATGATGAAAAAAGCCAAAGCTGAGGAAATGATATGACGGTGCCGACAAAAGCTAAAATCTACTTTTGCCGGCTCGGTCAGCAAGAAATCGCTGGCGGAGCCAGACGATTTCTTGACAAAAATGCGATGACAAAACGCGGGAGTCCGCAATGTTAGTCCTCGATCACGACCGCGCTGGTGGCTACTGGGGAGCAGTGTATGTGTTCACTGCGATCAAAGGCATGCAAGTCGTTATTGATGGCCCGGTCGGTTGCGAAAACTTGCCCGTAACATCGGTATTGCATTACACCGATGCGTTGCCGCCGCACGAATTGCCCATCGTCGTCACCGGCCTGGCTGAAGAAAATTTAGGCCGCGAAGGCACCGAGGGCGCGATGAAACGTGCCTACACGACGCTCGATCCTGATTTACCTGCCGTGGTGGTAACCGGATCGATTGCCGAAATGATTGGCGGTGGGGTGACGCCAGCAGGAACAAATATTGCGCGATTTTTGCCGCGCACAATTGACGAAGACCAGTGGCAATGTGCGAATCGTGCTATGTATTGGTTGTGGACGGAATATGGTTCTAAGCGCGGACCGACGCCTGAGGCCAAGCCGCGCGTGGCAGGCGGTGATGGTGTCATTCGCCCGTTAGTAAATATTATCGGGCCGTGTTACGGCACATTCAACATGCCGAGCGATTTGGCCGAGATTCGCCGTTTGATTGAGGGTATTGGTGCGAAAGTGAATATGACCTTTCCGCTCGGCAGTCACTTGGCGGATGTGCGCAACTTGGCGGATGCAGAGGTCAACGTTTGTATGTATCGGGAGTTTGGTCGCATGTTGTGCGAGGCGCTGGATCGGCCTTATCTGCAAGCGCCGATTGGCCTGCACAGTACCACCAAATTTCTACGCAGATTAGGCGAATTGCTCGGCCTTGATCCAGAGCCTTTTATCGAGCGCGAAAAGCACACGACGATCAAGCCGATCTGGGATTTGTGGCGCTCGGTTACACAAGATTTTTTCGGCACCGCCAGCTTTGCAGTGGTTGCAAACGAGACTTACGCGCGTGGCTTGAAACATTTTCTTGAGACCGAAATGGGCTTGCCGTGTAACTTCGCGATCTCGCGCAAACCGGGCGAGAAAACGGATAACGTCACGGTCCGCGAATTGATTCGCGATAAAGCGCCACTGGTGATGTATGGCAGCTATAACGAACGCATGTACATGGCTGAATTTGGCGCGCGTGCGGCCTATATTCCGGCATCATTCCCCGGCGCGATTATTCGTCGGCATACGGGTACGCCATTCATGGGTTATGGCGGTGCGACCTACATTATTCAAGAATATTGCAACGCCTTGTTCGATGCGTTGTTCCACATTTTGCCGTTGGCTGCGCAGATGGACAAGGTTGACGCAACACCATCGCGTATGCACAAAGAATTGCCGTGGCTAAATGAAGCCAAGCAGGCGCTGGACGAAATGGTTGATGCGCAGCCGGTGTTGATTCGTATTTCAGTAGCCAAGCGTTTGCGTGATCGCGCTGAACGCGAAGCGCGCAGTGCAGGGGCCGAACAGGTGGGCGCTCAACACGTCACGCGGGCACGCGATGCGCTGTTGGAAGGTGCAACCGCATAACTAGGAACGCACCACGAATGTCTATTTCTTCTGGCAGTCCGAGCTCCCCAAATTCACCTGACACCGCGTCATGTGAGGAGCTCATGCGAGGTGGGTCGAAATCATTTTTTGCGGCGTCGCGCGTGCTCCCGGAACGCGTGCGCACACCCGCGATTGCACTATATGCATTTTGTCGTTTGGCCGATGATGCGGTTGACCTAAGTTCAGATAAACACAGCGCCATGATTGAATTGCGCGCTCGCCTTAGCAGAATCTATTCGGCTAACCCTTACCCGGTGGCTGCTGACCGTGCCTTGTCAGCGGTGGTATCGCAGTTCAATATTCCACTCGCCCTGCTGGCCGCACTTCTCGAGGGTTTTGAATGGGACGCGCACGGCCAGCGTTACGAAACCATTGATGACCTATATGGTTATGGCGCTCGTGTTGCCGGCACGGTTGGGGCAATGATGGCGTTGATTATGGGCACCCGTAATTCGCATGCCGTGGCGCGCGCCTGCGAGCTCGGTGTGGCAATGCAGCTGACAAATATTGCCCGCGATGTCGGCGAGGATGCGGCGGCGGGGCGCCTGTATTTGCCGCTGACGTGGATGCGTGAGGCGGGGATTGATCCTGACGCATGGCTGAGCGAGCCAAAATTTAATGCGGGCATTGCCCGTATCGTGGTTCGTCTGCTTAAAGCGGCTGATGACTTATATAAACGCGCAGGTCAGGGTATTGCGGCTCTGCCGCGTGATTGCCGCCCGGCGATTCAGGCGGCGCGTTTGATTTATGCTGAAATTGGCCGTGAAATTGAGCGCAAAGGTACAGATTCAGTGACCAAACGAGCCGTGGTTTCGTCTCGTCGTAAATCGCTATTGATGGTTGGAGCATTGGCTGCCGCGATTCAAAATCCGGTTAGGGTCAGGGAAGCGTTAAAACCGCTTCCGGCCACACAATTTTTAGTCGATGCTGTTCATGAAAACTATCGGGTGCACGCGACCGAAAGAAAACCTGCGGTGCCAAAGCGAAGTCTTTTGGGCCGTGTGATCTGGGTCGCTGATCTCTTTGATCGCATGGCCGAACGCGATCGTGCGATTGCAGCGCAAAACCAGCATCAGTCTCGCCGCAACGCGAACCGCAGCACGGCAACCATATCGAGCTGAGGATATGTTTGGCGCCATGATCACGCACGCTGCTTGGTGCAGCGCATTTCCAATGCGCCTATTTCCTGCGCGGCATGCGAAACGGCAGCATCAGCCTCACGACCGGAGACGCAAGTCTGGGCACATTTAGCGTTTCGTGCATCGAAATGACTTTCTCGCCCAACAATCCGGATGACAGTACGGAGCGTGAATAGAACGGTGCATCTTCAAGCGTTTGTTTGATCTCGACAGGTTCATTTTCATCGCTGCGCATGTGACGATCAATTCGCCAAAAAGTGCGCGGCAATTTTTGGCGTGGGGGTGCCTCGAAGATTTCTATGTTGCCTGATTTGGTAAAGCGCAGCGCCAAGATACGATCATCTTGCTGTTTTTGGCGCACATCATAAATCACGGCTATGCTGCCGTCGCGCATGCTGGATCGCGACCAATCCCATTCCACAAACGGTATATCAATCGGCTCATCGCCTTCGTTGGAATCCCAATACGCGTTGCCTCTCCAATGGGTGGCAGGAGAATTGAATTCAACGTCGACGCGCGCGCTCGGCGCGATCGGCCCCCAGCGATGATGGCTGCAGTTGTCGAGCGGCGTGACAAAGTTAAATAACAATTTTGGATAGACGCGCACTGTGCCGCGAACGCGTGAAAAAAGCGGCACATTAATTTCGTCTATATTGATAGTGAGGCAATGGCCGTCCCACGCAAGGTTGCTTGGCCCGATTTTAAATTCATGGCGGCTCCGTTCAACGCTGCCACGACCACGCTCGGTCATCGTCCAGCGACTGCCGTTGCGCCCATAAAGTGCGACGTTAAGTGAGCAAAAATTATCAGGGTCGGCGATGCCGCTTTTGCCGCGAGCCCAAGCGTAATAGGGCGAAAACACGCTGCCGACAAATGCAATGATGGTTATTCCATGTTGCCCATCGTCGCTGATGGCGTCGACATACCACCAGAGATAACCACCCGGCGGAACCGGCTGGTCGAATCGAGGTGATCCATCAGCGTGACGGCCGCCAGTTGTCCCGACATCGCCGCCATCGGCACTCCGGGACCCGGATGCACGCTGCCGCCCGCCAGATATAACCCCGGAATTTGGCTCGTCGACGAGGGGCGTTTGAATGACGCCATCCACCCGTGTGATGCCATCCCGTACAAGGCCCCGCCCGTCCCCGGAAACAGCCGATGGAAATCTGCTGGCGTGGTCAGTTGCGTGTTGCTCGGCTGTTGATCTATCTTCAAGCCGCTTCGCGCCAGCCGCCGAATCATGTTCTGTTCGCATTTCTTAATCTCCGCCAGATCAAAATTTTTTCCATCCCCTATTGCTGGGGCGTTAATTAAACACAGTAGTCGTTCAGCGTGTTCGCTGTTTATTTTTTTATCGGTATCCCGGTCCTGCGCGCAAACGTAAACCGTTGGTTGGTGCGGCAGTCGATGGTATTCAAAAATATCGCGAAACTCTGACGCGTAGTCGTCATCAAAAAAAACGTTATGCCTCGACAGCGGAAATCCGCTGGATTTTGCATTGATTGACCACGTGATTGCCGAAAGAGATCGTGTTGATGCAGGCATGACGGCCACCGCCTTGCGGGCTGATGCGCCGAGCAGGCCCTGTGCGAGCGCGCTGGCGTCGCCGTTAAATATTATCGAATCCGCATCAATAATTTCGCCGTTATTAAGTCGCACACCGGCCGCGCGGCCACCTCGCACCAGAATTTCTTCGCAGTGAGCAGCGTAGTGAATATCCGCACCCCGTTGTGCAGCCAAATTCGCAACCGCTTTGGCCACCGCATGCATGCCGCCATCGACGCTCCACACGCCATCCATTTCAACTTGCGCGATCAGCATAAGGGTGGCGGGGGCATGAAAAGGAGAAGAGCCACAATATGTGGCGTAGCGGCCATAGAGTTGCTGCAGGCGCGGGTCACGGAAATGTTTGCCGAGCGCGTGCCACAAGGTTGAAAATGGGCCGAGACGCGCCAGCACGGCCAATCCGCGCGGTCCCAAGCCCATCCCCAGACTCGTTAACGTGGGTCGCTCTGAGCGGATGTAGGGGCCTTCCAACGCGTGGTAAACACGTTTGGCCTCCGCACAGAAGCTGAGAAATCGCTTGGCTTCTGGCGGTCCGGCAAACGCGCTAATGGCGTCGGTTGAGCGTTGTAGGTCGGCGTAAAGATCGAGTGTTTCAGGGCTGTTCCACGCGTGGCGCGCCAACACTTCAAGTGGTGTCAGACGGAGTGCAGTGTCGAGGCTGGTGCCAGCAGCTTCGAAGATGTGTTCCAAAATCCAGCGCATCGTAAAAACAGTCGGGCCCGAATCAATCGGTGCGCCGTTGATAATCAATTGACGCATTTTGCCGCCAGGCGTGTCCGCGCGTTCAAGGACGGTGACGCGCAAGCCCTGACACGCCAGCAGCAGCGCGCTAGTGAGCCCGCCCATGCCGGCGCCAATCACCACCACATGATGGTCACGCCTCTGCATCGGGCTGCTTTTGAGGCCGTGTCGGCGATTGTGCCTGTGAGCTCAACATTAATTCTGCTGGCTGTGATTTCCACACGCCAAGCGCGTCGTATGGAATGAATCGTGTAAACATGGATTCCGAAAAAAAATTCCCGGCATGCGCCGCGCGTATGGCGTCCAGGTGCGCGCCAGTACGAGCATACGCGTCCATGGCCGCAACGCTTTCCCAGATCGTAAATGTAGCCTGTCGAAGCAACGGTGCCTCGCCCAGGCCTGCGGCCAGCAAGCAGCCATGTGCGTGCTGCAGAGATAGTTCCGCAGGCGGTGCCCGGCGCCAAAATTTTGCTGCCACCAAAGGGCGAATGGAGGCGCGGGTGAGGACCGCGACTGGCATCATCAGCGCCGCCGACGGTAAGCTGGCCGAGATTGTCAGCGGGGCTTGATTTGCCCAGCTTCCCCGGCTGGAAAATGCTCTCAATTTCACACAAAAAAATTCGCGGGCGTGCTGGCGATAGGCGCTCAACACTTTCGAATGTGCAATAAAATCTGTCGCTGCCGCATCGTCAACAAACGTACAAAAAAGGCCTTGGTGAGACGGGCTTGGCCGCAGCCCAAACCCCGCATTTTCACCGCTGCCCAGCACTTTAAAAAACGTGATTCCTGCTTCACGTCCAAGCGCAAACCGACAAAATAAAAAATGCCAAAAACCCCACAGCCGCGACTGCGGCAAGATATCTATCAACACAATAACTGCTACGGCACCGCTCACAAACACAACCCCTAAGATAAAAATAATTTGGCTTCAATTTTTTAGACGCTTAATACGGCGATGGTCATATTTTTTTAGTAACAGCCGGATTCAAAACCATTAGTCTCACTTATATTACGGAACAAATATAGTTGAATATTAATCCCTAAAAATACCAATCAGCAAAACCATGAGGCTTGGCCAAAATGAATATTTTTCTATTTAGTGACGCCTTATGAGGGCTGAAGATAAAAACAGCCCGACGTCATTAAGCCTGCTTGATCGAATACTTGCCAAACGGGATCAGCTCATTTCCAGTGATGGTTTTCGGCGCTGGGCGAGTGCGTTTCCGCTGACACGCCCAATTGCGCAGCGTCGCGCGCGCGAGCTTTTTGATATTTGCGCGGGGTTTGTTTACTCGCAGGTATTGTTGACGTGCGTTCGCCTCAATTTGTTTGAAATTCTCGCTGAGGGTCCCAAATCGATGGCGGAACTCTCGCCGCGTCTGGGGCTGACGCCAGACGCGACTGAAAGACTTATCCGCGCTGCGGTCTCGCTAGGTCTCGTTGCCAAACGTAGCCATCAGCGATTTGGTTTGGGGCAGTTGGGTGCCGCCATGGTCGGCAACGAGGCGGTGAAATCGATGGTGGAGCATCACAGTATTTTTTATAAAGATATTGAAGACCCCGTTGCCCTTCTTAAAGTGGCACCTGGAACGCAAACTACACAACTCTCACGTTATTGGCCCTATGCAGGCGCAGCGCAGCCGGATACGCTGGATAGCACGCAGGTGATTGGTTACAGCAAGCTTATGTCGGAGTCACAGGCATTGATTGCCAGCGAAATACTGGACGCTTACCCAATGAATCGCCACCAGTGCTTATTGGACGTTGGCGGCGGTGCGGGTACGTTTTTGATTGCGGCCGCCACAAGACATGCAAACTTGCACGTGAAATTATTTGATTTGCCGGCGGTAGCTGAGATTGCGAATGCGCGATTTGCAGAAGTCGGCATCGCTGGGCGTGCCGAGGCGTTTGGCGGTGATTTTGCAGGTAGCCCGTTGCCAACAGGTGCGGATGTTATTTCATTGATTCGTGTGGCGTTTGATCATCCCGATGACAAAGTGCTGGATATTTTGCGAGCCATTCGCAAAATCATGCCCGTCCACGGCACCTTGCTAGTAGCCGAACCAATGGCGGGTACCATCGGCGCCGAGGCCATGGGCGATGCTTATTTCGGGTTTTACCTGCTGGCGATGGGGCGCGGGCGATCGCGAACAGTCGGTGAACTTAGCGCGCTGCTGAATGAGGCTGGCTTCGGTCGCATCAAGGTCGCTCGAACCCGCATGCCGCTACAAACCAAGCTGATCATCGCAAATATCTAAGTAGCGAGAGGGTTATTGTGCAGCGCAATATCGAAAGATAATCAAAAGTGTACATTTTTGTTGACAACTTCAACAGTCAGCGTAAATTGACAGTATTCCGCGACAACGCTCAAAAGCGGTGCGCAAGGCCAAGGTTTAATTTACAAGTCGGAGCACCTGGATGTCGTTTTTCGGTAATTCAGCACTCATTAAATCAAGTCGTGATGTAATCACCCAGCATTGCCTGCCATCCGCAAGCAACAGGCTGGCAGATATTTCTAGCAGCACACCTTCATTGAAAATGCTTAACCTCGGCACATACGTCATTGCGTCTGCGGATGACACAACCAGCCTAGACGCCTGCTGCTCGATCCATATGTCAGCTTTCGAGTGCGGCAAC
>Ga0123338_10002425_pt1 | contig 17417 bp, 13 predicted proteins | sample grotaG_FD_89793 | JGI IMG/M metagenome (GOLD analysis project Ga0123338, IMG submission 89793) | Glacier valley bacterial and archeal communities from Borup Fiord, Nunavut, Canada, to study Microbial Dark Matter (Phase II) -... | ecosystem: Environmental > Aquatic > Freshwater > Ice > Glacier ...
CGCTCGACCTTCAAGATCTCGCCGGCAACAACCTTGTACTGCTTGCCGCCGGTTTTGATGACCGCGTACATCATGGATCCTTCTGACTTTGCTCTGACGTTGCTTTGGAGTTGCTCTCCGGCCTGCGAGTTGACTCGCGAGCTGTAGCGGATTCACCGCCCGGAAAAGCCTTCGAGTATACCATGGCCGCCGGGCGTAGTGCGACCAGCCTCGTGCGGCCGCGCCAATGCGGTCGCCTCGCGGTCGATCGGCCGGGCGGTGCCGTATCGCCTTTCTATAATCGGTCCTTTGCCCGAGCCCATCGTGTCCCCCACGCTTTCGCCGCCCGCACCTCCCCACGCTGCCACGCCCGGCAGCCTGCCTGCGCTGATGGCCGACGACATGCATCAGGTCGATGCCGTCATCCAGCGCCGGCTCGCCTCCCAGGTGGTCCTGATCGACCGGATTGCCCACTACATCATCAGCGCCGGCGGCAAGCGCATCCGGCCGATGCTGGTGCTGCTGTTCTCGAGCGCGCTCGGCTTTGTCGGCCGCGAGCGGTTCGAACTGGCAGCGACGGTCGAGTTCATCCATACCGCCACCCTTCTTCACGACGACGTCGTCGACGAGTCGGGCTTGCGGCGCGGCCGCCGCACGGCGAACGCCCTGTTCGGCAACGCCGCAAGCGTCCTCGTCGGCGACTTCGTCTATTCGCGAGCCTTTCAGATGATGGTCTCGGTGAACCGGATGCGCGTGCTCGAGATCCTCGCCGATGCCACCAATGTCATCGCCGAAGGCGAAGTGCTGCAGCTCATGAACATGCACGACCCGGACATCGCCGTCGACGACTACCTGCGCGTGATCCGCTTCAAGACGGCGAAGCTGTTCGAGGCCAGCGCCCGGCTCGGCGCCGTCCTCGCCGAGGCCGACGCCGCTACCGAGGAAGCCTGCGCCGACTACGGCCGCTCGCTCGGCACGGCCTTCCAACTCGTCGACGATCTGCTTGACTACGAAGGCGCGACCGAACAGCTCGGCAAGAACGTCGGCGACGACCTCCGCGAAGGCAAGCCGACGCTGCCCCTGCTGATCGCGATGGAGCGCGGCTCGCCCAGCGAGCGCGAACTCGTGCGCCACGCCATCAAGCACGGCGAGGTGGCGCGACTCGCCGACATCGTCGCTATCGTCCGCTCGACGGGCGCGCTCAGCGTCACGCGCGACGCGGCACGGACAGAAGCCGACAAGGCCGGCAAGGCGCTGGGTCGCCTGCCGCCGACCCTGTACCGCGACGCTCTGCTAGACTTCTCGGTTCGTTCCGTCGAGCGTTCTTCTTGACGAAGTCCGGTGCCTAACCGGCATCGAAACGGGGCCGACCCAAGCCGCCGCGGACTGCGCGACGAACGAAAAATCGGGGTGTAGCTTAGCCTGGTAGAGCGCTACGTTCGGGACGTAGAGGCCGGAGGTTCGAATCCTCTCACCCCGACCATTTCGTGAGCCGCCGCAGCTCGCACAACAGCCGCTCTGCACCGGGCGACGAACGCCACGTGAATTGTTGGCGATGGCCGCTCCGGTGCGGCGTTTACAGGCCGAGATGAATCGGCGATGATCGTCCGCTGTTACAAGCACTGATCGGGCTCTCACAGGTTGGACACCCTCGCCGAAGCTCCACACTCCGCCCTCTCCGGCGTGGCGAGGGTGCTGGTCCATGCGGGCAAGCTGAATCCGAAAAGCGCCGAAGAGCTCGTTCGCAGCTCGCGTGACAAGCGCACCAGCTTCGTCGCTTCGGTCATTGCCGCCGGCGCCGTCTCCCCCGCGGACCTCGCCCACACGCTCGCGGCCGCGCTGGCTCTGCCGCTGCTCGACCTGTCGTCGATCGACGCGGCCAAGCTGCCGAAGAACGTCATCGACAACAAGCTGGCGGCGCAGTACCAAGTCGTCGTTCTCGGCAAGCGCGGCAACCGCCTCTTCATTGGCGGCGCCGATCCCACCGACCAGGAGGCCGCAGAGCGCATCAAGTTCGCGACGCAGCTGTCGCCCGAGTGGGTCATCGTCGAGCACGACAAGCTCACCAAGATGCTCGAGGGCACAGGGGCGAGTGCCAACGAGACGATGGAAGCGTTGTCGTCGGGCGACTTCGAGTTCGACGTCACCGACGACGTCACGACCAAGCCCGACGAGGAAGTCTCCACCGACGTCGAAGACGCGCCGGTCGTGCGCTTCCTGCAGAAGATGCTGATCGACGCGATCAACCTGCGCGCGTCCGACCTGCACTTCGAGCCTTACGAGTACCACTACCGCGTCCGCTTTCGCGTCGACGGGGAGCTGCGCGAGATCACGCAGCCGCCGCTGGCCATCAAGGAAAAGCTGTCGGCCCGCATCAAGGTCATTTCCCGTCTCGACATCTCGGAGAAGCGCGTGCCGCAGGACGGCCGCATGAAGCTGAAGTTCGGCAACAAGGCGATCGACTTTCGCGTCAGCACGCTGCCCACGCTCTTCGGCGAAAAGATCGTGATCCGGATCCTCGATCCGTCGAGCGCGAAGGTCGGCATCGAGGCGCTCGGCTACGAGAAGATCGAGAAGGATCGCCTGATGAAGGCGATCCAGCGGCCGTACGGCATGGTGCTCGTCACCGGGCCGACCGGCAGCGGCAAGACGGTGTCGCTCTACACCTGCCTCAACATCCTCAACCAGCCCGGCGTCAACATCGCGACGGTCGAAGACCCGGCGGAAATCAACCTGCCCGGCGTCAATCAAGTCAACGTCAACGACAAGGCCGGCCTCACCTTCTCGACGGCGCTGAAGTCGTTCCTGCGCCAGGACCCCGACATCATCATGGTCGGCGAGATCCGCGACCTCGAGACGGCCGACATCGCCATCAAGGCCGCGCAGACCGGCCACATGGTGATGTCGACGCTGCACACCAACGACGCCCCGACGACGCTGACACGGCTCTCGAACATGGGCGTGATGCCGTTCAACATCGCCGCCTCCGTGTTGCTGATCACGGCGCAGCGGCTGGCGAGAAAGCTATGCGAGAACTGCAAGACAATGGCGGACTATCCTCGCGACGCGATGATCAAGGCTGGCTTCAAGCCAGAAGATCTCGACGGCAACTGGAAGCCATTCAAGGCGGTCGGCTGTTCGATGTGCAACAACGGTTACAAAGGTCGGGTCGGCATTTACCAGGTCATGCCGATCAGCGAGGAAATCCAGAAGATCATCCTCAATGCAGGTTCGGCGACCGACATCGCCGCGCAGGCCGCGCGTGAAGGCGTTCGCGACCTGCGCATGGCGGGACTCCTGAAAGTGCGCGCGGGAATGACGACGCTCGAAGAGGTGATCTCGGTCACCAACGAGTAAGTTCAGGTCGCCGGAAAGTTAGGGCAGACGAGAAAGGCGGGGCTCGTCCTCGAAGACACATGGCAACGGCACTGGCTGCAAAACAGCGCATCAAGGACATCGTCTTCGAGTGGGAAGGCAAGGACAAGAACGGCAAGTCCGTTCGTGGCGAGATGCGCGCCGGCGGCGAGGCGATGGTGAGTGCCAGCCTGCGCCGCCAGGGCGTGATGGTCAACAAGGTGAAGAAGCGCCGCATGAGCGGCGGCAAGTCCATCAAGCAGAAGGACATCGCCGTCTTCACCCGCCAGCTCTCGACCATGATGCGCGCCGGCGTGCCGCTGATCCAGTCGTTCGACATCGTCGCCCGTGGCAGCACCAATCCGCGCATGACGCGCCTGCTCACCGACATCCGCTCCGACGTCGAGACCGGCACCAGCCTGTCGGCGGCGTTTCGCAAGCACCCCCTCTACTTCGATGCCCTCTACTGCAACCTCGTCGAAGCCGGCGAAGCGGGCGGTATCCTGGAAACGCTGCTCGACCGCCTCGCCGTCTATCAAGAGAAGACGATGGCGATCAAGAACAAGATCAAATCGGCGCTGATCTACCCGATCGCTGTGCTCGTGGTCGCGTTCGTGGTGCTGACCGTGATCATGATCTTCGTGATCCCGGCCTTCGAAGACGTCTTCAAGTCGTTCGGTGCCGACCTGCCGGCGCCGACGCTCGTCGTCATCGCGATGTCGAAGTTCTTCACCAGCTACTGGTACCTGATCTTCGGCATCCTCGGCGGCGGCATCTACTTCTTCATGCAGTCGTGGCGGCGCTCGGTGAAGATGCAGCGCTACATGGACCGGCTCCTGCTCAAGGTTCCGGTGTTCGGCGCGCTCGTCAACAAGTCGTCGGTGGCGCGCTGGACGCGCACCCTGTCGACGATGTTCGCAGCCGGCGTGCCGCTCGTCGAAGCGCTCGACTCGGTCGGCGGTGCCTCGGGCAACGCGGTGTTCGCCGAGGCCACCGAGAAGATCCAGAAAGACGTGTCGACCGGCTCGGCGCTCACGACTTCGATGCAGGCCACCGGCGTATTCCCGGTGATGGTGCTGCAGATGTGCGCCATCGGCGAGGAGTCGGGCTCGCTCGACGCCATGCTCGGCAAGGCCGCGGAGTTCTACGAAGACGAGGTCGATGAAGCCGTGAAGGGCCTGTCGAGCCTGATGGAGCCGTTCATCATCGTGATTCTCGGCACGCTGATCGGCGGCATCGTCGTGTCGATGTACCTGCCGATCTTCAAGCTCGGCCAAGTGGTCTGACCCGGGGAAGATGCTCGCACTCGACATCTTCCTCTCGCCGTTCGTCCTCGCCCTCTTCGGGCTGTGCATCGGCAGCTTCCTGAACGTCGTCATCCACCGCCTGCCGCTGATCCTAGAGCGCGGCTGGAAGGAGGAGAGTGCCGACCTGCTCGGCGTCGCCCAAGTCGACGCCGCGCCGCCTATCACGCTGTCAAAGCCTCGCTCGCGCTGCCCGTCGTGCGGCCACGCCATCGCCTGGCACGAGAACATTCCGGTCGCGAGCTGGCTCTGGCTGCGCGGCCGCTGCTCAGCCTGCAAGGCGCGCATCTCGGCGCGCTATCCGCTCATCGAGATCGCGACTGCCGTGCTGTTCGCGCTGGTCGGCTGGCGCTTCGGTGCCCAGCCCGTGGTCTTGCTCTGGTGCGGCTTCTGCGCTGTGCTGGTGGCGCTGTCGGGCATCGACTGGGACACGACGCTGCTGCCCGACAACATGACGCTGCCGCTGCTCTGGGCCGGCCTGGTGGCGAGCCTGCTCGGCTGGACGATCCCCTTGCCCGAGTCGCTCTGGGGCGCTGTGGTCGGCTACCTGTCGCTGTGGTCGGTCTACTGGCTCTTCAAGCTCACCACCGGCAAGGAGGGCATGGGCTTCGGCGACTTCAAGCTGCTCGCCGCGCTCGGTGCGTGGCTCGGCTGGAAGATGGTGCTGCCGATCATCCTCGCCGCCTCGGTCATCGGTGCCGTCGTCGGCATCGCCATGAAGATGTCGGCGGCGCTGCGCGAGGGCCGCTACGTGCCGTTCGGGCCGTTCCTCGCCGGTGCTGGCCTGGTCGTGATGTTTGCCGGCACGCAGCGCGTCCTCGGCTGGATGGGCTGGGCCTGACCCACGCCTCGAGCGCGAAGTGACACCGCTCCGCATTGGCCTGACGGGCGGCATCGGCAGCGGCAAGAGCACGGTCTCGACGATGCTTGCCAGCCACGGCGCCGCCGTCATCGACACCGACCTGATCGCACGCCAGCTCACGCTCGCGGGCGGCGTGGCCATCGGCGCCCTGCGCGCGGCTTTCGGCAACAGCTTCATCGCCGCCGACGGCAGCCTCGACCGTGCCCGCATGCGCGAAGCCGCGTTCGCCGACGGCGACGTGAAGCATCGCCTCGAAGCGATCCTGCATCCGCTCATCGGCGCCGAGGTCGAGCGGCGCGCCGCCGCTGCCGGTGACGACATCGCCGCCATCGTCTTCGACGTGCCGCTGCTCGTCGAGTCGGGCCGCTGGCGCAGCCGCGTCGACGCCGTCTGGGTCGTCGACTGCAGCGAGGCGCACCAGGTTGAGCGGGTGGTCGCACGCTCTGGCTGGACCGACGCCGCGGTGCGCTCGGTGCTAGCGCAGCAGGCGACGCGAGCCGCGCGCCGCTCCGCTGCCGACGCCGTCATCGACAACGACGGGCTCTCGCTCGCGCAGCTCGGTGACGAAGTGCGCGACCTGTGGGAAGCCACGCTCGCGGCGCGGCGCTGACGGAGCCCGATCGCGGCGCCGAGGCGCTATGAAACAATCGGCGCGGCCGACGGTCCCACGCCGCAGCCCTTCGCTCCACGCCGCCTTGATCCTGTACGAATATCCGTTCAACGAGAGCATCCGCACGATGCTCCGGCTCGAGCATCTGTTCGACCGCCTCGGCCAGCTGATCGAGCGCGACGCCGCCGTCGACCACCATCACGCGCTGGCGACGATCTTCGAGATCATGGACGTCGGCTCGCGCGCCGACCTCAAGTCCGACCTGCTGAAGGAGCTCGAGAAGCATCGCCAGCAGCTCGCCGGCTATCGCGGCAATCCTTCCGTGTCCGAAGCGATGCTCGACGACGTCATCGGCCGCATCGACGGTGCCTTCGCCCGCCTCAACCAGGTCCCGGGCAAGGCCGGCGCCGCACTCACCAGCAACGAGTGGCTGATGAGCATCCGCAGCCGGATCAACATTCCCGGCGGCACCTGCGAATTCGATCTGCCCGCCTACTACGCGTGGCAGCAGCTCGAGCCCTCCAGGCGCCGCAGCGACCTTCTTCAGTGGGTGTCGTCGCTGATGCCGATGGCCGAGGCGCTGCAGGTGCTGCTCGGGTTGCTGCGCGATTCGGGCGCGCCGCACAAGGTCGTCGCCGTCGGCGGCCAGTTCTCGCAGGCGCTGCCGTCGGGCCGCGTCTACTCGCTGATGCGGGTCCGCCTCGACAACGCCTTGCAGCTCGTACCGGAAATCAGCGGTCACCGCCTGATGGTGCTGGTTCGCCTGATGCGCCAGGAGAGTGATGGCCGCCTCCGGCCGAGCAGCGCAGACACCGGCTTCGAGCTCACCCTCTGCGCATAGCGGCGAGCGATGGTGGCGTCACGACTGGAGCCTGAGCGCGAGCCCGATCACGAGGTGCCGCGCCGGATCGTCCGCTGCCCGGGCTGCGGCGGCGACAGCGTCTATGCGGCCTCGAACCCGTGGCGACCGTTCTGCAGCGAGCGCTGCCGCGGCAACGACCTCGGCGCCTGGTCGAGCGAAGGCTACCGGGTGGCGGCCCGGCCCGATACAGACAACGACGAGGGAGCGGCCGGCGGCGACTGAACCGACCGACCCGCTTCAGCCTTCGAGCGACTTGAGCAAGGCGGCGAGATCGGGGTCCATTTCGCCCTCGGCAGCTTCGTCTTCGGCCGGCGCGTCATCGCTGCTTTCGGTCGACGCGCTGCTGTCGTCGCCGAGACTGGCCAACAGGTCGTCGAGGCTCGTGTCGCCGCCCGCGTCGTCGGCGTCGGCACTGGCGGCATCGCCGCTGCTCGTGTCGTCTTCGCTGCCGGCGTCGGCGGTCTCGTCGTCGGCGGCCTTGGCCGCGGGCTTGCCCTTGGCGGCCTTCGCAGGCTTCTCGGCGTCGGCCATCTTGCCTTGCAGCGATGCGCTGAAGCTCATGCGCGCCGCCGGCTTCGGCAAGCCGGTCAGGGCGATGGCGTCGCCGTTGACGGCGTCGAGCCCGGCGATGCGAAGCTCCGGCTGGCCCTTGTGCGCCATCAGCGCATCGATGCCGACGCGACGCAGCTTCTCCGCCCCCGCCAGGTTGAAGAGCCGCTCGGTGGTCGGCAGCGCCACCTGGTCGCCGTCGCCGTCGACGACGTAGTGGAACGGCAGGTCGCCGATCGACAAGGTGTTGCCGGTCGGCGCCGCCAGCACCGACGCGGCCAGCAGCGCCGGGTGGCCCCAGAGCATGCCGCGCAGGCCTTCGTCGGCGCTGAACTCCTCGAACGCGAAGGCGTTGATCGGATCGCTCTTCTTGCCATAGGGATGACGCAGCATGAAGCGTGGCGCCAGCAGCACGAGGTTCGATGCTTCGGGCAGCTCGCGCAGGGCGTCCATCGCCTGGGTCATGAGCGGATGCGGGGGGTTCTTGCGATCGGTGAACGCGTCGGCCGTGATCGACGTGACGAACGGCGCGCCAGCCGCCTTCGCGATCTTCGCCATGCGGCCGAGCAGCTCGGCATGCGGCGGCGTCGGTTCGAACTGGTAGAGCCCGCAGATGAGCGAGACGCCGCCGTTCTTGTCCTGCGAAGGCTTGTCGACGAGCATCGAATACAGGCCGCTGTCGGCGAGGTCGCTGACGCTGCTGAGGTCGGCGGCGAACTCCTCGGCCGAGACGTCGACCAGCAGGACCTGCAGGCCCGGCCCGGTCTCGATCCGGCGCAGCACCAAGTCCAGGCCGCGCCAGAGGGCCTCGAGGTTCTGGAACTCGCTCTGGTGCAGCACGGTGCGCATCGCGTCGGAAAGCGCGCTGTCGACGGTGGCCACGAGGGCGTCGCGCTTGGGATCGGCAGCCTTCGTCACGAACGGCCCGACGATGCGCCTGAGCAAGGCGTTGACCGGCGTGTCGACGTCGACCTCCGAGGCGATGCCGACCAGGCGCGCAAAGTCGCTCAGCTTCGCATCGATCGCAGGGGCGCCGCTCTTCGAGCGCCGCGCCCCGCTGCGTGACGCGCGCCGCTTGCCGCCACCGCCCCAGGCCTGGACCTCCGCGGCGGCCTTGGCGAACGTCGCGGTGTTGTTGAGGCGCTTGCGAAGGTCGGCGAGCGCCTTGAACATCGGCAGGTCGCGATAGAGCGAGTCGGGATGGAAGCTGTCGAGCTCGCTGAACTCGACTTCGACACCCTCGCCGCCACTGCCGATCGGCAACGCGAGCTTGACTTCGAGACGTGCCAGCGTGTCCTCGAGGTTGTCGAACTCGACCGGGATCATCTTGCGGCGCGCCAGCTCGTCGCCGGTCTCGAGTCGGCCGGCGGCGGCGCCGGCGCTGAAGTCGCCGAACACCGCAATGCGCACCGGGCGCTTGGCCGCCCACGATGGCGCTGCCGTGTCGAGGCTGCCGAAGTCAGGGGTCCAGTCGTCGTCTGCCATGCTTTCTCCGATGCTCGTTCGTTGATCAGGCCGGCTTGTCCGGTCCGGCTTCGACCACGGGGCCGCCGAACAGGTCGAGGATGTCGGACTCGCCATCGGCGGGCTTGTTCGCCGTCGGGCCATCGGCCGGCGTCGGGAACAGGGCGAGGATGTCGTCGGGTGCGAGCGAGGTCGCGGTGCCGCCCGCGGTCGACGTGAGCGGCGATGCGCCGGCATTGAGCAGCGCGAAGATATCGTCGCTCTCGGGCAGGAGCGCGTGTGCAGCGAGCTGGCTGGGCGGCAGGGTCGCCTCGGCGTCGAACATCGCGAGCAGGTCGGGCGTCGTCGCGGCCGCAACCGGGGTCGCCGTCGCGATCCCGAGCGGATCCGAAGCGTGGTTGCCGCCGCCATCGAACATGCGCGCGAAGTCGTCGTGGCGCGGCAGGCCGATGCTCACCAGCAGCTGCGGTCGGCCGGGCACGTCGGCGATGAAGACGGCGACGCGGTCGAGCAGCGTCGCCCGCGCGGTGGCCTCGGCGGGCGCGGCGCCGAGCGCGCTCGCGAAGACGCTGGCGAGATCTGCGCGGCTGATCTCGGCACCGATCTCGACGAAACCACCGCCGCCGGCCTGCGCAGCGGCGAGAGCGCGACGGATCGCCGCGAGCCGTTCGGCCTCGGCCGATGCCGCGCCGTTTCGCGGCGGCGCCAGGGCCGCCAGCGCGGCCTCGAGGTCGTCGATCCCCCAGCCGCTCTGCACGGCGTCGAGCGCCGTGTCTTCGAGGCGATGCAACCAGCCGAGCAGCGCCTCGATGTCGCCGGCCGCCGTCGGAACCGCGGGGAGCGAGGCGGCGAGCGTGAGCGGAAAGTGGCGGCCGACGCGATCGGCCGACGGCACCAGCACGCCCGCGAACACCACACTCGCGGCCGCTCCCGCGATCACGCCCGGCGTCAGCAGGAAGCGCCACGGCGGGCTCTGCCGATAGGTGTCGAGCCAGGCCCCGCCGAGGGCGTTGCGATGCGCCTGCAGGGCGCCTGCGAGCCAGAGATCCCAGGGCTCGACGAAGTCGTCTTCGAGGCGGCGCGACGCGAAGTCGCCGAGCGTCGGCAGCTTGCCGTACCAGCCCGGCGTGGTGGCGACGTCGCTTCGCATCGTCAGGCCGCCGCGGGGCTTGGGCTCAGAGCGAGCCCGGGCAGCGGAACTGCTGGATCTCGCGCAGCCGGAATGGATTGAAGACGCTGTTCGAGGTGACCTCGAGGCGCGCCCGCTTGCCGTCGAGGTTCATCGCCACCGTGAAGCGCTCGGGCTGCGCCGTCGGCTGCACTTCGAAACGATCGAACAGGCGAAACAGCGCCCACGGGCCGTCGAACTGCAGCGCGGTGCCGCCCGGCGTGGTGAGCTTGATCTGCGAAGCGACGCGGGCGCTCGGCCACGTCACCGTCACAGGCGTCGTGTTGCCGGCGATGAACTTGGTAAAGACGCCGTCGATCTCGAGGTTGATCTCCTTCAGGCCGTCTTCCATCTCAACGGCGCGGATGTCGAGCTTGAACGACGGCGTCTTGCCGCCGCTGCGGAAGAACACTTCCTTGATGCGGGCGCCGCGCTGGAAGTCGACCAAGGCGGCGGCGTTGACGGGCTTGGTGCCGTCGCCGGTGGGCTTGAAGCTCCACGGATTGCTGCCGGTGTCGACCAGCGCCACGAGCTTTCTCGAGAAGAAGTCGTCGAGCATGCCGCCGCCACCGAAGAGCTGCGCGAAATCTTCCGGCAGCACGTCGGCCTTGGAGCTGGCGGTGAACGGATAGCGGCCGGTGATGGCGCGATTGCAGAAGTCGCTGATCGGCTTCAGCTCGCTCGTCAGGCCCTGGCGTTCGACGGCACGGCCACTGGTCGCTGCCGCGCCGGAAAGCTTCTCCAGCATCGAGCGGATCGGCTCCGGCTGCTGGCCGGCGGCGGCAGCAATCCTTTCGGCACCGCCGGCCGGTGGCGGCGCCGACTTGCTCTTCTGCGCCGCATCGGTCGCGGCGAGCTGCACGTAGACCTCGTTGAACATCTTCAGGATCTCGTCCATCGGCGGCGGTGTGCCGACGACGAGGCGGCGGATCGGCGCGAAGTGGTCGTCGACCATCTGCTCCAGCGGCGGCCCGGTCTGAATCTCTTGCCCCGGCACCTTGACCTTGCCGAGCACCGCGGCCATCTCGCGCTTGGCCTGCTCGGCCTTCTGGTCCATCTGCGCGACCTGGGTGTTCTGCACAGCGTTGGCGGCGGCCGCGTTCGGCGCCTCGACGAGCGTGGTCTCGCGGGCGACGCCGCGCAGGAACGCGGCCAGCGGCGAGTCGACCGCCGACAGCGCCCGCGCTACCTGCACGCTCTGCTCGAGGCCTTGCAGCTTGACGATGCGCACGTCGGCCAGGTACTTGTCCCAGGTCTTGATGTACTCCTCGAAGTAGAGCCGGCGAACACGATTCGTGAGCTCGCTGTTGGCCTTGCCGACGGGCAGCGACCGGGTCGCCTCCGTGGGCCGGATGCCGAGCACCCAGCTCTCCTCGGCAGCGAGCTGCCGCGTCGCCTTGTCGACCGATGGCTGGAACGCCTTGCGAAAGCCTTCCTTGGTGAAGAGCCCGGGGATGCCCTTGGTGAGCGACTCGCCGCTGATGCGCTCGAAGACGGTGAGAGCCGCCGGCCCGGCCGCGTTCGCCACCGTGAACGGCGGGAAGTCGGCGCCGACCTGGGCCTTCTTCAAGCGGCTGAAGACGCGGTATTCGAGCGGGAAGGCGACCAGCATGTCGCGCACGCCGGCGACGAGGTTCTTGTCGATCGGCGCCGCAGCGGCGGGAGCGCCGTGGGCGAGCATGGCGTCGAGATGCTGGTCGAGCGCGACCCGCTGTTCGGGCGCGAGGCTGCGCTCGAGTGCCGCGTCCCAGTCGATGCCGACCCAGGCCTTGAACGACTCGGCGTCGAACTTGCCCGGCGTGTAGAGCATCAGGTAGTTCTTGAGGCTCTCGTAGGCGAGCTCGAGGTTGTCGCGATTGGCGGCGCGCAAACGCTCTTCGAGCCGACGCACGACGCGTGGCATCAACGCGTGATCGAGCAGGTGCTGGTAGCCGAGGTCGGCGGCGGCGTCGAGCTTTCGGCCCTGGTAGAGGCCGAGCGACATCGTGAACGGTGGCTCGTCGAGACTGAACCCGGTCGGCTGGGCGGCGCTGCGCACGGCAGTGAGCACCGGCGGCAGCGGCGACACGTCGCCCGAGGTCGCCGGCGGCAGGCTGTCGACCGCCTTCTTCAGCTCCGGCAGCTTGGCCTCGATCTCGGCGACGTAGCTCTTGTTGCGCGTGTAGCTGAGCAGCCAGCCGCCGACGAGGGCCGCGCTCGCGAGCAGGATCGCGGTGAAGCCGAGCGCGCGTAGCCGGCCGCGCCGCCGCTCCATCGCCCGGTTCTCGCCGACGAGGCCCTGCTCCTGGAAGACGACGTCTTTCAGGAGGCGATTCAGGAAGAAGCTCTTGCCGCGCGCGGCCGCCGGCGGCGCCAGCCGACGCTCGATGCCGAAGGTCCGCGCCAGCGTGCCCATGACGCGGTCGATCGGCGTGCCCTCCTGCGTACCGCTGGTGAAGTACACGCCGCGCAGCACCGGCCTCTCCTCGACCGCGCCGCCGGCGCTGAAGACCTGTTCGAGGAAGCCGCCGAGCAGTCCGCGCAGGCCGGCGAACTGTTGCGGGAAATTGAAGATCGCAGCGCGCTTCAAGACCTCGTGCTCGGCGTCCATCAGCGGCACGACGCGGTCGCGCAGCCGCTTCTCGAGGGCAGCGAACTCGGAACCGAAATTGACGAGCGGATCGTCGGGGCTGCCGGGCGCGTACGGGAAGGTGAAGCCCCAGACCTGGTTGCGCTCTTCCTTGCTGAGGGCACCGAAGCTTTCGTTGAATCCGGCGATCAGGTCGGCCTTGGTGACGAGCACGTAGACCGGCGCCCGCACGCCGAGCTTTTCCGCAAGCTCCTGCATGCGCGCGCGCAGCTTGGCGGCGTGGTCCTTGCGCTCTGCCGGCAACTGCTGGAGCAGGTCCTGGATATTGACGGTGAGGATGACGCCGTTGATCGGCCGCCGCGGCCGTGTCTTCTTGAGCAGCGCGAGAAAGCCGTCCCAGGCGCTGGCATCGACCTGGCTGTTCGACTCCTGCGTCGTGTAGCGGCCAGCGGTGTCGACGAGTACGGCTTCGTCGGTGAACCACCAGTCGCAATTGCGCGTGCCGCCGACGCCGCGGACGCTGCCACCGCCCATCTTCTCGGCGAGCGGAAAGGTCAGGCCGGCGTTGAGCAGCGCTGTGGTCTTGCCCGAGCCCGGCGCGCCGATGAAGATGTACCAGGGCAGCTCGTAGAGGAAGGCGCCGCGATTGAACATCGAGCGCTTGCCGGCCGCCGGTGCGGTCTTCAGCACGCCCACGGCCTGCGTGAAACGCTCGTTCAATGTCGCCAGCTCGCGGTCCGACGAGCTCGGCCCCTTGGTCATGCCGTCGACGAGGGCGGCGTTGCTGCGCTTCTGCTTCCAGAAACCGAACGACAGCCGCAGTACCCACAGCAGGAACAGGACGGCAATGACGAGGATGCGGACCCACTCCGGATCGAGCGGCCGCGTTTCGCCGATCGCGATCATCGGCCCGACCCACCAGACGATCGCCGACAACGCCAGCACGCCGACGAGCGTGAGCATCATCGGATGGAAGACGAAGTGAAGGAACTTCCTCATGCCCTGCTCGTCATGCCGCGGCCGCCGGGATCATCAAGGTGATCTCGACTCGGCGATTGCGAGCCCGGCCGGCCGGGGTGGCGTTGCTCTCGACCGGCTCGGCGTCGGCGCGGCCCTCGGCGCGGACGCGCTCCGGCTTGACCGAGGCGAGCAGCGCTTTCACCGCCGCCGCCCGCTCCTGCGACAGGTTCCAGTTCGACGGATAGCGCAGCGACCGGATCGGCTGGTTGTCGGTGTGGCCGGTGATGAGGATGGACCCCGGCGTCGCCTGCAGGCCAGCGTCGATGCGTTGCAACAGTGGCCGCACCCGGTCGGAGATGACGGCGCTGCCGGGCTCGAAGAACCCGTCGCCCTTGATGACCACGATCGAGCGATCGGTGAGGTCGCGCACCTGCACCAAGCCGGCTTCGATCTCGGGCTTCAGAAAGGTCGCGAGGCGAGGCGCCGCAGCCGGTAGCGGCGGCGGCGGCGCGGCGATGCTGGCGGTCTTGACGTCGAGGCCCTGCAGGCCCGCGAAGACCGCGTCGGAGCTGCCGTTGATCGACAGGCGCAGGCCGATGTAGACGCCGAGCAGCAAGAGGCCCATCAGCGATGCGACGACCCACATCGGCAGGCCGGCGCCGAGCCGCGCCGTCTTCGCCGGCACGCCCTGCCAGCGCGGCGACAGCGTCTTGTCGCCGTCGGTGTTGGCCTTGCCGCGCAGCATCTGCGAGAGGCGCACGCGCAGGCTCTCGAGCTGTGCCTTGCCATCATTGAGCACGCGGTAGCGGCCCTCGAAGCCGAACGCGAGGGCGACGTACATGAGTTCGAGCAGGTTGCGGTTGGCGGCGACGTTCTCGGCCAGCTTGCTCATCAGCTGGAACACCTTCTCGCCGCCCCAGGTCTCGTTGTGAAATAGCACGAGCAGGCTCTGGTTCGCCCACACGCCCGAGCCGCCCCAGGGCGTGCTGGCCGCCGATTCGTCGAGCAGCGTACAGAGGATGTAGCGCGCCGCGATGACCTGCTCATTCGGCAGGCCTTCGGAGCGCGCTTGCGCCTCGAACTTGCGGACGCCGTCGGCGAGCGCTTCCTTGAGCCCGGCCGCGTTCGGGTGCTGGACCATGGCGCGGATGCGCGGTGCGGCGCTCAGCAGCGGCGACGCGGCCGAGACCAGCGGATTGAGGCTCGCGGCCATGAGCGCGTCGAGCGCGAGCGGCGCTTCCTTGCCGCCACCGGCCTCGGCGCGCGCGGCACCGCCTGGCACGCCGGGCCGCCCGCTGGCGGGCACGCCGCCGCCGGGCGGCATCGGCGGCCGGCCGGTCGACGGCTTGATCACCGTGCGATCGGATTCGAAGGCAGCGAAGGGATCGTCGTCACGACCGGTCGAGTCAGTCATGGCGCGTCCTCAGGCCCCGATGGTCAGGCACGAATCGCCCAGAACTCGAGCTCGAGGCCGGGGAACTCGCCGGCGATGTGCATCGCCAGGCCGCCCGACGCCTCGAGCTGCTTCCAGAGCTCGTTGTTGCGGGTCTCGAGCTCGAAGTAGTTGAAGCCGGCGTGGTAGGGAATCTGCCGCGGCGCCACCGGCATCGCCCGCATCGGCACGCCGGGAAGCTGCAGGTTGACGAGGTCACGGATGCGTTCGACCGGGCCGATCCGCGTTTGCGTGGGAAAGCGTGCACGCAGCGCTTCGCCCGGCATCTGCGCGGCGACGGCAAGCACGAAGCTGGCATTTCGCTGCAGCTCCTTGTCGGCAATGATGGCGACGCGAATGCCGTACTTGCGGTCCTGCAGCTCGATCGGAATCGCGGTCTGCTCCATCACCATCGAGAGCGACTGGCGCAGATCGTCGATCACCGACTTGAAGCAACGCTGGAGATCGTCGTGCAGGTACTCGGGAAACGGCGGCGGCCGCCGCTTCTCGCGGAAGGTGGCGAGGTCGCCGGCGAGGCTGAGGCAGGCCGCGTAGAGCGTTTCCGGGTGCAGCACCGAGCGCTGCTGCAACTGCATGAAGAGCGGCTGCGAGCGGTTCACGGCCTCGAGGAGCAGGAAGTCGGCGATCTCGGCGACGCCGCCGCGGCCGGGCTGCGACAAGCGCGCCGCCAGCGCTTCGCCACGCTGGTGCAGCAGGCCGCAGAGCTCGCGGACGTAGCCGTCGAGGATCGGGTGGCCTTGCGAGTGCAGCATCGGCGCGATGTAGTGCGGGTCGAGCACGACCTTGTTGTCGGCGCGGCGCTCGACCAGCCGCGCCATGCCGAGCGTGGCATAACCCTCGCCGGCATCGCGCTCGAGCATCAGGCGCAGGTTCACCCGGCCGATCTGGATCGTGGTGTCGCGATCGACGTTGGTGTTGCTGTCGCCGACGTCGACCTCGGCCACCTGGTAGCGCGGGCCCATCGAGCCGGCGGCCTGCTCGGCATCGGACTCGACAATGCCCGGCCGCTGCAGCACCAGCGCGAGGACGACGCGCTCGTTGCGCGCGTCGACCGGGATGTCGAGCGCGGCCGGAGCGGCATCGTTGCCGGGGATCGAGAAGGCGGTGCCGTCGGGCAGCACGCCTTGCGCGGAAGCGAGCGAGACCTTGCCGATGGCGAGGGCCGCATCGTCGAGGGCCAGCGCCGTGAAGCCCCAGCCGTGGCCGACGGTCGCCATCAGGCGCTGGCGCAGCTGGAACTCGGTGTAGCGGTCGTGCTGCTGGAAGTGCTGGGGCTGCAGGAACATGCCCTCGGTCCAGACCACCTTGTTGTGCCAGGTCATAGGGGTGCGCGCAGCGCTTCGATAGGCATCGGACTCTACTTGAACAGCGCCACGGTCGATACAGGATCTGCCCTTTTGAAAGGCGGCCCGGAGCGCGGCGATTTCACGGAATGTCTTCGGTCATCTGGCCGGGCATCGACACCGAGATCACGCCGCCCCAGGTGCAGTTGAGCTTCGAGGTGTCGTCGAGAGCCGGCATGTTGGCGAGCATCACGGTCGGCGCGCCGGGGGCCCACGGCGCGACGGTGAGCGGCACGCACGGCATCGGCGTGAGCACTCCGAGCGCCGCTGCCGTCGCGGCAGCGACGGTCGGATTCGACGGGCTCATGCACATCCCGAACGGCATGATGTTGACCATCGGCTTCATGTCCATGATGTTGGCCGCCGGCATGTTGGTCGTCATCATCCGGTTGATGGGCAAGACGGCGAGCGTGCTCGGCGCGACGCCGAAGGTGCATTGCAGCATCGCTCCCATGCAGACGTGCTTCGGCATCTCTACCTCCGGAACTAGAGCTCGCTCACCCAGACCGCGAGCGCGGTGAAGTTGTCGTGGCGCGGCTTGTGGGCGGCGCCGTGAAGAACGTTCTTCTCGAGCTCGTGGAGCCAGCCGAGCGGGCTCGCCGCGGCGGCGAGCGCACCTTCGAGCTGCGCATCCTCGACGTACTCCCAGAGGCCGTCGGTGCAGAGCAGGAACACGTCGCCCGGCTCGAGACTCCACGGCTGCGGCGACACCGACACGGTGAGGTCTTCCTCGCCGACGCCGAGCGCCGACAGCAGCTCGCTGCGCTGCGGATGCGAGCGCATGCCTTCGGGCGCCAGCATGCCGCCGTCGACGAGCGACTGCACGAGGCTGTGATCCTTCGTGCGCGCTGCGATGCGGCCGCCACGAAAGACGTAGAGACGCGAGTCGCCGCAGTGGCCCCAGGCGCCGACGCCGGCATCGAGGTCGATGAAGAGCGCC
>Ga0123338_10002426_pt1 | contig 17409 bp, 27 predicted proteins | sample grotaG_FD_89793 | JGI IMG/M metagenome (GOLD analysis project Ga0123338, IMG submission 89793) | Glacier valley bacterial and archeal communities from Borup Fiord, Nunavut, Canada, to study Microbial Dark Matter (Phase II) -... | ecosystem: Environmental > Aquatic > Freshwater > Ice > Glacier ...
GCTAAAATAAATGTCAAAAAAATGATTCACGAACGACAGAAAAGCAGACATGGACAAACAGCAATTTGATAATATTGACAATCGTATCCGCCAGGCTGCTGATGAAATCTCCTTTTCATTTAACGAGGAGGCATGGAATAGAATGGTGGTTAAGCTTGATAATGAATTTAAGAAGGAGCATCGCCGAGGTTTTATATGGTGGTGGTTCTCCCTTTTACTGCTTGGCATCACGGCGTTGAGTGTATATATTCATAACACTACATCTCAAGCCTCATCAAAACAGATCAATACCGTTTCGACATCAGCCAAATTCAATTCTTCAATAAATAAAAACGCAGATTTAATAAAAGCAAAGCCGCTAGCTTCAAACGATAATAGTTTTAAAGCTGAAAATAAAAAAGTCATGTATGACAAAAATTTTGATAGTTTAATTATCTCATCAAAGGATCAGCCCGCTAGACTGAATACTTCTCCTCAGCTAACTAAACGATCAGTACTAAAGTTCGATGAGCAAAATAATAATAACACTACTGACTCTGTAAGTTTAGAAAAGTCAATCAGGGGTACAGGCAAACGTAAAATTATTAATTCAATAGTTTCATCACCTAAAACGGGGAGAAAAAAAACGAATACTAAGATGGGACTCGATAAAACATCAATTGTTTTAAATAATAATGAATTCAAGGTTAATAAAAATAATAGCGATAAGCCGTTTGAAAATTTAAAGAAATCATCAATCCAAATAAATCCTGTCGCTGATTCACTATCCGCTAATAGTTCAACCGCTAAAAAAGTTGCTGCTGAAACTTTGCAAAAAAATGCTAGTTTGTTAATTCCCGACAGCGCCGGTAAAAAGAAAACTCCGGTAAAATTACATCCTTCTTCGTCCAGGGGTTTATACTTTCTTGCTTCCATTGCCGCAGATGCTACAGATATAAAAAGCATCTCTGTAAAACAATCAAAACCTTTGTTCGGTGTAGGAATAGGCTACGGGTTTAATAAAAGGCTAAGTGTACAAACAGGTTTCTACTTTGGTAAAAAAGTATATAATGCCGGACCTGATGACTATAAAGTCAAAGAGGGGTCTTACATTGCAAAAATTATAAGGGCAGATGCGCAATGTTATATATATGACATTCCTTTTACCATCAGGTATGATGCGTTTCATCAAAAAAAATCAAACTTGTATTTTACAACGGGTCTTTCATCGTATATCCTTAAACGTGAAACATACGATATACATTTTTTTAATCCGATGGGGTCGTATAAATTTATGTCATATACCTACACTCATAATGTGAATTATCTTTCTGTCTTTAATCTTTCAATAGGTTATGACTATAAAGTATCTGAATCATTAAACATACTGGCTGAACCATATCTGAAACTGCCTTTAGCTGGTTTAGGAGAAGGCTCTGTAAAATTGTATTCAGCCGGACTTCAGGTAGGAATAAAGTATCAACCGCTGAAGAAAAAATAATATAACAGTTTTATGTCGGGGTTTGTAGGAGATCTGCCGTTTGCCGGCAGGTCTTTTTTTATTGATAGTATAAGAGTGTATATTCTATTGGCCTTACGTTCTCACATAGCCGAAGTTTACTTTAATATATATAAAATTTCTTTTATACCCTTAAATATCAGTGGTTAAAATTCGTAAAAAACTTATATCAAGGCAACCCTAATAGTACTATTCCCGATTCTCAAAATAAAAATAAGAAAACATGAAAGGTAAAATAGCATATGTTTTAATATTATTCTTTGGTATGATAAATATTGTCGGCTGCTTCAAAAATGATATGCGCGAATCCTCAACTGTTATCACTCCTCCTGGTATTACTACACCAACATGTGCAGGTACAGCGGGCCCATTATTTACAGCAATGAAAACGCTGGTAACTGCGAAATGCGTTAGTTGTCATAATAACTTTAATTCAAACGGAGGTATTAACTTTAGTATAGAATGTAATATCGTGATAAACCAGTCAAGAATTAAGATCAGGGCTGTTGATCAGGGATCTATGCCTCCGTCCGGAACATTGCCTGCTGCTGATAAAGCTACCATTACTAAATGGATCAATGCCGGTGGTAAGTACACCGATTAATTTTACTTATGGCTTGTGACATAATATCATTTAAATGAAATATAAAAAAAAATACGGTTGGCTTATACTACTCGCGATTGTAATTATAGCCGGACTATATGCTTATCGTGAATACAACCGAAAGCCGGCAGATCTTTCTACCGTTGACTCACAAATAAAAATTAGTGCTGATGGCCTTGTAATTAAATTCGAAAAGGATGAACAAAAAGCAAATCTTTTATACCTGGGCAAACCTATTGAAGTTACTGGTTTGATCGCCGAAATAAATAATCAACAGGATACTTTAGTAACTATTGCATTGGGGAAAAAAGAGGATATGCATAAAGTAAGTTGCCTGCTGGATGCAAATCACACAAATGAAATTAAGCGCTATAAAGTAGGTGATAATATTATGCTGCGTGGGATTTGTAATGGTTACCTGTTAGATGTTGAATTAAACAGATGCGTAATTATTAAGTAAAATAATTAAGTTCAAACAAAGGTTATATGAAAAGAATAGTTGGTATATTATTTATCTTGTTTTATTGTGTTCAAAATTTGCCGGCACAAAAAAAATACATTTGTAAAGAAGTAAGGATTTCATTTTATTCCAAAGCTCCATTAGAAGATATTGAATCACATAATACAAAAGCGCTCAGTGCCTTCGATGCATCAACAGGACAAATAGAATTTTCAGTATTGATCAAAGGTTTTGAATTTGAAAAGGCTAAAATGCAGGAACATTTTAATGAGGATTACATTGAAAGTGACAAATTTCCCAAAGCTGTTTTTGTTGGTACGATAAAAAACCCCGGTGATTTAAAATTGGATAAAGATGGAGTATATAAAGTTCAGGTCAGCGGATCGCTTACGCTTCATGGAATTACTAAACCTGAAAATACTGAGGCTGCATTTACTGTAAAAGGGCGGGAAGTAAGTGCTGTAGCCGATTTTGCCGTGGCTGTATCTGACTTTAATATAAAGATTCCATCACTTGTTGCTGATAAGGTAAGCAAGACTGTAAGAATAGTTATAAACGTCCCTTCTTATCAATCACATTAGCGGTGTTTAATTAGAAGGGGTTCATTCATGCACGACTTACAATGAACAGGTATAGTTGTATCATGTTTTCCTTAGAAAGCCGATGATGATATTAGCCGTTCGATATTTAATTAAAAATAAGTGGCATTTAAAAGAAACCGATAATAACATTATGAATAAAAATTTTATACCTGCAATTATTTTATTAGCAATTTTTTCATCGGCTAACGCTCAGGAAAGTTTATTGAGAGGCATGGAAGACAGCATTCCTGTAAGAGAAAAAGTTTCTTCGGCTTTTAAGTCGACAAGAGTAATAAATGCACATTCGATTGAGATGCTGGCAAAAGGTAACCTTGATTTTAGGATTCTTCATCGGTTTGGATTTGTGAATGATGGAGTGAAGCAATGGTTCGGATTAGACAATGCATCTATGCGAATGTCTTTTGATTACGGAATAACGAACGATCTAACGATCGGTATTGGACGAAGTACTTTCAGGAAAGAAATTGATTATTTTGTAAAAGGAAGATTGTTTCAACAAAGCAAAGGTCCTGGTTCCATTCCGTTTTCGCTCATCGTAGCAGTTGGATCATCGATATGGACTGAATCATCGGTACCCAATAAAACCAATGTCACAGATCGCACCGCTCATTATGTTCAGATAATTGCGGGAAGGAAATTCAGTAATAATTTCTCATTGCAGTTAAGTCCGATCGTTGTCCATAGAAATTTAATTGAGATAGGTGATAATGACAATACTATTTTTGCAGTAGGTGGAGGTGCCCGTTACAAGGTAAGCAAACGTATCGCCTTAACGGTCGATTACCATCACCCGCTTAATGGGTTAACCGCTGTTAATACCGATCCGCTTTCTGTAGGTATCGATATAGAAACCGGAGGTCATGTTTTCCAGTTACATTTCTCAAATGTAGTGGGCATGAATGAAAGGGCCTATATCACTCAAACAAGTGGCAAATTTTTTAATGGCGATATAAGGTTTGGATTTAACTTATCCAGGATTTTTAAAATTGGAAACAGAAAGAGATAAGTGTGTCTTGTTGTGTAGTCCGGCTATCGCTTTTGAGGTAGCCGGATTTTTTTTTCAGTGGTTAATTACAAGAAACAAACTTGCATTTTAAAATTCGTTTACTTTATGGTCTTAAAATAAGTATGCTATGAAACCATGGATGGGCAGAAAGAGTCTGATTATATTTTTAATGATTTTTTTACTGGCTTTTAATAGCTATGCCCAGCAGGGTTTCCGGTGGTCACCGGATGGTAATTCATATACCAGGGTTGAAAATGGTGAGATAGTGCATTATCAGCTTCCCGACAACACTAAGACTATCCTTATACCAAAAGATAAATTTGTTCCTGCCGGTCAGTCAAATGCATTGCAGGTAAGGAATTATTTTTTTTCAGATGATGACAGCAAAGTGCTCATCTACACCAATTCTAAAAAAGTATGGCGACAGGACACACGCGGTGATTACTGGGTACTTACCATAAAATCAAATCAACTAATTCAAATAGGTAAAACCAGGCCTGTTTCATCGTTAATGTTTGCAAAAATTTCTCCTGATGGTAATAAAGTGGCTTATGTAAGCGAGCATAACATTTATCTGGAGGACCTCACCTCTCATGAAATTAAATTATTAACCTCAACGAACGGGACAAAGAAACTTATCAACGGTACCTTTGATTGGGTATATGAAGAAGAATTTGATTGCCGCGATGGGTTTCGGTGGAGTCCCGACAGCAAAGCGATTGCCTACTGGCAAATCGATGCTAACCAAATCCGTGATTATCTGATGTTAAACACCACCGATTCAATTTATCCGTTTACAGTGCCTGTTGAATATCCAAAAGTCGGTGAAGCACCATCTCCTTACAAAATCGGAGTCGTCTCAATAAATAACGCCATTACAAAATGGATGGACATTCCAGGTGATCATCACCAGAGCTATCTGCCAAGAATGGAATGGGCCGGTAACTCAACTGAACTTATTATTCAACAACTTAACCGTAAACAGAACGAAAGCAGGCTACTGATTTGTGAAGTATCTTCCGGGAACAGTAAAGAAATATTTAAAGAGAATGATGAGGCCTTCATAGATGTAAAAGGAAGCTGGCAGGATGGAGATATTACCGGCTGGGACTGGACAAATAAAAACAAAGATTTTATATGGGTAAGTGAGAAGGATGGCTGGAGACATATATACAGGATCAGCAGAGATGGCAAAAAGGAAACAACCATTACAAAAGGTGAATATGATATTATGAAGATATGCCTGATAGATGAAAAGGCAGGCAATATTTATTTTATGGCATCACCGGAAAATGCTACCCAAAAATATTTGTACCGTGTAAATATAGATGGCGCTTCTAAAGCGGAACGTTTATCACCGTTAGACCAGCCTGGCACACATTCATACACTATCTCGCCTAACGGGTTATATGCGCAACATTCTTTTAGTAATTCTTATACGTCGCCGGTAAGTGAATTAATAAATCTTCACAAACATACCTCCTTAACATCGTCAGACAATATCGGTGAAAAAGTTGCCAATGCTAAAAAGAACAGTAAGGTGCAATTTTTTAAAATCACTTCTGAAGAAGGCGTTGAGATGGATGGGTGGATGATTAAGCCAGCGAATTTTGACAGTACAAAAAAATACCCTGTCGTATTTTTAGTATATGGAGAGCCGGCATCGCAAACGGTAACTGATGCTTATGGCAGAGCAGGCACCAGGTTATTCGCCGGTGACATGGCAGAAGAAGGTTATATCCAGATAAGCATTGATAACAGGGGCACCCCTGGTCCGAAAGGGAGGGCGTGGCGTAAAAGTATATATCGCCAGATAGGCAGGATAAATATTCGTGATCAGGCGCTTGCCTGCAGGAAAATAATTACCTGGCCTTTTGTTGATCCAAAGCGAATAGCTGTATGGGGATGGAGCGGTGGCGGATCGACAACATTGAATTTGTTATTTCAATATCCTGATCTTTATCAAACCGGGGTAGCCATTGCTGCAGTAGGCAATCAATTAAGTTACGATAATATTTACCAGGAACGATACATGGGCTTACCCCAGGAAAACAGGCAGGACTTTATTTTAGGCTCACCAGTTACTTACGCTAAAAATCTTAAGGGAAACTTGTTATATATGCATGGTACTGGAGATGATAATGTTCATTATCAAAACGCAGAGCTGTTGATTAACGAACTGGTAAAAAATAATAAAATTTTTTCAATGATGTCATATCCAAACAGAACACATAGTATCTCAGAAGGAGAAGGCACTTCAAGGCATGTGTCTGCAATGTTTACAGATTTCATAAGAAAAAATTGTCCCGGTGGCGGAAGGTGAATTACAGATTGCGTTGATACTACCGGCATTCAACACTTTTAGGTTCAACACGGCGGTTCTGTAACAAGTCAATTTTTGTAGAAAGTATATCTTAGTTATAAAATATTTTTTTACTGATTTATAAATTTGATCGAACCTTTTCAAAAAAATTTAAAATATCTTTTGCTTGTATTCTCTCAGCACATACCTTTGCACTCCTAATTAAAAATTGGGATTTACTTATGTCACAGCGAATTAGAATAAAACTTCAGTCTTACGATCATAACCTGGTAGATAAATCTGCTGAGAAAATTGTAAAAACTGTTCGTAGTACAGGTGCCGTAGTAACAGGCCCTATCCCTTTGCCTACACATAAGAAAATATTCACGGTATTGCGTTCTCCCCACGTTAATAAAAAAGCCCGTGAGCAATTTCAGCTTTGCACTCACAAACGTTTATTGGATATCTATACTTCTTCATCGAGGACGGTTGATGCACTTTCGAAGCTGGATCTTCCATCAGGGGTAGAAGTTGAAATTAAGGCATAATCGATTACAGTAATTGATGTAACCTGGTAATGTTGAAAAAAGTTCTTAATAATATAATCAACTCTCAACGCTGCTTTAGCAGAATAAAAGAGCTCTGAATAAATAACCGGCAGATATTCTAAGTTAGATATTATCATGCTGGTAAACATATAAACAAGCCGTTCGGGGTTTGTTTACTACCGGTACTTCCATCACCCGTCTGAATTTTTACAAACGGGTTAATTGTAGCCACATCAAAATAATAATACTTCGCCAGTGCTACGGCGGTAAAAGGGAAAAGGTCGATAGCAAACGGGGATTGAAGTCTATGGTATCTCCATAAATGACTGTCCTTTCAATCCTGAAGGCGCAAATTGTACAATTACGATGAAAGGAATCATTGGAAAGAAGATTGGGATGACAAGCGTCTTTACTCCCGATGGCAAGCAAACAGCCTGCACCATCATAGAAGCAGGTCCATGTATTGTAACACAGGTCAAGACTACAGACTCCGATGGATATAATGCCCTCCAGGTGGCATTCGGCGATAAGAAAGAAAAACACTCCATCAAAGCCGAAACAAATCATTTCGCAAAATCAAACACTTCTCCAAAGCGTTTTGTAACGGAATTCCGCGATCATACTGCTCTTAAGAATTTAGGTGAGTCAATTACAGTTGAAATATTTACAGAGGGTGAAGAGGTACATGTTGTAGGCACTACAAAAGGTAAAGGTTTCCAGGGTGTTGTTAAACGTCATGGTTTTCACGGCGTAGGGGAAGCTTCGCATGGTCAGCATGATCGTCAGCGTGCGCCTGGTTCTGTGGGTGGATCATCCTATCCTGCCAAGGTTTTTAAGGGGATGCGTATGGCTGGCAGAATGGGTGGTGACAGAGTAAAAATGAAAGGATTGAAAGTGGTAAAAATTTTCGCAGAAAAAAATTACATTTTAGTTAGTGGTTCAGTTCCTGGCCATAATGGTTCAATCGTTTTAATACAAAAGTAATATGCAAGTAGAAGTTTTAAATATTCAGGGCGCTAAAACTGGTAGATCTGTTGAACTTCCCGAAGAAATTTTTGGAGTCGAACCAAATAACCATGTTATTTACCTTGCTGTCAAACAGTTTCTGGCAGCTCGCCGTCAGGGAACACATAAAGTTAAAACCCGTGCTGAAGTTCAGGGTGCTTCCCGTAAGTTACACAAGCAAAAAGGTACCGGCGGATCAAGAAAAGGTAATATCCGCAACCCACTTTACAAAGGTGGTGGTACTATATTCGGACCTAAACCTCATAAGTACGATTTTAAATTAAATCGTAAAGTAAAAGATCTCGCTAAAATTTCCGCCCTTGCCCATAAAGCAAAAGCCAATGCTATCGTGGTATTGGAAGATATTACAATAGAGGCGCCTAAGACAAAACATTTCACAGACATTGTAAAGAGTCTTAATCTAACGGATAGGAAAACCTTATTTGTGACGCCTGAATACAATGATAACATTTACCTCTCGCTTCGAAATCTTAACTCGGTGAAGGGTACGTTGCTTAGTGATATGAACACTTATGATATTATGAATGCGAATATGCTGGTGCTTACGGAAAGTGCAGCAAAGATTTTTAGCGAACAGGACGACGAAGTAGCAGATGCCGGAGTATAAGATAATTTGAAGTCTATTAATTATAAATAGCACTGGGTTTCTTTTTAAACATCAATATTTAAATTTCAAATTAAGATAGGATGAAATTATCTGAAGTATTAGTAAAGCCGGTTCTAACTGAGAAAGCAAACGCTCAGCAGGAAAAATTGCGCAGGTATGCTTTTAAAGTAAATAGAAAAGCTAACAAATTAGAGATAAAGAAAGCTGTGGAAGAGTTTTATGGTGTAACAGTGATCAATGTTAACACCTGTGTTGTTCCAGGTAAAACGAAAACACGTTCTACAAAAGCGGGTTATATTCAAGGCCAGAAACCGGCTTTTAAGAAAGCACTGATAACGGTTGCTGATGGCGAAAGCATTGATCTTTACTCAAACATCTGATAACAAAATATTAAAGCAGGCGAAGCTGACAAGTTCGCAAATAAAAGGATAAAAAATGGCATTAAAAAAATACAAACCGATTACTGCCGGTACCCGATGGAGAATCGGTAATGCTTACGCAGAGATAACATCAGACACTCCGGAAAAGAGCTTGCTTGAAAAGGTTAAGGTTACTGCGGGTAGAAATGTACAGGGTAGAAGGACTTCAAGAAATATGGGGGGTGGGCACAAAAAGATGTATCGTACCATCGATTTTAAAAGGGATAAAAAGGGTATACCTGCTACCGTTGCAACTATTGAATACGATCCAAACCGTACAGCGTTTATTGCTTTATTGAATTATTCGGATGGAGAAAAAAGATATATTCTCGCGCCACAGGGTATACAAGTAGGTGGTACTGTTATAAGTGGTGACGAGGTAGCACCAGAAATTGGTCATGCATTGCAGCTTAAGAATATGCCGTTAGGTACTATGGTGCATAATATTGAGATGCAGCCCGGTCAGGGTGGTAAGATGGCTAGAAGTGCCGGTTCTTCTGCTCAGCTTAGTAATAAGGAAACAAAGTATGCCGTACTTAAAATGCCTTCGGGCGAATTAAGAAAGGTACTTATCAATTGTTATGCAACTGTCGGTGTTGTTAGCAACAGTGATCACAGCTTGCAGAGTATGGGGAAAGCTGGAAGAAATCGTTGGCGGGGAATTCGCCCTCGTACAAGAGGTGTTGCGATGAACCCGGTAGATCACCCGATGGGTGGTGGTGAAGGTAAAGCATCAGGTGGACAGCCTCGTTCAAGAAATGGGCAGTATTCAAGAGGTCTTAAAACAAGAACCAGGGGGAAAGGAAGTGACAAGCTTATCATCCAGAGAAAAAATGGTAAGAAGTTAGCTAAATAGTACGAAGAATAATCAGTATTATAATTATCACTAATTAATAATTAATAACGAAACCACTATGGCTCGTTCAGTTAAAAAAGGTCCTTATGTAGCAGAACATCTTGAAAAAAAGGTGATAGCTGTTAATGATGGAAAGTCAAAGAAAGGTGTTATCAAAACATGGAGCCGCCGTTCTACAATTACGCCGGATTTCGTTGGGCATACTTTTGCTGTGCACAATGGTAATAAGTTTATCCCGGTGTATGTAACCGAATTTATGGTGGGACATAAGCTTGGTGAGTTTGCGCCGACCAGGAATTTCCGTGGACACTCCAGTAAAAAAGTTGCCTGAAATTAACCGTTAACTGTCAGTGGTCGTACTTGCATTTTCAATAAGTGCTGAACATTGAACAAAGAACTAAATAAAGATGGAAGCAGTAGCTAAATTAAGAAATTACCCCACCTCACCCAGGAAAATGCGTTTACTCGCTGATTTGATCCGTGGTTTGAATGTGGAGAAAGCTTTGGCAGAATTGGAACACAATACCAAGCATCCGGCTGTGCCGTTGCGTAAGTTGGTGCTCTCTGCCATTAATAATTGGAAACAGAAAAATGAAGGTGGCGATGAAGCCGGACTGGTGGTTAAAACAATCATGGTAGACGGCGCCAGAGTATTGAAGCGCATGCGCCCTGCACCGCAGGGACGTGGATATCGCATCAGGAAACGTAGTAATCATGTTACCGTTGTAGTGGATATCAAGGCATTATAGAGTACCGGATTATAATTAAGCAATTGAATAAGTTTAAACTAAATTAACTAAATACCGAATATGGGTCAGAAAACAAATCCTATTGGTGCAAGGTTAGGAATTATACGTGGTTGGGAAAGCAACTGGTACGGAAGTAAAAGAGATTATTCCGTTAAGTTAATCGAAGATCATAAGATCCGGACTTACCTTATGGCCCGTATCAATAAAGGCGGGATTGCAAAGATAGTTATCGAGCGTACCCTTGGTAAACTTATAGTGACTATTCATACTTCCAAACCCGGAATCATTATCGGTAAAGGGGGTAATGAAGTTGACAGGATCAAGGAAGAGCTGAAGAAACTAACAGGTAAGGAAGACGTACAGATAAACATTCTTGAAATCCGTCGTCCGGAACTGGATGCTAACATCGTTGCTGACACTATCGCGAAGCAAATTGAAAATCGCATTAACTATAAGAGAGCTATCAAGATGGCAATCGCTTCTTCCCTTCGTATGGGAGCCGAAGGAATAAAGGTTAAAGTAAGCGGACGATTAGGCGGCGCAGAGATCGCCCGTTCGGAAGAAATTAAGCAGGGTCGTACTCCGTTGCATACTTACCGTATGGACATCGATTACGCTTCTATTTTTGCCCTGACAGTTTATGGTAAAATTGGAATTAAGGTGTGGATTTGCAAGGGGGAAGTATTAGCTAAAAGAGATCTTAACCCAAATTTTGTTGGTGGCAAGAGTGATGTAAGCGATAGAAGAGACCGGCGTCCGGGCGGTGAAAGAGAAGAGAGAGGTCCTGATAGAAGAGACAACAGGTCTGGTGGTGGCGGTAACGACCGTGGCGGAAGAAGTGGCGGAGCTGGCGGTGGAAGGGACAATAGAAGGTAATAGTCCTTCCCGTAAATTCTCTACTTTCAATATTTTAAGAATTTGGTGTTTAATTATATTTTTAAATTTTTTATCAGTAGCAGTTTAATAAACTATCCTTCATAATTTATAACGCAGAACTTATATGTTACAGCCAAAAAGGACGAAGCACCGAAAAATGCAGAGAGGCCGCATGAAGGGCAATACTAAGAGAGGTGCAACAATTGAGTTTGGATCATTTGCATTAAAGGCAATGGAACCTATCTGGTTAACTGACCGCCAGATAGAATCAGCACGTCAGGCATTGACAAGACATATGAAAAGGGAAGGCAGTGTCTGGATACGTATATTTCCTGACAAAGCAATTACCCGTAAGCCGGCTGAAGTGAGGATGGGTAAAGGTAAAGGTGCTCCTGACCATTGGGCGGCAGTAGTACAACCGGGAAGAATTTTGTTTGAAGCTGATGGCGTGCCTGTACAAGTTGCAAAGGAGGCCTTTGAACTGGCAGCTCAGAAATTGCCGATTAGAACAAAGTTTGTTATAAGAAGGGATTATTCAGCGTAAAACACGTTATCAAATTTTTGAAAAAATTTTTGTTTAATAGTTACCGGGGTGTTCCTTCAAACAAATTGTCAACAATCAAATTAAAACAAAGATGTTAAAGAAGATTGATTTTATAAAAAGTGTCAGGGAGATGAGTGAATCCGATCTGAATGCGAGGATTCTGGAAGATGAGATGAGATTAAAAAAACTTGAGTTCGCTCATGCTATCACACCACTTGAAAATCCAATGAGCATTAGAGCACTCAGAAAAGACCTTGCCCGTTTAAAAACTGAATTAAAACAGAAAGATCTCGTGGTATCATCTGAGGCAACTGCTGTTAAGATTGATTAGTGATTATATTAAAGCTATGCAAAGCTAAAAGGTAAAAAATAATAAAATGGCTGAAAGAAATTTGCGAAAAGTCAGGACCGGGGTTGTAACAAGTAATAAAATGACTAAGACCATTACTGTTGCGATTGAGAGAAAAGTAAAACATCCTATTTATGGAAAGTTTGTAAAGAAGACTACAAAGTTCCATGCTCATGATGAAAAGAATGAATGTAGTATTGGTGATCTGGTTAAAATTATGGAGTCACGCCCATTAAGCAAAACCAAACGCTGGAGGCTTGTGGAAGTTTTGGAGAAAGTTAAATAATTAAGACACAGGTTTCAGATTGAAGTTCTTGTAAGAACAATTTGAAATTTTAACAGTGTATTTTAAAATTTGATGGTTTTGGATCGGACTTATAACTCGACTCTAAAATCCGGCACCTAAAAGATAATAAAATGATTCAGCAGGAAAGCAGGCTTAATGTAGCTGACAATAGCGGAGCAAAGGAAGTATTGTGCATTCGTGTTCTTGGAAACAGTGGTCAGTTAACTGCCAGGATAGGAGACAAGATTGTTGTTACTGTAAAAGATGCTATACCATCCGGAGGTATTAAAAAAGGTACTGTTACCAAGGCGGTTATCGTGAGAACAAAAAATAAGTTAAGGCGTAAAGATGGCTCTTATATTCGTTTCGATGATAATGCTGTTGTATTATTAAATGCAGCGGAAGAACCAAGAGGCACGCGTATATTCGGACCGGTTGCAAGAGAACTACGTGATAAAGGATATATGAAGATTATCTCTCTTGCACCGGAAGTGTTATAACTGTACATTTGCGGCCGTTTTTAAATGACGTAATAAATAAAAAGCTTAAATAGAATCTACATGAATACAAGATTCAAACCTAAATACAGTATTAAAAAAGGCGATACTGTGGTGGTAATTACGGGTGATGACAAAGACCTTAAAAAACCGCGTAAAGTGTTGGAAGTAATTCTCGAGAAGGGACGTGTAATAGTGGAAGGTGTTAATATCATTACTAAACATACCAAACCCTCCGCTCAAAATACCAAAGGTGGTATATTAAAAAAGGAAGCTTCAGTAAACATTTCCAACGTTATGTTATGGGATGCAAAAAAAGGGGAAGGTTCAAAAGTGAAGCGTTCACGTGAAAATGGCAAGCTTATACGTATCTTAAAAAAATCAGGGGAGGTCATTAAATAATGAGTACCGATAAATATACACCGAGACTAGCGGATAAATACAAGGCTGAAGTTGTACCCGCCTTAATGAAGAAGTTTAGTTATAGTAGCATTATGCAAGCGCCTAAGCTTGAAAAAATTTGTTTGAACCGTGGGGTTAACGGAGCCGTTACCGATAAAAAACTGGTTGATGTTGCGGTTGATGAACTGACAACTATTACTGGTCAGAAAGCGGTTGCTACTATGTCTAAAAAAGATATATCCAATTTTAAGCTGCGCAAGAATATGCCCATTGGAGCTAGAGTTACTTTACGCGGCGTAAAAATGTACGAGTTCCTTGACAGGCTTATCGCTGTTGCGCTACCGCGAGTACGTGACTTTAAAGGTATTAATGATAAGTCATTTGATGGACGGGGTAATTATACGCTGGGTGTTACTGAACAAATTATTTTTCCTGAAATTGATATAGACAAAGTAAATAAAATTACCGGGCTTGATATCACGTTTGTAACTACAGCAAATACCAATGAAGAAGCTTTCGAATTGTTAAAGGAGCTTGGCATGCCTTTCAAAAATATCAAGAAAGATGCAAATTAATGTTGATCCATTCAAAAGGATTAAATCAATATCAAACATTTAAAATTCGAATATGGCAAAAGAATCAGTAAAAGCCAGGCAGAGGAAAAGAATGGTTATGGTTGCCCGCTATGCAGATAAAAGAGCAGCGCTAAAAGCTGACGGCGATTACCAGGCATTGGATAAGCTACCAAAGAATGCTTCTCCGGTTCGTCTCAAAAATCGTTGTCAGATCTCTGGTCGACCCAGAGGTTATATCAGGTTCTTCGGCATGTCAAGGATCGCATTTCGCGATATGGCACTGGCTGGTAAAATTCCCGGCGTAACTAAATCGAGCTGGTAAATAGATTTAGTAATTGTTCCCGCAGCAAAGGTTAACAATTGGTGATAGATGGATATCGCATTGTAATTTTTTAACTTTCAATTTCTTATAAACAATGGTAACTGATCCTATAGCAGATTATCTTACAAGGATCCGGAACGCCCAAATGGCTAATCACCGGATTGTTGAAATACCGTCTTCTAATTTAAAAAAACGTATCACCGAGATTTTATATGAGAAGGGCTACATCCTCAAGTATAAGTTCGAAGATGATACTAAGCAGGGCCTGATAAAGATTGCCTTAAAGTATGATCCTGACACGAAGGTTCCTGCGATACAAAGTCTGGAAAGAGTTAGTCGCCCGGGTTTACGCACTTATTCCAGCCCTTCAGAATTCAAGAGAGTAAAAAATGGTTTGGGTGTGGCGATAATTTCTACTTCTAAAGGTGTAATGACTGATAAAGAAGCGAAAACGCAAAATGTGGGCGGCGAGGTTTTATGTTATATATACTAGCTGTCAAGGGTAGACGAATTGATAATATAACAGGATTTTTTTTTCATAATGATTGATCATTAAGCTTGTGTCGTGGCTGAACACAATCAACTTTTGTACTATTAAAATTCAAACCGACTATGTCTCGAATAGGTAAACAACCGGTTATTATACCAGGTGGGGTAACAGTTGCCGTTGGAAATGATAATATTATTTCCGTTAAAGGTCCGAAAGGAGAACTGAAACAGGCTATTGACAGGGATATCACTGTGGCAGTAAAGGATGGCTCTGTCGAAATTTCTCGTCCCACTGATCAGATACGTCATCGTGCATTGCATGGGCTGTATCGCTCACTGTTATCAAATATGGTAAAAGGTGTCACTGAAGGTTATAGGAAAGATCTTGAACTGGTAGGTGTAGGGTTTAAAGCTACAAACCAGGGTAATACATTGGATCTTGCATTAGGCTTTTCTCATAACATTATCTTCGATGTCCCGAAAGAATTAAAACTTGGGACATTGACAGAGAAAGGACAGAATCCAAAAATCAGTCTTGAAGGAATCGATAAACAGCTTTTAGGACAGGTAGCCGCAAAGATTCGTGGTTTGCGTAAACCAGAACCTTATAAAGGTAAGGGGGTAAGATATTCTGGCGAAGTGGTTCGTAAGAAGGCTGGTAAAGCTGCCGGCAAGTAATTTTGAACCGGTATCGACAATGATTAAATAGTTGTATAATATTCCGGTACTATCGGAAAGTAAAATATAATAATATGAATGCAAAAGTGGTAAGCAGACAGAAGATCAGGTATCGAATCCGTAAAAAGATTGCCGGTACAACGCAAAAGCCAAGACTGTCTGTATTCAGAAGTAATACTGAAATCTACGTGCAGTTGATTGATGATGTTAAGAATGAAACGTTGGCAGCCGCTTCCTCACTTGATAAGGAAATACTTGCTCAGAAGGTTAATAAATCGGAGAAGGGCAAACTGGTAGGCAGCGCTATCGCTAAAAAAGCTACTGCTCTTGGATTGAGCGACGTTGTGTTCGACCGCGGCGGATATTTATACCATGGCAGAATCAAAGCTGTAGCTGATGGCGCCCGTGAAGGCGGACTTAAATTTTAAATTGAACTATAACAGATAATTTTAAACTGGTTCTCAAATCGTAAATCGATTATAATGTCAAATGTTATTTTAAATAAAGTTAAAGCAGGCGATCTGGAGTTAAAAGAAAAGGTCGTTTCTATTAACAGGGTTGTTAAAACAACAAAAGGTGGACGAGCTTTTAGTTTCTCTGCATTGGTAGTAGTTGGTAACGAAGGTGGTGTGGTTGGTCATGGATTAGGTAAGGCGAAAGAAGTTCAGGAAGCAATTGCCAAAGGAATAGAAGACGCTAAGAAAAATCTAATCAGGGTACCTGTCATGCATGGAACTATTCCTCATGATCAGCTTGCTAAGGATGGCGCTGCGAAAGTTCTTATAAAACCAGCTGCACAAGGTACTGGTGTAATAGCGGGTGGCAGTATGCGTGCTGTTCTGGAAAGTGCAGGTATTACTGATGTGCTGGCTAAGTCATTAGGATCAGCAAATCCACATAATGTTATCAAAGCCACTTTTAAAGCGCTTGCTATGCTGAGGGAACCAATCAGCGTAGCCAAAACAAGAAATATTAGTTTAAAGAAAGTATTTAACGGATAAGTGATTTCATAATTAATCGGTGGTATAAATTTGATTTGAGATTATGAAATATGAAATTGAAAAACAATGACAAAAATTAAAATAACACAGGTTAAGAGCGGGATTGACAGACCTGAACGTCAGAAGCTTACCTTAAGGGCGCTTGGCCTGACTAAGATGAATGCCTCACGTGAAGTTGAAGCTACTGCTCAAATTCTTGGTATGATTCGTAAAGTGAATCACCTGGTCAGGATTGAGGAAACAAATAATGAAGTCACATCTACAAATAGTGCTGAAGAATTTGTTGCTACTAAACCCATAGGGTCAGAAATAGTAACACAACCTCCGGCTATTCATTCAGTGACACCTGAATCTGTCTCGCCATCTCAGGATGTAGTGGAACATCAAAATTTACTCATCGGAGCAAAGCCTGCTGAACATTTGGAAAAAGATAATTCAATGTCACAAGATAAACCAGCAGGAGAAAATCAATCATTAACAAAGGATCAACTTATAGCTCCGGATGAACCTGGCACTGACCTGATACAAGCCAGTTAGTATTGTTACAACCAGGTGATTTGTTACTTTATAATTTAAAGATCTATTTATTCATAAGCGAGGGGAATTAACCCCGTTGAGTTAAAATTAATAATATGCAATTACATAATCTTCGGCCTGCAATTGGTTCAACGCATAAACAAAAACGTCTTGGTCGTGGAGAAGCTTCCGGTAAA
>Ga0123338_10002427_pt1 | contig 17401 bp, 16 predicted proteins | sample grotaG_FD_89793 | JGI IMG/M metagenome (GOLD analysis project Ga0123338, IMG submission 89793) | Glacier valley bacterial and archeal communities from Borup Fiord, Nunavut, Canada, to study Microbial Dark Matter (Phase II) -... | ecosystem: Environmental > Aquatic > Freshwater > Ice > Glacier ...
GCCGCCGGTACCAGCACGAGCGCCGCGACCGTCGACGCGAAGGCCCCGACCGTGACGATCATGGTCGGCGGCATGAGCAAACAGATCTACCTCCCGTTCATGCTCGCCAAGCAGCTCGGCTACTACGACAAGATCGGCGTCAACGTCAACCTCATCGACGAACCTGCAGGCGGCGACGCGACGCAGAACATGCTCGCCGGACAGGTTCAGGGCGTCGGCGGCTTCTACGACCACAACATCGCCCTCCAGGCACAAGGCAAGTCCTCCGAGGCCGTCGTGTCGATGTTGCAGATCCCCGGCGAGGTCGAGCTGTGTCGCAGCGACCTCAAGGGCACCATCAACAGCCCCGCCGACTTCACGGGTCGCTCGCTCGGGATCACCGACACCGGTTCCTCGACCGACTTCCTCACCCAGTACCTCAGCAAGAAGAACGGCGTAGATCCCTCGCGGGAGACCCGACGGGGTGTGGGAGCGGGTCAGACATTCATCGCGACCCTGAAGCAGAAGGCGATCGACTGCGGCATGACAACAGAGCCGACGGTCTCGCAGGCCCTGTCGGACGGCACCGCGTTCATCCTGCTCGACATGCGCACGGCAGAAGGCTCCCAAGCGGCCCTCGGTGGCACCTACCCGGCGACGTCGCTCTACATGCCGACGGAGTGGGTCAACAACAACAAGCCGACCGTCCAGAAGCTCGTCAACGCCTACGTCTCGACGCTCGTCTGGATCCAACAGCACGACGGTACGGCGATCGCCGACAAGATGCCCGCCGCCTACTACCAGGGCGTCGGCAAGACCGCCTACGTGAACGCGCTCAACAGCGAGAAGGGCATCTTCAACCCGACCGGTCTCATGCCGGCTGACGGCCCGAAGACGTGTCTGTCAGTGCTCGGGGAGTTCAACCCGAAGGTCCACGGCAAGACCATCGACCTCACCAAGACCTTCACGAACGAGTTCGTGAAGGCGGCCACGCCCGTCAGCTGAGCCGCCTGTAAGTGAGGGGGTGGCTGGCCCGAGGCTGGCCGGGCAGGGTTGGGGTTGACCCCACGAGCTGGTGTTTGGTCGGCGGTGGAATGGTGTTCATACACGCCGGTCACGGTGGTGCGGCCCGTGCTGTCAGCGACGACCCACCCCTTGTCGTGGGTTGCGCATCCGAGTTCGGTCAACAGGGGGCTGTTGGGGACGAAGTCGGGCCGGACGAAGACAGCCTCGCGGGGGACGACGCGGCCATCCTCGAGCTCGACGCCGATGATCCGGTCGTCGTGTACGGCCAGCCGGCTCACTGCGCCCTCGATGCTGCCCGTAGCACGGGAGAGCAGCTGGGTCGAGGAGGCGGCCGGGCCGCTATTTGGTCCCGGTGGCCACCGTCGCGGCTGCGTGGATCTCGACTCGGCCGTCGCGGACGTACCGTCGCGCCAGGTCGAGCACCTCGTCATGGATGAGGTCCCGGGTCGGCTTGTCGGCCATGCTCAATCCGGCCACCACGGGTGCGGCGACGTCGGTCATAAACTCCCAATAGCGTTGAGGGCTGTCATGAGTCATCGGACATGGCACCTCGTGGACAACGATGTCTTTCAGGCCGGCTGCGGCCAGCACCTCGCGCAGATAGCCGTCGCCGGCACACCGGAACAGCCCTGGTGCGGACGGCGACGCAGTCGCCGCCGGCACGTGCCTGGCGATGGTTCCCATGATGATGGTGGCCCACGGGTTCTTCTGCGGTGCGGCCCAGACCGCGGTGCTGACCCGCCCCCCGGGACGGGTCACCCGGACGAGTTCGCGCGCCGCGGTCGGCACGTCGGGAAAGAACATGAATCCAAATCGGCAAAGTCCCGCGTCGAAACTTCCATCCCCAAAGGGAAGAGCGTCGGCGGCGCAGACACGGGTCTCGACATTGCGGATACCCCGCTGGGCGGCGTTGTCAGACGCCACGGCCAGCATCCGCTCGGCCAGGTCGGTCAACGTGACCCGTCCCTGCGGGAGCATCGCCGCCGCGCTCAGCCCAGGTTCGCCTGTCCCGGTTGCCACATCGAGGACGACGGAGCGGTCACCGAGGGCCGCATCAGCGATCATCGCCTGCCCGACGGGGGCGAGCCACCTGCTGACGGTAGCGTCCCAGGCTCTCCATCCCGCAGCGAAACGGTCCCAGATATCTCGCTGCTGATCCTGGATCTGGTTCTCGCTGGCTTTCATCGGTGCCTCCGGGCTCTGGCATAGCAGTGTGGCGGCCGCTGGGTTGGGTGAGAAGGGTGGGTGGGAGCCTACGCGCCGGGATGCTCGAAGCGCCGACGGCCGACTGCAGATCCTTGCTACACACGGGGCGGCGGATGCCTCGACGTCGGCCGGGCCAGCCAAAGGTGTCGTCGATTTAAAGCCATTGCACGGCTCCGGGTGGGCGAGGACAGTGAGGCGTCGAGGAGCAATCTCGCTTCTCCTGGTGCGGGCATCTGGAGCCCCCAGCGATGTCCGACTTCCACTGGCCAACCGACCGGTGCTCAGGTCCCGCGTCGTCTGCGCTCCCTCTTCTGAGGTGACTCGCCACCCCCGGGCAGACCCCGACGGCGGCGAGCACGTCAGGACCGTTGGCAAGAGGCCCGGGCCACACGTCGAGGGACAGTCACCGGGACCGGGCACCGCCTTGGTCACCGCGCGCCTCGAAAGGAGCACCAAATGAAGGTCAACCGGATGCCTGCTATTACCGCGGCGGTCGGGATGGTGGCGCTGGCCGCGTTCGCCCCCACGGCCTACGCCTCTCCCCCCACCGGCCTCACCCCCACGACGCTGGCCAGCGCCAGCCTCGACACCCTCGTCCGGGTCCACAGCGACGGGGTGCGGCTCAGCACCAGGCAAGCCACCGACGTCCTGGTCCAGCAGATCGTCTTCGCGCCGGGAAGCAGCTCGGGCTGGCACCACCACCCCGGCATGGTGCTGGTGGTCGTGGCCTCGGGATCGGTCACGGTGCTTGATGAGCACTGCAAGACGACGACGTATGGGCCGGGGCTCCCGCACGGCGCCGCGTTCATCGAAAGCGGTGACGAGCCCGGACTCGTCACCAGCAAGAACGGCGCCACGAACTACGTGACCTACATCGTGCAAAAGGCCACCCCGGCCGTCCTCAGGATCGAGGACGTCACCCCCCGCTGCGCCACCTGAGCGCCATCACACAGCCCGGGTGCCCGGCCTCGCTGGCCGGGCCACCCACCTCACTCAATGTGTGAGAACCCTTGCACGGCGTGGTACCTACACCGCCTGCTCATTCGGCTGGCCGACTGGCTGCCGTTTCCAGGCGGACGACACTCTGTCCGTCATGCCCGGCCGAAGGTCGAACACCGTTCTTGCAGAATGACAACCCGACCCAGCAGATCGGCGCCGGTGGGACGCCACCAAGCGCCGCCCGGGACCCTGGCCTGCCGCACCCCCGCCGAGAGCATCGTCACCACGTCAGGCGCAGCCGCGAACCTCCGTCAGAGCACAATTCGGACGAACAGACAGCAGACACCTAAGGGGACTGATGACGGACGAATCCAGCTGGCACCACGGGCTGGTGGCCCGCTGGTGGGCCGAGTTCAACACCGTCGGGGCCGACGAGCTGGACTACTTCCGCGCCGCCGCCCAACAGTACGGATCTCCTGTCATCGACGTCGGCTGCGGCGCCGGGCGCCTGCTGCTGCCCCTGGCCCAGGCCCATGTTGCCATTGACGGCATCGACGCGTCCGCAGACATGATCGGCCATGCGCGGACCCTCGCCAACGGGCTCGGGGTCGCACCCGGCCTGCACCTGCAGGCCGCTCACGCCCTGGACCTTCCCGGCAGTTACCGCACCGCGTTCATGGTCGGGGTACTCGGCGTCGGGGTCAGCAGGTCACAGGACCAACAGGCACTGGCCCAGGTGGCAGCCCACCTAGAACCCGGCGGTGCCCTGCTGGTGCACCACACCCTCCCGTACCACGCTCAGGACAGCGAGAACTGGGCCAGCTGGCTGCCCGAGCACCGAGGTGCCATACCGCGCGACTGGCCCCTGAACGGCATGCGCCGGCGAACCCAGAACGGCGACGAGATCGAGCTGCTCTCGCGCCTGGTGTCCTTCGACCCGCTAAGACAACAGCGTGCCCTACAGATGCGAGCACGTCTGTGGCACGACGGGCGCCTGGTTTTGGAAGAGGAGTACCGCCTTACCGACAACATCTACTTCACCCAGGAGGTCGTGCTCATGCTCCAGCAGGCGGGACTCGACGACATCCACATCGACAACATCTCCGGACGGCCCGCGGGACCACAGGACACCGAGGTGGTCGTCGTAGGTCGGCTCCCTGGCTAGAACTTGCCCAGATCGCTGTCAAGAACGCCTCGCGGGCCATCGTCCCGCCACCGCGGCCCGATACGGCGTCGACCTCGCGGCCCGGGAGCAAGTCCAGTACCTCGGTGTGCGACAGTCGCTTTCGCGGATCAGACCGCGTCTCGCCTCACGGTCGCTGAACGGGGAGGTCAGCCCGAACCTGGGTCTCACAAGGCTGTTTCGGCACGCTTTCACGGACGTCAAGGGTGCCGACGACCATTGGTCGGCCGATCCACCGATACTTCTCAGGTCGCCCTCCAGGGCGGCCGATGTGTAGGTCATGAACGAGGGTGCAGGTTCGGCGACGAGTGCCGTCCCATGGCATCGGGTCCTGGTGATGACGGCGTTCGCGTTCGCGTATGCCGTCTCGGTGCAGCTGGGACTGCACAGCCGACTGCCGGGCAGCTCGATCGCGCAGGTCTGGCCGGCGGCGGCAGTGAGCTTCTGCTGGGTTGTGTGGTCCTGGCGAAGCCGGGGGCAGCTTCGCGCCTCGGTCGTGGCTCTTTCGGTAGTCGCCGTCGCCATGAACGTGGCCGTGGGCGGCATGGACCCGTGGTTCGCGGTGGTCGACGGCCTGGCGAACGTCGTGCAGGCCGTTGTAGCGTGCTGGGTGCTCGCCGCGTGGCAGCGCCGGCAGGGCACAGCCGCGTGGCGGCTGCGTCAACCCACGGACCTCACCGGGATCGTCCTAGCGGCGCTTGCGGGGTCGGCGGTCGCCGCTGTGATCGGTCCGTTCGCCACGCAGGTGCACGCCGACCACGCCGATTGGTCGGCCTTGGCACCAGGCATGGGGGCGTGGCTAGTGCGTGACGCCACCAGCCTGTTCACCCTGGGCGCGGTGGCGTTGCGTCTGGCTGACCGGGAGCACCGCCCGCGCCTGCGTGGCCGTGTATACCTGCTGGAGATCACCGTCAGCATCGCTGTGGTGTCAGCAGCGTACGGGTTCGTCTTCGGCACCACGGCTCACCATCCCATTGCCTTCCTCCTGGTCCCGTTGAGCCTGTGGATCGCGCTGCGCTTCGATACGACCGTCGCCGCCGGCCACGTGGTGCTCGTCGGCGTCTACGCGATCTCGGCCACCCAGGCCGGGCGTGGACCCTTCGCCCTCGAGGGCCCCGTATCACGATTGCTGCTGACCCAGGCCTACATCGCGGTGGCGAGCCTGGTATCCCTGATGCTGGCGCTGCACCGCGACGAGCGCCAGGCGCTGCTCGAGCGTGCCACTGCAGCGCAGCAGCGCGCGACCGCGGCGCAGCAGGGCGCCGACGACCAGGCCACGCTGCTCCGCACGGTGCTCGACACCATGCACGAGGGCGTCGCGCTCGTCGACGCGAACCACACCTTCCTGGTGCGCAACCGCGCTACCAAGGCGATGTTCAACACCGGCGTTGGCGATGGCCGGACCGTGGCCGACCCTGAGCAGTACGGCCTGTTCACCGCCGACGGCCTGCCGTGCCCACCGGACCGGATGGCGCACGTGCGGGCTCTGGCCGGTGAGCACGTCGACGACGACATGCTGTTGCGCCGGGGACCTGGGCAGCAGATCGTGCTCGCCGTCACGGCGATCCCTTTGACGGCATCCACCGGGCCGCAGGCGCTGTTGGTCTTCGCCGACGCGACGGCGGAGCGAGCGGTGACCGCCGCCCTCGAGGACTCCGAGCAGCGGTTCCGGCTGGCTTTCGCCACCGCACCGATGGGCATGATGATGGTCAGCATGGTGGTCGGTGGCGAGGGCGCTGTGCTGCGGGTGAACCCGGCCATGTGCCGGCTGCTCGGGTACGACGAGGTCGACCTGCTGGGCATGGGCGTCCTGGACTTCAGCCACCCCGACGACGTCGAGATGTCACGGGCCTCGATGCAGCGGCACTCCGCGGGCAGCGAGGACAAGGCGCACCTGGAGAAGCGGTACCTGCACTGCGATGGCAGCACCTTGTGGGTCCGTGTGTCGACGTCCGTGGTGCGCCCGCAGGACGGGGACGCGTACGCCATCGTCATCGTCGAGGACATCACCGCTCGCCGCAGCGCCGAGGAGGCGCTGACGCGGCAGGCGCTGCACGACCCGCTCACCTTGCTGGCCAACCGCGCCTTGTTCCACGACCGCCTCGACCACGCGTTGGCGGCCGCCGTCCGCACCGGTACGCGCGTCGGGCTGCTGTTCCTCGACCTCGACGGCTTCAAGGCCGTCAACGACTCAGCCGGACACTCTGCCGGTGACCACCTGCTGCAGCAGGTGGCAGCCCGCCTCAACGACTGCGTGCGCCCCGGTGACACTGTGGCGCGCCTGGGTGGTGACGAGTTCGCCGTCGTCTGCCCGGGTATCGACACCGGGGACGACGCCGGCGTCGCGGCCATGCACAAACTCGAGGTCGTGGCCGAGCGGGTGCTCCAGGTGCTGCGCGCCCCAGTCGAGGTGGCCGCCGGCACCTTCACCGTCACCGCTAGCATCGGCGTGAGTCTGGCTGGCGCTGGAACGAGCGCGGAGCAGGCGCTTCAGGCCGCTGACGCGGCGATGTACGGCGCCAAGCGCGCGGGCAAGAACCGCATCATGCGCCACGAGCGGCAGCAGAACACACGCGATGAGCGCACCGCCCACCTGCTGCCCGAGCTCCGCAACGCCCTGGCCGACGGCGAGATGGTGATGTACGGCCAACCGGTGCTCGACCTCGACAGCGGCCGGGTCGTCGCCGTCGAGACGCTGATCCGATGGCAACACCCCTCGCGCGGCCTGCTCAGCCCAACGCACTTCCTGGACGTCGCCGAGGCCAGCCCACTCATGGTTGCGGTGGGACGCCGGGTGCTCGACGAGTCGTGCCGACTGGCCGCTAGCTGGGGCCGCCACCTCGGCGCCAGCGCCCCTGACGTGCACGTCAACGTCTCGGGCCGCCAGCTGGAGGCGGGCAACCTGCACGACGACGTCATGGCGGCCCTGCGCCGTCACGACCTGTCGCCCAGGTGTCTGGTGCTCGAGCTCACCGAGACCCACATGCCGATGATCACGCACTCGCTGCGGGCCGACCTGATGCGGCTGCGCGCGCTGGGGATCCGCATCGCGATCGACGACCTCGGGACCGGGTACTCCAGCCTGGCCCGACTGATCGAGCTGCCCGTCGACATCCTGAAGATCGACCTGTCCTTCGTCGCCGGGCTCGGCGTCGACCGCGGCTGCGACGCCGTGGTCCGCGCCGTGCTGGGCATCGGTCTGGCCATGGGCCTGACTGTCGTCGCTGAGGGCGTCGAGACACCCGAGCAGGCCGACCGGCTGCGCAGCTACGGCTGCCAGACTGCGCAGGGCTACCTCTTCAGCCCGCCCCGATCGGAGGCCGACCTCATCACCCAGCTCGGCCCCCCCAGCGTGGGCCTCCCGGCAGCCTGACGTTCGGGCCACCGCTCGTGCAGGCGCTGGTTGCCGGCTCAGAGGAGATGGACACCTGCATCAGCGAGATCTTCCACAACGCCGACGACGCCGCCCGAGTCGTCTCCGACGCCGTCGCCCTCGCCGCAGCCACCCCGAGATGATCCGCTCCGGCACCGAAGCCTCCACTGGCATTTACAGCATCGTCACCACCAACACCGGCGTCCCGACGCCGCCCGCACCGCCAGCCGAGCGTTGGCGCTCACCCGGCGATGATTGGATGCCTTATGCCATCTGTCGCCAGCCAAGTCGGTGTCGGCCTCATGACTGTGGGGTTCACGGGTGTGTTCATCGACGTCTTGCGCAAAGCCTCGACGAGGGCCCACTTGCGCCGCCGGGCGAGCGCGATCGCCGGCGGGCTGATGGCCCTCGGGTTGGCTTTCAGCCTGTTCGCGTACATCCCTGCTCGGAACACGCTGTATGCCGCTGCATTCACGTACCTGCTCCTCATCCTGGCCCTGACCGCCACGCGGGTCATTCGGACCGCACCCGACGCCAGGTGACCGTCACGCTCGTGAGCACGCCCCTTTAAGGTCCGCGGACCAGACAGTGGCGCCTCTACGGGACCTCAAGCGACGCGGTCGCCGAGCAGCCGCATTGCTCTGCGCTTCTCGTCGAGCGAGGTGTGTGCGTAGATGGTCATGGTGACGTCGGTGCCGCTGTGCCCGACGATCTCCTAAACGATGTGCGGCGCCACCCCCTCGGTCAGTAACAGGGTGACGCATGTGTGCCGCAGGTCGTGGAAGCGGGGCAGCGGCTCGAGTGGCACCGCCCGCACGCGGTGCCAGCTGCGGCGCAGGTTGTCCGGATCCATCGGGGTGCCGGCCTGGGAGGCGAAGGCCACGCCGGTGTCCCGCCACTTCGCGCCGGCCGCCCCTTCCCCTGCGCGACCTTACGAGCCTGCAGGGCTTCGACCATCGAAGGCGGCAGCGGGACCGTCCGCCGCCACTTGCGGGCGGGTGGTCCACCTCGCTGCCGGCGACGAGCGCGGGGCAGCGTGCCCCGTCCACCTTCGCGACCGCACGGGCCAGAGGGCTGGCGCTAACCCATCACCAGACCCTCGATGTCGTGCTTCTGGGTGATGGGCGGGAGCACGTCGAGGACGGGACAGGAGAGGTGGGCGCGGACCCGCTCGGGGAGCCCGTCCCAGAAGTGCTTCGTCACGGCGAGGTCGTGGTGGGCGTCGTTGCCGGCGCCCGGTGCGTCGACCCCGAGCACGAGCACCGGCCGCGAGACCGTCGACTGGTTCGGCGTCCCGCGGTGGATCGTCAAGGCCGACCGTGCGGAGATGTCACCCACCCGGGGATACTTCCGCTGGGCCAGCCCTTCATACCGGGCGTACTCCGACTTCGGGGGGAACTGCTCGTGGTCGAAGTCGTCCCCCCGCTCCCACTGGGTCCCCGGCGCGACCTCGAAGGGGCCCATCTCGTCGGTAGTGTGACCGTGGTGAGGTTGAACGCCAAGGACGTGAGACGGCCCCCGTCCCACGTCTGCGGGGGGCTGGGGAAGTCCCGGTGCCACGGCTGCAACGTCGCTCCGGGGAAGGGGGTGTCGAAGCCGACCTCCCCGATGCGGTAGTCCGGTCCGAGGACCGTCTCGCACACCGTGCGCACCCAGGGGTGCTCGACGAGCTCCACGAAGCCGCGCAACGCCTCTGGGTGGATCTCGACGTACCACCGGTGGGGACCGCGCCCCACGGCTGCACCTTTCATGGAGATCGCCTCGTCGAAGGCGGCGTCCACGTCCTCACGCACCTGCTGGACCCACGACGGCGCGAAGGCGCCAGGACAGGCGATGATCCCCTCAGTCTCCAGCCCGCGCCGGATCTCGTCGACGTCGAACATCTCCTGCTGGGACGGGTCAGTGGGCACTCGCCGACATTACGCCGTCGAGCAGGCAGGCCACCCCGCGGTGGCGAGCGCAGTTCAGCAGGACCGCCTGCTCGACTGCATCGCCCCCTCAGGGTGCCCGGCGGTGCCGGAGGCGTAGAGACCGTCGACCCGGGCGCCACCCGCGGGCGAGCAGTCCCGTCGCAGCGCGCGACGAGAAGTCGTCGAGCTCGGCGTAGGTCAACGTGCGGGCCGACGTCACCAGAGCTGTCTTCCCAGGAAAGCGTGTCGCCGTGGGGGGATGATGTCCCCCGGGCCGCGGAGCGTCGCCGCACCCCCCTCGGCTCGTGGTGACGGTCACGCTGACCCTCCTGGGGTCTGGCGGGCGCAGGGCGTCATACGGATGGACCTCGTCATGGCGCCGTTGGCCACGACTGGCAGGACCAGACCAGCATCAAGCCGCGCATGCAGGCCCGCGAGGGGCGAAGGGTCCCGGTCCATGCGGTCGGCTAGCCCGATCCAAACGTGTGACACCGACGCTCAGCACGGCCACCGCGACGTCGCCTCGCCTCCCACAAGGCGGGGATGGCTGGCCTAAAGTCCCCGGTATGAGGACTCGTGGCGGGTGGCGATGACGCGGCCTCCGGGTGATCCAGGGGTGCCCCACACGGACCCGTCGAGGTTGCTGCTGCGAGGCCGGCTGCTGGAGGTGACCACGCTGGGATGGAACGTGATCGGCATCGTGGTCCTCGCGATGGCAGCCGTCGCGGCCGGGTCCGTCGCGCTGGCCGGGTTCGGGTTGGACTCCCTGATCGAGATCGGCGCCAGCACCGTGGTGCTCTGGGAGCTGGCCGACTCTCGCCCGGACCGGCAACGAACCGGCCTTCGGCTGATCGGCGCCTCGTTCGCTCTCCTCGCGGTCTACCTGACCGCACAGTCCGTGTGGGCCCTCGCCACCCACCACATCGCCGGTCACAGTGCCGCCGGGGTCGTCTGGACGGCCGCCACCGCGATGGTGATGCTCGCCCTCGCGTACGGCAAGCACCGCACCGGAACCGCCCTGGCCAACCCGGTCCTGATCACGGAGGCCCGGGTCACCGTCGTCGACGCGGCCCTGGCCGTCGCCGTCCTGGTCGGGCTCGTCCTGAACGCCGGACTCGGCTGGTGGTGGGCCGACCCCTCCGCCGGACTGATCCTGGTCGGCTACGCCACCAGAGAGGCCGACCAGCTCCTGCGGCCCGGCTGGTGGTCGCAGACGTGAGCGTGGCCGTGTGAGACGACCGAGGCTGGTGCTGCTCCACCAGTTCGTCGACATCGAGTCGGCGCGTCATCCGACGTCGGGGTGGGTAAAGCCCCAGTGCGCGTTCGGCGGGTTGAGCAGACAGCCCTCCGCTCGTGTCGAGCCGGGCACCCCAACCCACCTCACCGTGATGGGGTGCCTAGTTCGCTGTCGTTAAAGCTCGTGAGCAGGGCTCACTCCCTGCCCCCCGTGGCAGATCAGCCCGGCAGCTCCCCGGTCTTGACGATGCTGTCCGCCACGTGGCGGAGCTTGAGGTTGAGACGCTGGCTCGCCACGGTCAGCCAGTCGAAGGCTTCCGCCTGACTGAGCCCCCGCCGTTCCATCACGACACCCACCGCGGCGCTGATCTCCCGGCTGGAGGCCAGCGCGAGCCCCAGATGAGCCACCTCCGCCTGGAGGTCCTTGACCTCAGCAGGAAGCTGACCCACCTCGACATGGAGCTCGGCGACCTCGACATTCAGCTCGGCGACCTCCGTATGGAGCTCTCCGACCTCGGTGTGCAACCCGGCGATCGTCTTGTCCAGCTCTGATCCCGTGGGGACGTCGGCGGCGGGTGAAGGCAGGTCCGGCATCACTGTTCCTCTGGTCGTGGCCACGCGAATCGGTCGTGCAGGCTGGCCCATGTTGCCCCACCCCAGGGCGAGCCTTGCACCGCGAGTTCAAGGTCTACCGGACGGGGGAAGAACGACGTCACGCCAACCTTGCGGACAGTACCACCAGCTCAAGACCACGGTTTTCCTTCGCGGCGGCCCAGCGCCACTCACCGGCTCCAGAAGATCTCGTCGCAGCGAACGAGGCGGGCCGTGTCAGTGCGCACGGACTGCCCGCCACGGTCACGACTCGACGTCCGAAGAGAGGTGGTAGCCGGCACCTCTGACGGTCTCGATGCGATGGGCGCCGAGCTTCTGGGGAATGTGGCGGACGTAGACGTCCATGACGTTGGATCCTGAGTCCGCGGGCCGACCCGGCGGGTTCGAGGACCGGTCACGGCCGACGCCGACCCCCTGAATGCGGTTCACGACTGGTCGAGCCACCGGATGACCGCTTGGACTCGGCGGTTGCCGGCCGGGTCCTCCCATAGATCGAGCTTGGTCATGATGGAGCGGACGTGGGACTCCACTGTGCGCGCCGACAGGGTGAGCCGGTCGGCTATCGCGCTGTTGGACAACCCTTGGGCCATGAGCTCCAGGACGGACCGTTCCCGGTCGGCGAGGGCAGCGAGCTGGTCGCGTCTGCCGTGACGGGTCAGCAGCTCGTCCGTGACGAGCGGGTCGATGACCGTTCGACCAGCGGCCACCGCGCGGGCGGCGTCGAGGAAGTCGTCCAGCGCGGTGACTCGCTCCTTGAGCAGGTACCCCAGACCCGAGGTCTGTCCGGTCAGCAGGGTGGCGGCGCCACTGGCCCGCACCGACTGACTGAGCACGAGCACGGACAGGCCTGGTTGCTCGGTCCGCAGCAACGACGCCGCGCGCAGCCCCTCGTCACCCTGCTCGGGTGGCATCCGGACGTCGGTGATGAGCAGGCGCGGTCGCGTGGCCCGCACGACCGTCAGCAGCGTGTCGTAGTCACCGGCCTCACCGACGACGTCAAACCCGTCGCCACGCATCAGGCTGACCAGTCCGGCCCGGATGAGCGCGACGTCCTCCGCGACGACGACCCTGATGGGCGCGGGATCGGCGTTCCGCGGCCACAGGACGACATGGACCAGCTGAGCGGGCTCCCCGATCGACGTGGCCAGCTCGTCCGACCACTCGGCAGGGGTCGGCGACGGCAGAAGCATCCGGACCACCTCGGTGGCGAGGATGTCCCCCGGGTGCCCGCGCTCGGCGAGCCCACGCACCAGCCCGACGGCAGCGGGTTCCGGGGCATCGGCACGGTAGGTCACCTCGGCAACGTGGAGCGCGAGCGAGGTCGCGGGCTCATCCTGCTCGGACTGCTGCCAGTCGACGGCCGTCGCCATGGCGTCCGCGGTCCCGGTGAACAGGGCCAGCCCCGCCCGGTGCGCGAACCGACCGCCGCGTTCCTCGACCCGCGCACGCACGGCCGGTGTCGGCCCGGGTGCTTCATACGGCCAGGCCATCAGGGTCGTCGTCGTCATGGGCGGTCCGGACCGGTCCCGGCGGGAAGGCCGACGACCCAGCCACCGTCCCGGTTCGACACCGTGCCGCCGAGGGCCGTCACCCGGTCACGCACGTCAGCCGATGGCGCGGGCCCGGTGCGGACCGTCAGGATCGGCCCGTCCGCGCCCATGATCTCCTCGACGGTCGCGGCCGGGTCGGCCTGCGCTGCCAGGTAGGTGGTCATCTCGATGGCCGGAGGGTACCGACCGGCCGGCACCTGGTGCCCACCCAGTGAGGCGCGCAGCCCACCGGTCACCAGGGACGGGGAGAGGATCCCGTGCGAGACGGCTCGCACGTCGGCGGCGACGGCGGTCAACCGGGCGACGACGTCTACAACAGGCGTCCCACTCGCCAAGGCGTGCGCGATCGAGTCGAGCTCGGCCAACGGGCCGTTCACGAGCGTGGTGCGCAAGGCCGATCGTGGCCCGTCCGAGGCGACGAGCAACCGCTCCGCCACCAGACGGGCCTGCTCGAGGTCGCTGGCGGCAGATGCCCGCAGACGTTCGGTCTCCATGATGAGCCCTGCGCCGGTCGCCACGAGCTCGACGGCGTCGGGGTGGGCGGTGGTTGCTGCGTCCTGGTCGATGAGTCCGATGACTCGCGATCCGCGGACGATGACCGTCGTGGCGCGGTCTCCGGCTCCGGTCTCGGGTGCTGGCCAGCTGCCTGCAGCGCTCACCCAGCCCTGGCCCCCGTCGACCGGATAGCGAACCCTGATCGACGGGTCGGCGAGCGCCTGTGACAGGTACTGCTGGACGTCGACGGTCGACGCGCGGAGGGCGGGAACGCCCGACGGTGACGTCGGTGTGCGGATGGCCAGGTCGATGTAGCCGATGCCCGCGGCGAGAGCCCCGGCCAGAAAGGCGGGCAGGATCACGAACGCGGTGAAGTCGTGGCCGTCGGACAGGTCCCGTCTAGGCGATCCCACGGCGCAGGCAACCCCCCAGACCTCGCTGGCGGTGAGCGCGAGCACCCAGCAGGCAGCCGGCCGCATGACGGGCCGGGCCGCGATCCGGGAGGCACGGGGCATCCGGTGGGTCACCGAGGTGACAACCAGTAAGAGCAGTCCTGCGCACACCAGTGCGGCGTCGAGGACGAGCAGGACTGCCGCCGGGGTTCCGACGGGGCCGGGCGACGTCGTGAACCACAGCACGGTCGGGACGGATCCTCCGAGCAGGAGCAGCACGGCGGTCACGACCCCGAGCGCTGCCGACGCCCAGAAGAGGCGGGCCACCAGGCGCGCGGCGCGCGGCGGGAAGGTCAGTGCGGAGTAGCGGGACACCACGACGGCTGGCAGCGAGGCCGTGAGGAGAGCGGTGATGCCAGCGACCGGTGCCACAGGTCCGAGGTCCGTGGTGCGGCAGGCGGCGAGCATCGCGGCGAGGACAGTGAGGCCGAGCAGCAGGCCCATCCGCTCGTGAGGGTGCCGCACCATCATGGCCGTGGCCAGCGTGGGGGCGGCAAGGGCGCACAGGGACAGGAAGACCGCTTGCCCGCTGTCGATCCGGTCGAGGCCGGCGCGCGTGACGATCCCGGACCAGCCGGCACCGACCGCGATGACGGTGGCGACCCACAGCGCCCCCACCTCGAGGCGTCGGCGCATCATTGCGTGACCGTCGCGGGGTTGGTCGGCCGACGCACACGGATGTCGAGCACCGTGCCGTCAAGGGGTGGACTCGTGATGCGTACGGAGCCGTGGAGGGCGGCCACCCGGCTCGCGATGCTGGGTGGCACGTCGGCGACGCCACCGATGCCGTCATCGCTGACGCGCAGGTCGGCGCCCGCCGCCCGGACGCACAGTTGCAGCCGGATCAGTCCGGCGCCGGAGTGCTTGACCGCGTTGGTGATCGCCTCGCCCGCGGCGAGGTAGAGGGTCAGCGCGAGCGGGTCATCAGCCGGTAGGTCACCGGAGGCGTCGACCAGGACGGAGATCGGGCAGACCGTAGCGAGGGCGTGGAGTGCGCCGGTGAGCCCGTCCGCCAGCGCAGCCGGTGTGGCCTGGTCCACCAGCGCAAGGATCTCGCGGCGGACGTCACCGATCTGGTCGACGAGTGCATCCGCCCCTGGCGCACCACGCCGCGCTGACAGCCCCGCCGTCAGCGCGAGCCCGACCAGCAGCTGCTGAGCCCCGTCATGGAGGTCGCGCTCGAGGTGGCGGCGGCCGCTGTCGGTTGCCGCAACCAGCTCACGAGAACGGGACCGCACCTCGGCTCGCCGTGCGTCTGCGAACGCGGTGGCCCGCTCGTTGGCCGACCGCGCGGCGATGACACTGACCGCCAGGTCAGCGAGCAGCGGTGACAGCGACGTCGACGAGGCGACCTCCAGCGCAGCCGTCGTCGCACCTGTCTCGTCCAGGACGGGTAGGAGCCGGCGGCTGGCGGCGGCGACCTCGGGCAGGGTGACGCCTGCCGCGTCGACCCAGGTGCCGTCCGGGCGCCGGTAGCGGACCAGCGCCGTGGGGTCCCCGGTGGTGGCCGCGGCCGCCGCAGAGGGAGTGGTGACGGCCGGTGCGGACCGCAGGTCGACCTCGCGGTGGTGACGGCCGAGGGAGACGGCGCGTCGTCGACGACGCGCCCCGACCAGCACCCCGAGCGCGACGAACCCGATCATGAAGTACACGCCCAGGAGGGTGAGGAACCGCCAGATGGACAGGGCAGGACCGTAGCCGAGCAGGGCGCCGAAGACCTGCCAGCCGAGGTGGAGGACGAGCAGCGACCCGCAGATGAGCACGCCGGCCGACGTGATGGGCGTGATCAGTGGCCGGACGGCGGGCGGGACGGCCCGACGCCGTCGCACGAGGACGACCAGGACGACAGCGGCCGGAAGGGCCTGGGTCGCCAGTGCCTGGACGGGGTCGAGGACGCGCTGCACCGTCGTGATGGTGAAGAGCGCCTCAAAGGGGTCCGGCCAGTCCGCGGACGGGTTCGGTTGGCGGCTGAAGACCGCCCCGACGAAGACGAGCACCACGCCGGACACGGTCCACCAGGCCACGGTGCGCCGGAGGCGTCGGCTGGGGCGACCGGTCGGCCAGCTGAGGAGGATGACGACGATGAGGGGCTCACTGAGGACACCGGCCCAGGTGAGGTCGTTGGCCCAGCGCGATCCCGGCCAGCAGTGGCCGATGAGGAAGAGCCAGTCCGACGCGGCGGCCAGGTAGAGCAGGCGTCCGGTCGGGTTGGCCGGAGCGCGCCACCACCACCACCAGCCGACACCAGGCCCGAGGACCCCGCCGACCACGCGCACGATGACGAGGATGGCGTCATACGAGTCCCAGGCTGCGCCACGCATCCAGTTCCGTTCGACGAGAACGGTCCCGGTGACGAAGAGGCCGATGGCGACCACTGACAGCGTGGGGAGCAGGGTGGGGTTCCGGCGGGTGTCCAGCAGACGCGGCATACGCGCACCTCCTCCTGCTTCGGACGCCACTCGTCTGCTGCTGCGTCCCTGAACCACGCGGTGTGCGGTCACGGGACGGTGGTCGTTGCCGTGGCGCAGGCACGCAGGGCGTCGGTGATCTTGAGACGGTAGCGCCCTGCGGGCCCCGTCGGCACCGGTACGCACCTGAGCTCCTTCGAGGTGGACCGGTCGGTGTTCCACACCGTGAGGGTCGGGGTGACGACCGCTGCCGGTGCAGCCGACGACGACGTGGTGACTCCGGGCACCGGGGTCGAGGTCTGCAGGCTGGTGGGCGACGGCACACCCACTGGGGTGGTGGAGCTCACCACCGGCGTGGCGGGTGACAGGCCGCTGCAGGCGGTCAGTGATCCGGTGACGACCAGACCCAGGCTGATGGTGGCGACGCGCTGCATGGTCGTTGACATACCAACGAAACTAGGGAGCAGTCAGCCCCGTCACCTGAGCGCTGGCACTGATACATCTACGGCCTCGACCCGGGTGGGCGGGGTTGGCACTGGTGGCCCGGTGGCGGCTGGGGCTGTCGTGCGGTGACGTCATCCGTTCCCTCCTTGCCAGCCGGCGAGCAGGCCGTCACTGCTGAGCTCGGTGATGATCGCACCGGCCAGGAGAGCGTGGCCGCTCGCGTTCAGATGGTCCCCGTCCTGCAGGAGGTCTGAGGTCGGGTCACGCGTGTCCCGGTCTCCCTTGAGCGGCGCGTACGCGTCGACGTAGACCGTGCCGGTTCGTGCTGCCGTCTGCTCGACCGTCGTGTTGACGAGGCGGGTCAGCTCGTCGCTCCCCAGGACGAAGCTCGGCCCGCGCGCGCGGCCGACAGCCCCGTCGACAGTGACGTTCCAGTAGCCCACGAGGACGATGCGCAGGTCGGGCCGCCCGTCGATCCGGTGAATTCCTTCGATGATCTGAGTCAGCCCGGTGCGCAGGCCCTCGAGGGTCGCGGCCCAGCAGCCTGATGATGCAGCGGGGCTGCAACCCGGGTCGTCGACGCGGCCC
>Ga0123338_10002431_pt1 | contig 17389 bp, 15 predicted proteins | sample grotaG_FD_89793 | JGI IMG/M metagenome (GOLD analysis project Ga0123338, IMG submission 89793) | Glacier valley bacterial and archeal communities from Borup Fiord, Nunavut, Canada, to study Microbial Dark Matter (Phase II) -... | ecosystem: Environmental > Aquatic > Freshwater > Ice > Glacier ...
GCTCATTTCGCTACGATTTGGCGGCACGATCCGATCGATCGCGACGGCACCATCGCCCGTGCGCACCAGCGCATCGGATCCGGCAAAAAAGAGTGTCCCCGGCGACGCGCTGCGTTCGGCATCCGGAAGACCGGCCGCATGCAGCGCGCCGAATTTGGCGATGACGCCCGTGCCGATGGCGCCGCGCGCGCCGGGTTTGGGCGCAAGCGACCGCACGAGATCCACGATCGCACGCGAGGTGCGCGACCAATCGATGAGCGTATCGTCCTTGGAGATCGGATGCGTCACGGTTGCGGTAATGTCAGCGAGGGGCAGGTGCATACCATCCTGGGGCGTGCGCAGGAGCGTTCCCAGTTCGAATTGGTCGAGCGCGCGCAGCAAGAGCGCGGCGCCGCGCACGGCGAGCCGGTCGTGGAGCGTACCGTACGTTTCGTCCGGTCCGAGCCCCGTCGTTTCTTGAAGCAATACGTCGCCCGTATCCATGCCTGCGTCCATCATGATGATGGTCGTTCCCGTTTCGGTACGCCCGTCACGAATCGCCGATTGCAGCGGCGTTGCGCCGCGATAGAGCGGCAGGAGACTGGGATGCACGTTGAACGCACCGTGCGGCGCAAGCTCGAGCACCGCTTGCGGCAAGATCTTGCCGTACGAAGCAACGACGAACAAGTCGGCTTGAAGCGCACGCAGTTCATCGATCGCCGGCCGCAATTTCTCCGGCGTGAGGACGCGTATACCGAGCGCCTCGGCCGCCTCGCGAACGGGCGTCGGCACGAGCTTGTGACCGCGCCCCGCCGGACGATCCGGCTGCGTGACGACAGCGATGAGATCGGTGCGCGCGGCGAGCGCACGCAGTGTCGGAACGGCGAAGTCGCTCGTCCCGAAAAAAACGCTCCTCAGTGCGAAAGCGCGACTTCGTCGGCGATGCGCGCCACGCCGGCGGCTTCGGCTTCGACGGCCGCGGCCTCGGCTTGTTCTTCTTCGGTCACTGCCGGGCGAACGTTCTGTGCTTTATCGGTATAGAGAATACCATCGAGATGATCCATCTCGTGCTGTAAGCAACGCGCGAACAGCCCGGTGCCTTCGAGTTCGATTTTCTTGCCGTTGCGATCGATGCCCGCACACACGACGCGCTCGAAGCGTTTGACATCGCCGACGTAGCCCGGCACGGAGAGACAACCCTCGATCGATTCGATCTCGCCTTCGGTCACCGTAAACTTCGGATTGATCATCACGAAGGGGCCGTGCGCTTCTTCATCATCCTGAATATCGATCGTGAAGATGCGTTTGGAAATATTGACCTGAGGCGCGGCAAGACCGATACCCGGCGCTTCGTACATCGTCTCGAACATGTCGTCGATCAGCTGCTGGAACATCGGGTCGTGCAGCTCCTCGAGGGACACTTTCTTTGCGACTTTGCGCAGTGTCGGATGGTTGTCGGTGAGGATCGCGCGCAGGTAGGCCATGACATCCCTATTATACCTCCGTCGGCCAAGCCCGGATGCGACAGTTGACGCTGCCACCACTTTGTTGTATTTATACAACATATATGGCGACAACAACCCCAAAAAAATTCGACTCACCGAAGAAGGGGAGTAGGATCTATAACCGGATCCCGGTCCTGCGCGCCGAGCGAAGGCTCACCCGTGTTCAGCTCGCTGCGGCGATCGACGTCAATTACCAGACGGTCGGCTACCTGGAACGCGGCGAGTATAATCCCAGCCTCGAGCTCGCTTTCCGCATTGCCGAGTATTTCGGCATACCGCTCGATGCCGTCTTTTCACGCTCGCCCTTCACCCCCATGAGCGCCGAACTCTACGGTCGCTCGGAGCGCTCACCATAACGATACGTGAAGAAACCGAAGCCGCATCGACCGCAGGCTGAGTCCCATCGCCGAGGACATCGGCTCTCGTCGCGAGCATCGCAAATGCGTTTGCGTCTCAGATCGATTTGCCCATCGTCCACATCGCCGGGCTCGGCTGCCTGAAGTCGATACCGCTCCACACCTCGATCGTGGCTATCCGGTGCCGAGCGCGAGCCTTGCGAATCTCACAGAATGAAATTCGATAGGTCGGTATTCCCGGCGATCGTTTCGAGCTTCTCGCGCACGTATGCAGCGTCGATCGTTACGGGGCCGGATTTCTCCGGGGCTTCATAGCCGACGTCATCGAGCAGCCGTTCGAGCACCGTGTGCAGACGGCGGGCGCCGATGTTTTCGGTTTGCTCGTTCACTTGCATCGCGATGCGGGCGATTTCCGTGATCGCATCGGCCGTGACGTCGAGTTGCACGTTCTCGGTTGAGAGCAGCGCCTTGTACTGCGTGATGAGCGCGTTCTTCGGCTGCGTCAGAATCGTTTCGAAGTCCGCTGCCGTGAGCGAATCGAGCTCGACGCGAATCGGGAAACGGCCTTGCAATTCGGGGATCAGATCCGAGGGTTTGCTGACGTGGAATGCGCCCGCCGCGATGAAGAGCACGTGATCGGTTTTCAGCACTCCGTATTTCGTCGTGACCGTCGAACCCTCGACGATCGGGAGGATGTCGCGTTGCACGCCTTCGCGCGAGACGTCGGCGCCTTGCTGACCGCGGCCGGCAACCTTATCGAGTTCGTCGATGAAGATGATACCGTTTTCACCGGCGCGACGGAGCGCTTCGCGTTTCACTGCGTCCATATCGATGAGTTTATTTTCTTCTTCGGCTGCGAAAATGCGACGGGCTTCGGTGACCGTTACGCGCTTCTTGGACTTCTTCTTCGGCAAGAGACCGCCGAGCATTTCGCTCATGTCGTTGCCGCCCATCGATTGGTCGCCGCCCATCATGCCGATCGGCAACGTCGCCTGCTCTTCGATTTCGATTTCGACCAAACGCACGTCGTAGAAACCGCGCAGAATATCGCTGCGCGCTTCATCGCGAACGCGGGTTACGTCCTCATTGTGCGGCGCTGGCGGCGCCGGCGGCGGCGGCGGTTGCGGGTTCATGTTGCCGAACTGCCCGCCGAAGATCGAGCCGAGTTGCGCGAAGGGGTTCGGGCCTTGCTGCTGTTGCGAGGGCGGGCGCGTCTCGGGATGGAGTAAATCGATCACGCGCTCGACCGCAGCGCGGTCCGCCGCTTCCACGACGTCGAGGCGGCGTTCGTCTTGCACCATGCGTACCGCGGCTTCGGCAAGATCGCGCACCATCGACTCGACATCGCGGCCGACATAGCCGACTTCCGTATATTTCGTCGCCTCGACTTTGATGAACGGCGCGCCCGCAAGCGCCGCTAAGCGGCGCGCGATCTCCGTCTTGCCGACGCCGGTCGGCCCGATCATCAGGATGTTCTTCGGAATGATGTCTTCGCGCATCTCGGGCGGCAACGCATCGCGCCGGTACCGATTGCGCAGGGCGATCGCGACCGCGCGCTTTGCTTTGTGCTGGCCGACGATGTAGCGATCGAGTTCGGCGACGATCTCGCGCGGCGTTTTTGCATTGATCGCTGCGATGGCGGTCATCTAGGCGACCTCGACCGTGATATCGGTATTCGTGTAAATGCAGATTCCCGCCGCGATCTCGAGCGCCTGACGCGCGATCGTTTCGGCATCGAGGTTCGAGTTGCGCACGAGCGCTTGGGCCGCCGCTTGCGCGTAGGGTCCGCCGCTGCCGATTGCCGCGATGCCCTCATCGGGCTCGATCACATCGCCCGTGCCCGAGAGCACGAAGAGATGCTCGGGCGTGCCTACGATGAGCAGCGCTTCGAGCCGGCGCAGGGCGCGGTCTTGGCGCCAGTCTTTGGCAAGCTCGACGGACGCTCGCACGATATTGCCTTTGTACTCGCTAAGCTTGCCTTCAAACTTTTCGAGCAGGGTGATCCCATCGGCGGCGGAGCCGGCGAAGCCGACGATCACGCTTCCATTGGCGATCTTGCGCACTTTGCGTGCGCTGTGTTTCATGATCGTCTTGTCGAGCGTGACCTGGCCGTCGCCCGCCATTGCAAGTTTGCCGTCTTTTCGCACGGCGACGATCGTGGTTGACCGAATTCGCATCACTCACTGTATGCGCGTCGGCCAGGGAAGTTTCTTCTAACGCGCCCCGGCGAGCGTGCGACCGTTGCCGATTTTACCCGCATACTCGTCGATCCGCTGGAGCGCGCGCGCAGCAAGCAAGCTCCGCTTCTCCATCTTCGCAAGCTTGATCGGGCGGCCGTTGCCGTTGAGTCGCAGTTCGACCTCCGGCGGACTGAAGTACGACCAGGTGACGTTGGCGGGTTGGAAGTCGTCCGTGACCGTGTTCTGCACGTGCGCGACGATCGCGCCCAGCGCCGTATCCTCAGGAATCGGAATCGGCGGCAGATCGAGCAATTCGCGCGCTGCTGCGACCCCGGCGATCATGCCGCAGGCAGCCGCTTCGACGTAGCCTTCGGCACCGGTGATCTGACCGGCAAAATAGATACGCGAGTTCGCGCGCAAGCGCAGCGTTGCATCGAGCGCGCGCGGGCTATCGATGAACGTGTTGCGGTGCATGACGCCCAGCCGCACCCATTCGGCGTTGGCCATCCCGGGGAGCTTGTTGAACGCTTCTTTTTGCGCCGGCCACGTCAAACGCGTTTGAAAACCGACCAGGTTCAGCGCCGAGCCGCTCGCATTTTCGTTGCGGAGCTGGACGACTGCGTACGGCGTCTTCCCGGTATCGGGATGGCGCAGGCCGACTGGTTTGAGGGGTCCGAAGCGCATCGCGTCTTCACCGCGTAACGCCATTTCTTCGATCGGCAGACAGCCCTCGAAGTACGGGATCTTGCCGGAGGCCGCATCGAGCTCGAATTCTTTGGGCTCGTGTTTGGGCAGCGTGCGCAAGTCGTGGACGAACTGCAGATACTGTTCTTTATCGAGCGGAATGTTGAGATAGTCGTCACCCTCGCCCTTGTCGTAGCGCGACTTGCGATACATCTGCGTGAGGTCGAGCGACTCGGTCGCGACGATCGGCGCTGCCGCATCGTAATAGTGCAGCCGCTCCGAGCCGACCAGCTTATCGATGGCCGCTGAGAGCGAGTCGGAGGGCAGCGGGCCGCAAGCAACGATCACCGTCCCATCCTCGGGAATTCCATTGACTTCTTCGCGGTGAATCGTAATGTTCGGGTGCGCGGCAAGCCGCTCTTCGACGAGCGCACCGAAGCGCTCGCGATCGACCGCAAGTGCGCCGCCGGCGGGTACGGCCGTCTCACGCGCCGAGGTCACGATCAGCGAATCCAACCGCGCGAGTTCTTCTTTCAAGAGGCCGACGGCGTTCTCGAGCGCCGCACCGCGCATGGAGTTCGAACAGACGAGTTCGGCGAGCATGTCGGTTTGGTGCGCGGGGCCGCGCTTGCGCGGACGCATCTCGAAGAGGTCGACGGCGATCCCGGCTTGTGCTGCCTGCCATGCGGCCTCGCAGCCCGCCAGCCCGCCGCCGATGACCGTCAGCGTTTTCGACTTCAAACCGCTTCCTTTTCCCGTTCTTCTTCCACGTCGTCCGTGGAATCGGAGTCGGCATTGGCAAGGCCGAGCGAGGTGAGATCGTGTTCCTTATCGGCATGGCACGCCAGCGTTACGATGCCGCCACGTTTGGTCTTTGCGGTAACGTACGATCCGCAGATCGGGCACGGTTCGGGAATGACGCGATCCCACGACACGAAGTCGCACTTGGGATAGTTCGCACAACCGTAAAAAATACGGCCTTTACGCGATTTGCGTTCGACGACCATACCGGCGTCTTTGGGACACGTCGCGCCCGTGTCTTTGAGAATCGGGCGCGTCGTCTTGCACTCGGGATAGCCCGTGCACGAGATGAAGCGGCCGAAACGCCCGGTTTTGATGACCATCGGGCGCTCGCAATTCGGGCAGATGTCGTCGGTCGGCTCGTCGCGCATCTCGACTTTGGGGAGCTTTTCTTCCGCCGAGTCGAGTTCGATCTTGAAGGTCGTGTAGAAATCGCGCAACACGCCGACCCAGTCTTCATTGCCCTCGGCTACCCGGTCGAGCTTGTCTTCCATCGAAGCGGTAAACGTCGTGTCCACGATATCGCTGAAGTGCTCGACCAAAAGATCGTTGACGGCAAAGCCGATGTCGGTCGGATGGAAGCGGCGGTCGATCTGCTCGACATAGCCGCGTGCTTGCACGGTCTCGACGATCGCCGAATACGTCGAGGGCCGACCGATCCGGTTTTCTTCGAGCGCCTTGACGAGCGAGGCTTCCGAGAAGCGCGGCGGCGGTTCGGTGAAGTGCTGCTTGGGATCGAGCGACGTGCGTTCGAGCACCTCATCGGCCTTCATCGCCGGCAGAATCGGGCGCGCTTTCGGCGCTGCTTTGCCGTTGATTGCGGCGGCGTTCTCCGCAGGCTCGGGCTTTTCGTCGTCCTTGCCTTCTTCATACACGGCGGTGAAACCGGCGAATTTCATCACGCTACCGGTCGCGCGGAAACCATACGACGTGGCGGCGCTGATATCGACGGTCGTCTGATCGAAGATGGCGGCGGCCATCTGCGATGCAACGAATCGCTCCCAAATCAATTGGTAGAGCCGCAGTTCGTCGCGCTTGAGAATCTTGGCCATTTTCTCGGGCGTCCGAGTAACGTCGGTCGGCCGGATCGCTTCGTGGGCGTCTTGCGCGCCTTCGCGCAGTTTGTGCGCCCGGTTCCCGCCATAGAACGTCTCACCGAAGGTCGCATCGATGAATTCGCGCGCCGCATCTTTTGCCGAATCGCTGATACGCGGCGAGTCGGTACGCATGTAGGTGATCAAACCGGTGGTGCCGTCCGCGCCGCCGAGATCGACGCCTTCGTACAGCGCTTGAGCGACTTGCATCGTCTTGCGTACGCGGAACTTCAGCTTGCGCGACGCCTCTTGCTGGAGGGTCGAGGTCGTGAAGGGTGCCGCGGGATTTCGCTTTTGCTCGCGGGTCTTGATGGCGCTAATCGCATAGGCGGCGCCTTCGAGTGCGGCAACGATCTTGGCGGCCTGGTCGCCGTTTGTGACCTCCGCTTTCGCGCCATCGATCGAAACGAGATCGGCGGTGAACGGCGGCGGATTACCGACCGAAGCCAGGCGCGCGGTGATCGACCAATATTCGCGCGCGACGAAGGCTTTGATCTCACGTTCCCGGTCGACGATGATCCTCACCGCGACCGATTGCACGCGCCCGGCGGAGAGGCCGCCGCGCACTTTTGCCCACAGCAGCGGCGAGATTTTGTAGCCGACGAGCCGGTCGAGAATGCGGCGCGCCTGCTGCGCGTTGACGCGCGGCATGTCGATTTCGTGCGGATCCTTGAGGGCGGCGAGCACGGCGTCTTTGGTGATCTCGTGCAGCTCGATGCGCTTGGGGTTCGGGAGTTTGAGCAACTCCGCCAAATGCCAAGCAATCGCTTCGCCTTCGCGATCTGGATCGGAGGCCAGATACACCTCGCTTGCGCCTTTGACTGCGGCTTTGAGCTCCTTGATGATGTCGCCCTTACCTTTAATGGTAAGGTACTTCGGCGTGAAATCGTGATCGACGTCGACACCGAGCGTGCTCTTCGGGAGATCGCGGACGTGACCGACCGAGGCCTTCACGACGTACCGCGGCGGCAAGAATTTCTTGATTGTTTTGGCTTTCGTCGGCGACTCGACGATGATTAACGGCTTTCCGGCTGCCACGTGACTCCCTCAATTGGTAAACGCCCTCAGTATACGCCGGACGTCAAGTGGGTGTCACGAAACGCATGGTGAGGATGTCCGATGAACCCGACTTGCAGCAAGAAAGTTGCAAAATATTTGCTTGCAGTGTAGGATGCATGTAACTTGTGTCTCTCTTTATGAGACGATGCATATGCCTTTCGATATCGTCCGTGCACGGACGAGGAGGACGAAATGGACAACGACATGATGGACCACGACGGCGCAATGGCCGAATCGGCTGCGCCTTCGGGTCGCAAGAAGTCGACGCGCAAGAAGTCATCGCGTAAGAAGTCGACCGCCAAAAAAGCAACGGGCACGCGGAAAAAGACGGCTGGCCGTAAGAAAGCCGGAGCGAAGAAAACCGCTGGTCGCAAGAAAGCCGGAGCCAAGAAAACAGCCGGACGCAAGAAGACCGGAGCCAAGAAAACAGCCGGTCGTAAAAAGACCGGAGCCAAGAAAACCGCCGGACGCAAGAAGACCGGAGCCAAGAAAACGGCTCGGAAGAAAACGGCCGGACGTAAGAAGGCTGGAGCCAAGAAAACAGCTGGACGCAAAAAGGCCGGAGCCAAGAAAACAGCCGGACGCAAAAAGGCCGGAGCCAAGAAAACGGCCGGACGCAAGAAAGCCGGAGCCAAGAAAACCGCGGGACGCAAAAAGACGGGCGTCAAGAAGGCCGGGCGTAAAAAGGCCGGCGGCCGCAAAAAGGCCTCGCGCAAGAAGTAGCTTCTAGCGCAAGAGAAAGAGCGCGATCCGCATGGATCGCGCTCTTTCTCTGTTACGGAAGAATGGCTGGGCCGGCGGTGAGATCGGGTGCCGTGCCCGCGTGTTGCTCGACCCAGTGGCATGCGGCTTGATGGCCGCGATCGTATTCGATGAACGCGGGAATTTCGGTCTTGCAGCGTTCGAATGCCACCGGACAGCGCGTGTGAAAGCGGCAACCGGATGGCGGGTTCACGGGTGAGGGAATGTCGCCGGTGAGGATGATGCGCTTGCGACGACGCTCGATCGAGGGATCCGGAATCGGGATCGCCGAGAGCAGCGCCTGCGTGTACGGGTGAAGTGGATTTGCGTAGAGTTGATCGCGATCGGCGATCTCGACGATCTTGCCCACGTACATGACCGCGACGCGATTGGAGATATGGCGCACGACCGAGAGATCGTGAGCGATGAACAGATACGTCAGGCCGAGCGTCTGCTGCAGCTCTTGCAGCAAGTTGATGACTTGCGCCTGGATCGAGACATCGAGCGCCGAAACCGGCTCGTCACACACGATGAACTTCGGGTCGACGGCAAGCGCCCGCGCGATCCCGATGCGTTGCCGCTGGCCGCCCGAGAATTCGTGCGGGTAGCGATTGGCGTGGTACGGCTGCAGACCGACGATCCGAAGCAATTCTTGCGCGCGAACTTCTGCCGCTTTGCCGGTGGCGATGTGATGGATGCCGAGCGGCTCGCGAATGATGTCGCCGACCGTCATCCGCGGGTTGAGCGAGGCGTACGGATCCTGAAAGATGATCTGCATCTCTTTGCGCACGTTGCGCAGTTCCGTGCTGCCCATCGCGCCGACGTCGCGACCTTCGAACCGAACCGTACCCTTCGTTGCGGGCGTGAGGCGCAGGATGACGCGTCCGACGGTCGTCTTGCCCGAACCCGATTCGCCGACGAGTCCGAGCGTCTCGCCGCGTTTGATGCCGAAGTCCACGCCGTCGATGGCTTTGACATCGCCTACGTGGCGCGAGAAAATGCCGGCGTTGATCGGAAAGTATTTGTAGAGATCGTGGACCGAGATCAGATCGTCCGTCTCCGGCACGAAGCTCTCGGCGGGGGTGGCCATCTGCGTCATCGTGCGGCAATCTCGCTATCGGCGATACGCGGCCGGTTCTCGGAAGGACGCGTCTTCTGTCCTTCGGCCCGTTCGTCGTAGAGGAAGCAACGCGCCACGTGACCGTTGCCGAAGTCGAAAAGCGGCACTTGCTGATCGCAGATCGGCATACGATATTTGCAGCGCGGTGCAAACGAGCACCCGGGCGGCATACGCAAGAGATTCGGCGGTTGGCCTTCGATCGGGATCAATTTCTGGCTAACGTCGGAGTCCAGGCGCGGCAACGATTCGAGCAGCCCGATCGTATAGGGATGTTTGGGTTCTTGAAAGATTTGCTCCGCAGAACCGAATTCGACCATATTGCCGGCGTACATCACGAGCACGTTCTTGCACGTTTCGGCAACCACACCGAGGTCGTGGGTGATGAGGACGATCGCCGAGCCGAGGCGCGCCTGCATTTCGTTCATCAGCTCGATGATCTGCGCCTGAATCGTGACATCGAGCGCGGTCGTCGGCTCGTCGGCAATCAGTAAGCTCGGATCGCACGAGAGCGCCATGGCGATCATCACGCGCTGGCGCATGCCGCCGGAGAATTGATGCGGGTAATCTTTGATGCGCTTGTCGGGGCTCGGAATACGCACGAGCTTGAGCATGTCGATCGCGCGATCCCACGAGTCTTTTTTGCTCAGCTTCAAGTGCAGCTGCGTCGCCTCGGCGATCTGCTCGCCGACGGTGAGCACGGGATTGAGCGAGGTCATCGGATCTTGGAAGATCATCGCGATATCGCGACCGCGAATCTTGCGCATCTCCGCCTCACTCTTCAGCAGCAAATCCTCGCCTTTGAAAAGCACGGTACCGGCCTCGATCTTGCCCGGCGGCTGCGGAATGAGCCGCATGATCGAAAGCGCGTTGACCGACTTGCCGGAACCCGATTCCCCAACGATGCCAAGCGTCTGCCCGGATTCAACGGAATACGAAAGCCCGTCTACCGCGCGAACGACGCCATCGTCCGTCTTAAACGACGTCTTGAGACCGGTAACTTGAAGTAAAGGCGCTTCAGCCATTACAACGCTCGGTGGCGGAGCGAGCGCAGAACAATCGTGCCCAAAGCAAATGATGCGGCGAGCTCGGACCGGGGGCCCCACGCAAAGCGTGGGGGGCGCGGAGCGTGAGCGCAGCGCCTTTCAAACGGCAAGCCACCATCGATGCTAGATGCCAGAAATACTTACGAGCGTGGCGAAGATGATAAACGTGACGGCAACGCCCGTTGTGACACGTTGGATCTGACCTTCGAAGCCGAGGCGGCCTTTATAATTCGACTCGACGCGACCACCGAGCGTGCCGGTGAGGCCCTCGTTTTTGGTCGTTTGAATCGCGAGCAGCACGACGAGCAGAACGGCCGAAATGATGAAGATCGCGGCGAACGAGTGGGTTAGCCAGCCGGCATGATCGGCAAGCCACGACTTCGGAACGAAGTTATATTGAACGTTCTGAAGCGCGGTCGGAAGCGGGAGAGTCGGCGCCTTCGCAGCCGGCACCGCAGCAGCGGCAGCCGGTGACGCCGCAGCGAGCAGCAGGGGGATCACGGTATGGTGGCTCCTTGGAAGAATATCGTGCGGGATTGTACCACGCGCCCGGACCCCTCACAAGCATCCGCGCTGGCGGAGGCCTATTTTGAGACGGGAACGCCGATCGCCGCGACGCGAGCGGCCAGGTTTTCGGCCGAGAGGCCAACCGAAGCGCGCTGCTTGGCTTGCGTGTTGTGGTGAACGAGCGAATTCGGCACGCCGACGCGCTCAACGTGAACCGAAAGGCCACGGTCGGCAACGAATTCGACGACCGCCGAGCCATAGCCGCCCGCGAGCGAATGTTCCTCTAAGGTAACGAACCGCGCGTGCGTCTCCGCCAGCTCCAAGATCAGCATCTCATCGAGCGGCTTCGCGAAGCGGGCGTTCACGATGGTCGGGGTCGGGCCGCCGCCGGCCACGATGATGTCGTAGGCATCGAGTGCCACATCGACCGTGTTGCCGTAGGCAAAGATCGCGACGCGTTCGCCGCGGCGCATGACCTCGGAGCGACCTTGCACGATCGGAGCGATCGGCTCGTCGTGGCGACCGCTCGTGGTTCCGCGCGGGTAGCGGATGCCGACCGGGGTACCGAGGGTCAGCGCATGCTCGAGCATCGGCGCGAGTTCGTATTCGTTGCGCGGCGCCATCAGCGTCATGTTCGGCAGCGTGCGCATGTAGGCGATATCGTAGAGACCCATGTGCGTCGGCCCGTCGTCGCCGACGAAACCCGCGCGGTCGATCGCGAAGATCACCGGCAAGTTTTGCACGCACACGTCATGCACGATTTGATCGTACGCGCGTTGTAGGAACGTCGAGTAGATCGCGCACACCGGCTTGAAACCGCTCGCCGCCATCCCCGCGGCAAAGCACACGGCATGTGCCTCGGCAATGCCGACATCGAACGTGCGATCGGGGAAGCGTTTCGCGAATTTCGCAAGACCCGTGCCGTCGGGCATGGCGGCCGTGATCGCCACGATCTTCGAATCGCGCTCGGCCGCGACGATCAGTGCGTCTGCAAAGAAGCTCGGGAAACTCGGCCGCGCTTCGGGCTTTTTTTCGATCTTGCCGTTTTCGATCGTAAAGGCCCCCAGGCCATGGAACGTACGCGCATCGAGCTCGGCGGGTTCGAACCCTTTGCCCTTCTTCGTCTTGACGTGCAAGAGCACGGGACCGTTGATTTTGCGCGCGTTCGAGAGCACGTCGACGAGCGTATCGTAGTCGTGTCCGTCGATCGGACCGATGTAGCGAAAACCCATTTCCTCGAAAATGACGGCGGCTTTCGAATCGGGCGAGACGAACTTCATCGCCGCAGATTCCGCCGTTGAGAGCGCTTTGCGCGCCGTCTTTCCGAGCGGCACGGCACCCAGCACGTCCTTCGTTTTTTCGCGGGCGAAGGTGAACAGCGGTTTCGAACGCAGCACCGAGAGATACGAGGCGATCGAGCCGACGTTCGGCGCGATCGACATCTCGTTGTCGTTGAGGATGACGATGAAGTTGGTCTTGAGGCCGCCCGCGTTGTTGAGCGCTTCGTAGGCGAGGCCACCGGTAAGCGCACCGTCGCCGATCACGCTGACGATCGTCGAATGCTCTTTGCGCAGATCGCGCGCAAGCGCCATGCCCAGGGCCGCCGACACCGACGTCGATGCGTGGCCGGCGCCGAACACGTCGTACTCCGATTCCGTGCGCATCGTAAAGCCCGAGAGCCCGCCGCCTTGGCGAATCGTGTTGAAACGGTCGCGCCGCCCGGTCAGCAGTTTGTGAACGTAGGACTGATGGCTCACATCCCACACGATTTTGTCGGTCGGCAAATCGAGCACGTGGTGCAGCGCAAGCGTCAGTTCGACGACGCCGAGATTGGGGGCCAAGTGGCCGCCGTTGGTGGCGCAGACCGAAACGAGCGTTTCACGGATTTCCCCGGCGAGAACTTCGATCTCGGCGCGCTTGAGCGCCCGGACGTCGGCGGGGGAGTTGATGCGTTCCAGAACCATAGTAAAGGATTAGACGACGCCCGGCCGTAGACCCGGGTAGTGCAGCAGCGACCCTCACAACCGACCCCACTCCGGCCGGTGCCCGTCCGCTTCCGGGCCCGCGTTTGGACCGACGTCGCTCGCATCTTCTCCACCATCTGCAATCCGTTCCTGACGGCCCTTGCTCTCTTCGTCATCTTGGCGTATCAGACGACCGCAACGCCGATCGACTTTTGGCTCCAAGTCGTGCAGAGCACGTTTTTCACATCGATTGCGCCGATGCTCGCGATCTTTTGGATGTATGCGACGGGTCGCATCAGCGATTTGGATATGTCGATCCGTGAAGAGCGTTCCAAAGTCTTCGGGATTTTCGTCGTGTTTTACGTGCTGGGTGCGCTCGAACTCTACGTCGTGCACGCGCCGAAGATCGTGATCGCTACGATGGCCGGTTATGCGGTCAGTTCCGTACTCGTTCAGGCGATCACGCAGTATTGGAAGATTTCGACGCACGCACTCGGCGTCACCGCGCCGATCGTCGTGCTGATCGCGGTCTTCAGTTGGTTGCCGCTACCGTTGCTCGTGCTCATTCCCATCGTCGGTTGGGCGCGTGTCTCTCTTCACGCGCACACCGTGTTGCAAGTCGTCGCGGGAACCGTGCTCGGCGGCGCCACGACGTTTCTCTTACTACGTCTCTTCGGGCTTGCCTGAGAGGCGCTCGAAGAGCAGAACCGGCACATCGAGGAACGTCGTTTCGGCCTTGCGGCGATAGCCCGTCTTTTCCGCGACGCGAATCGATGCCGTGTTGTCGAAATTGATGATGCAGACGGTCGGCACGGGCACGTGCGCATCGCTCCACCCGAGCGCCGCGCGAACGCCCTCCGTTGCATACCCGCGACCGTGGAATTCCGGCAAGAGTACCCAACCGATTTCCGGGCTGCCCGCAATCGACGGTTCGATCGTGCGCTTGAATTCGCCGAAACCGACATCGCCGACGTAGCGGCCGGTCACGGTTTCCTCGAGCGCCCAATAGCCGTAGCCCATCAGCGGCCACATCCCCGCATAGCGCAGCAAGCGCTGCCAACTATCGGCACGCGTCACGCTTTTGATGCCGCCGATATGACGCGTCACGATCGGATCGCCCCACATCGCAAGGCCTGGGTCGATGTCGGCAACGGTGTGCGCGCGTAGCGTCAGTCGTTCGGTTTGCAACACGGGGGCATTCAAACCGAGAGACGCTCCGCTGCAGCGACATCGGCGTGTGGGTCGTTCATCAAAGCGCGCACGTTCGTCGCGAAGCGGTGAAGGTCGCCATTGGTAACGTAACGCGTCGTGCCGTCTCCGGCCGTCGCACCGAGCGCCGCAGCGACCGCGGCTTGCGCGAGCGCAGGATCGACGATCGCCGTTTCCGGCGCGAGCAACGCGCGGAAGTGATCGACCAGCAGCGGATAGTGCGTGCAGCCGAGTATGACGGCATCGATCGGTCCCGCGATGTGCGCGAGGGCCTCGGCAACGGCCGCCCGCGCTTTCGCTGAAGCGGCGGCCCCGCTCTCCACGAGCGGCACGAGCGCCGCTGCGGCGATTTCTTGAACGGTGATGTGCGGCGCGTGGCGTGCGATCGCGCGGGCATAGGCACCGCTCCGCACGGTTGCCTGCGTTGCGATCACCGCGACGCGCCGATACGCGCTGCCGCTGAGGCTGCGTGCGGCAGTATCGATCAAATCGAGGACCGGTACCCGCGTTTGCGGCCACCCGTAGTTGCCGCCGATCGCGCACGACGTATTGCACGCCATGACGATTCCGGCGATTGGAAAACGTTCCAAAAACGCAAGATTCTCGCCGAGTAGACGCAGCAAATCGGCGTCGGTGCGTTCGCCGTACGGCACGTGGGCCTGATCGGCGAAGTAGACGATGTCCTCGCTTGGCGCAAGCGCGCGCACGGCTTTGAGGACGGTCAAACCGCCGAGTCCGGAATCGAAGAGTCCCAGCACTAGCGCTCGCCGGCCATCGATGCCGTTGCGGGCTGTGCTCGCGCGTAGTCACGGACGCCGTTTGCGATGCCTTGCGCGACGTTCTGCAAAAATTCGCTCGAGCGCATCAGTGCGGCATCGCCCGCGTTCGAAATGAAGCCGGTTTCGACCAGAATCGCGGGCATCGTCGTGCGTCGGGTGACGTAGAGGCGACCAGCGCGAACGCCGTCATCTTTGGTTCCTAAGAGCGGGATCAGATCGCGCTGGACGGCATCGGCGAGCGGCTTGTCGATGCCCTTGGTGTAGAACGTCATCGTTCCGTTGAGTTGCTGCGTTGGAAAGCTGTTGATGTGGACGCTGATGAAGAGTCGCGCGTTTTGCAAATTGGCAACGTCGACGCGCGCTTGCAGTTCTTCGGCATCGGCTGCGTTCGCGCGCGCGACATCGACGTCGCGTTCGCGCGTCATCCGTACCGTCCAGCCTTGCGCGACGAGCAGCGTTTTGAGGCGCTGCGCGATATCGAGCGTCAACGTTTTTTCGACGAGCCCGTTACCGAGCGCGCCGGAGTCGCTCCCGCCATGGCCGGGATCGATCACGATGAGTTTCGAGCCGTTCGGCGGCGTTCCGTATTTCCACGGCGTGGTCGTAGCGTACGGTGTCGGATAGGCGGACGCACCGGGAGCGAGCGTCTCGCCGGGATACGGCGTGCCGAAGCCGCTCGCCGGAGCGAGTGACGGCGTTCCGATCGCACCCGCACCGACGCGCGCGGCATCGGCCGCGGGGCTGCCGTCGATCGCAAGCGAGAGACCACCGTCGAGCGGAACGATCTCAACGCGCCGATCGCCTTTGAGCGAGAGCGCGATGCGCACGATCGGCACGGGACTCATCGCCACTTGGCGCGCCCGCACCGAATCGACGGCGATAGCGTTCGGTCGTTCATCACGGCCGGAACCGGTGAGCAAGGCGTTCTTGAAATCGATATACCAGCGGTTGTCGGCGAGGCGATGCCATTCGTACGACACGGGACCGCTCGCGCTGACGCGCACGCTCACGCCATCGCCGAGAATATCAACGCCAACCTCAGTAATGCTGATCGGTGCGCGCGATGAACTCGAACCGCTGGTTCCGTTTGCAATCGCATCGGTGGGCAACGTCGCTGCGGGTCCGACCGAGTCGTTCGGCGCGTCTGTCCCGGATGCAATCGGCGTCGGTGGTGGGCGCGGCGTACGCGAAGGCGTCGGAACGATTTGCGCGACGATCGGCGCGAGGCTTCTCGCCGTCGGCGTATACGATTCGGGAATCGCCGCGCCGAGTGCCGTCCCCGCGGGTCCGAACGTCAGCGAAAATTCGTTCGTCGAGGGCACGACGTTGAGCCCGTGTGCGACGCCGGAGACCCCCTCGATCGTCACCGTCGTCGTCGGATTCTTGGGATTACCGCTAACGAGGACGTCGACTTCGCTCACGGCGCCGCCGGTCATCCGACGCGCTTGCGTGAGAGTCGAGGCAACACCCGGAAATGCAATCGTCACGCGATCCGGCGTTTCGGCGATTTTCGTGTACCGGAGCGGAACGCCGCCACGGAAGGTCAGCGTGGTTTTTCGCGCGTCGGTCCGCACGTCGAGCCCGCCGAGCTGCGGCTGCAAGACGATCTCCGAACCGGATTTCACCGGTTCGACATACAGGGCGCGAGCGACGGCTACGAACGGGACATAGAGTTCGCCCGCCTCGAGATACGGCGCGAACGGCGCGCGGGTCGACACGCCGCCGCTGATGATTTGCGGATCGCCGATCGTGAACGTGATCGTGCGGCGGTCGGCGGCGGTGAGAATCGCGTAATTTTGGCCCGGTGCGAAGGCGATCGTCGCCCCGAGTTTGGCAAGAAACCGTTCGAAGCCGGCATCGCGCGTCGCGACCGCGACTTCTCCACGCACGTCGGTTGCCCGTTCGAGAATGAGCCTGGAACCGACGAACCAATATGCGCTCGCCTCCTGCGCCCGCACGCTCGGCGGAGAGCCGAGCGCGCCGAGCGAGAACGCGAGAAGCGCGCTACCAGCTCGAACGCGAGAGTGGCTCATCCAGCTCAAAGTGGCCTCCGGGAAGCGTTGCGACTTTGGCTCCGCCGATCGTGATTCGAACCGACGAGATGCCCGGCAGTGCGGTCAGTGTCCAAACGAGCGACTTGAATTCTCCGTCTTCGGAAAAACCGCCGGCAGCGGATGAAACGATCTCTTTTGAGATATCGACATGCACGGTCGATCCCTCAACGTCGATTGCGCTCACGTGCGTTCCCGCCGGAAAGCGAATGGCATCGACCCCCGGAGCCGGGCCCGCGAGGGCCTGGGTCGCGGTATAAAACGCGACGCTCTTGAGATCGCGCGCGGAGCCCAGGCTCACGCGCCACGGAACCTCA
>Ga0123338_10002434_pt1 | contig 17381 bp, 13 predicted proteins | sample grotaG_FD_89793 | JGI IMG/M metagenome (GOLD analysis project Ga0123338, IMG submission 89793) | Glacier valley bacterial and archeal communities from Borup Fiord, Nunavut, Canada, to study Microbial Dark Matter (Phase II) -... | ecosystem: Environmental > Aquatic > Freshwater > Ice > Glacier ...
CCGTCACCACCGTCACAATCAGCGCCACCAGCCGACCCGTCTGGATGCGGCGTGTGCCGCCTTCGCAGCACCACCCCACCCCACATGGCCACCGATACCCCTGCAAGCCGTGAACCTGCCAGGCTGGCTGCGTTGCACGACCTGCGCGTGCTCGACACCTTGCCGGAGCAGGCCTTCGACGACATCGTGCAACTCGCCTCGCAGATCTGCGGCACACCGGTCGGGCTGGTGTCGCTCGTCGACGAGCAACGCCAATGGTTCAAGGCGCGCGTCGGCCTGGCGGCCACGCACACGCCGCGCGACATCGCCTTTTGCGCGCACGCCATCAACACGCCCGACGAGCTGATGGTCGTGGCCGACACGGCCTGCGACCCGCGCTTTCGCGACAACCCGCTCGTGACGGGCGACCCGAGGATCCGTTTCTACGCGGGCGCGCCCGTCGTCACGCCGGGTGGGCACGCCCTGGGCACGGTGTGCGTGTTCGACACCGTTCCGCGCGAGCTCGATGCTGCGCAGCTCGGTGCGCTGCAGGCGCTGGCGCGCCAGGCGAGCGCGCTGTTCGAGTTGCGCCGGCGCACGATGGCGCTGGAGGAGCAGGCGCACGAACTGGCCCGCGTGTCGCTGATGGACACCGACGAGCGCCGCCGCAGTGCCGAGATGCTGGACCTCGTGCTGCGTGGCGGCTCCCTGGGCATGTGGGACCTCGACGTGCCGACAGGCCACTTCACGGCCAATGACCGCGAGTTCGAGATGCTCGGCCACGACCCGGCGGACGCTGCCGCGCAGGCGATCAACTGGCGCACGCTGATCCACCCCGACGACCGCGCGCCCCTGCAGGCGGTGCTGGCCCGCCACCTCGCCGGCGAGACGCCGTCCTGCGTGTGCGAGCACCGCGTTCGCCACCGCGAAGGGCATTGGGTGTGGGTGCTGAACCATGCCGTCGTGGTGTCTCGCGACCCGCTCGGTGTGCCGCTGCGCATTGTCGGCACCCACATGGACGTGAGCTCGCGCATCAACGACCGGCATGCGCTGGAAAGTGCCCGCGGCTTGTTGCAGCGCATGGGGGCGCTCGCCAAGGTCGGTGGCTGGGAGCTGGAGCTTGCGACCGGGCACCTGAGCTGGACCGACGAGGTCTACCGCATTCACGAGGTCGATCGTTCGGCGGAGCCGGCCCTGCTGTCGGCCATCGATTTCTACGCGCCCGAAGCTCGGCCGTTGATCCAGGCGGCGGTTGCGGCCGGCGTGGCCCACGGCACGCCGTGGGACCTGGAGCTGCCCTTCGTCACCGCCACGGGCCGGGCACGCGTGGTGCGTGCGCAGGGCGAGGCGGTGCTCGAGCAGGGCAAGGTGGTGCGCCTCTTCGGCGCGTTCCAGGACGTGACCGAACGCAAGGCCGTCGAGCAGGCCGCGTTGGAGAGCCAGCGGCGCCTGCGCCTGATCACCGACAACCTTCCCGCGCTGGTGGCCTACGTCGACCGCAACCAGCGCTACAGCTTCCTGAACGCGCACATCGAACGCACGTTCGGCGTCAGCGTGGCGCTCACGCTCGGCCGCACGATTCGCGAGGCTCGCAGCGCATCGATCTATGCGCAGCTCGAGCCGCACGTGGCTGCCGCGCTGCGCGGCGAGGCGGCGTCGTTCAGCTACACCGAGGTCACCAAAGGGGGCGACAGGCACTACCAGTCCAACTACGTGCCCGACATCGACGAGACCGGGCGGGTCAACGGCTTCCTGTCGATGACCTTCGACGTGTCCGAACTGCACCGCACCCAGCTTCAGCTCGAACGGCTGGCGCGGGTCGACACGCTCACCGGGCTGCCGAACCGGCGCCAGTTCGACGAAGGCATCGACGCGGCGCTGCGGCGCGCGCGGCGGCTCGGCCAGCCGCTGGCGATGATGTTCATCGACATCGATCACTTCAAGGCCATCAACGACACCCACGGCCACGCCGGCGGCGATGCCGTGCTGTGCGAGTTCGGCCGCCGCCTCAAGGCCTGCGTGCGCACCACCGACATGGTTGCGCGCCTGGGCGGCGACGAGTTCGTGGTGCTGCTCGAGAACCTGGCCGGCGCGGGCGAACTGGAGCGCCTGGCGGGGAAGGTGGTTGCGAGCATCCACCCGCCGTTTCGCATCGAATCAGTCGAGCTGGCGGTCACGACCAGTATCGGCGTGGCGATCACGACCGATGCCGCCACCAGTGCCAGCACCCTGCTGCTGCGTGCCGACGAGGCGCTTTACCGCGCCAAGAAGCAGGGACGAAACTGTTTCGTGATTGCTTGAGCCCGGGCGCCAGCCGCTTTCCCACCCGGGCGAAGTAGCAGCCCATCGCACCCCGGCGAAGTACCCGCCCTTTCCACTGCTTATCTGCCTCAGGTTTCGGGTTCGGGCTGGAACAATCGCCAAGCGCTCGTTGCTGGCGCATTGCCATGGCCGACTCCCAAGACCGAACCCTGCCCGCCACGCAGCGCAAGCTGCAAAAAGCCCGTGAAGACGGCCAGGTGGCGCGCTCGCGTGACTTCGGCCACTTCATGGCCGTGGCGGCCTGCGGCGCGATGCTGGTGGCGATGGCGCCCACCGCGTCGGGGTGGCTCAAGCACATGGTGATGCAGGGCCTGCAGTTCAACGCCGCCTCGGTGCGCAGCAGCGCCTTCATGGGCGAGCGGCTGGTGGCGCTGACGATCTCGATGATGTGGGTGCTGGTGCCGTTCGGCGCTGCGATGATGGGTGCCGCGCTCTTCAGCGGCCTGGCCATCGGCGGCTGGAACTGGACGCTCAAGCCGCTGCTGCCCAACCTCGGCAAGTTGAACCCGATCACCGGCCTGCCCGGCATCCTGTCGAAAGACAAACTGATCGATGCGCTCAAGGGCAGCACGCTTGCACTGGTGCTGGGCGCCATCGGCGCGCTTTACTTCCGCTCGCACATCGACGCGTTCTCGGGCGTGCTGGCCATGCCGCTGCCGGCCGCCATCGAGCACACCGGGCAAACGCTGCTCGGTGGCCTGACGCTGCTGCTGCTGGCGCTCGCGCTGTTCGCGGCCATCGACGTGCCGTTGCAGCGCCACCAGCATGCGCAGCGCCTGAAGATGAGCCACGCCGAGATCAAGCAGGAGAACAAGGAACTCGAAGGCAACCAGGAGATCAAGGCCAAGGTGCGCGAGCGCATGCGCGAGATGACCAAGAAACGCATGCTCGCGGCGGTGCCGAAGGCCGACCTGGTCGTGATGAACCCGACCCACTACGCGGTCGCGCTGAAGTACGACGACACCAAGATGGGCGCGCCGCGCGTGGTGGCCAAGGGCGCCGACCTGCTGGCGCTGAAGATCCGCGACACCGCCGCCGATGCGAAGGTGCCGGTGCTCGAAGCCCCGATGCTGGCGCGCGCGCTGTACGCCCACGCCGAGCTCGACCGCGAGATCCCCGCCGCGCTGTTCGCCGCCGTGGCGCAGGTGCTGGCCTATGTGTACCAGCTGCGCGCGGCGCTCAAGGGCGCGGCCGCGATGCCCGGTGCGCTGCCGGAGTTGAATGTGCCGAACGAACTCGACCCGCACCAGAAGCCGGTGGCGGACGCGCAAGCCTTCGAATGACGGCCTCGGGCAAGCCATGGGTCGCGGCCCTGGATTCATTGTTTCTGGGCCGCGAGCCGCGCCTTCGCATGCGCTTGTTGCGCATCGGGATCGCTCTGGCCGTCTATGCGCTCAGCCTGCTCGCACAGTGGCACGCTGTCGGGTTGGGCTGGGCCGATCGCAGCGCTGCGTCGTGGCTCGGCGGCTTCATCGTCTTGGGCATGCTCGGGTTCTACGGCGTCATCCGCTCCGGGTGGACACTGGCGCTGCGCGACCCTGCGCTGACCTTGCCGCAGATGGTGTTCGGCATCGTGGTGATCGCGCTGGGTTACCAGATCAACCCGATCGTGCGCGGTGTGTTGCCGATGCTGGTGGTGCTCGTGCTCCTGTTCGGCATCTTCACGTTGGAGCCCTGGGCCTGCCGCAGTCTGAGCCGGTTTGCCATCGTCATCTTCGGCGCCTCTATGGGTGTGGCGGCGTGGCGGCAGCCCGAGGTCTTTACGCCGCTCGTGGAGTTGCACCACTTCATCTTCGTCGCTGCCGTGCTGTTCACCGGGGGCATGCTGGCCGGCCAGCTGAGCCAGTTGCGTGCCGATTGGAAGCAGCAGAAGCGGGCGCTGGAGCAGGCGATGGTGCGCCTCGAACAAGGCGGGCAGGAGATGGCAGAAGCGCGCGCCGTGGCCGAGCGCGCGAGCCGTGCCAAGTCGGAATTCCTGGCCAACATGAGCCATGAGATCCGCACGCCGATGAACGGCGTCACCGGCATGGCAGACCTTCTGATGGCCACCCCCTTGACGCCGCGCCAGCTGCACCTGGCGAGCACGCTGCGGTCGTCGGCCGATGCGATGCTTCACCTGCTCGACGGCATCCTCGACCTCGCGAAGATCGAGGCGGGGCGGCTCGAAATCGAGCGACTCCCTTACAACCCCGCGCGTGTCGTTGAAGAGGTGGCGGTTCAATGGGCCGTTGCGGCGCAGTGCAAGGGCCTGGAACTCGTCTGCAGCATCGCGCCGGGAGTGCCCGCGTCGGTGTGGGGCGACCCGCATCGTCTGCACCAGGGCTTGGCCAACCTCGTCGGCAACGCCATCAAGTTCACCGCGACGGGCGAGATTGTCGTGGGCCTGGCCGTTCACAGCAGCACGGCCGACGCGCCCGCCACGCTGCGATTCACAGTGTCGGACACGGGCATCGGCATCCCACTGCAGGCACAAGCGAGCCTGTTCGCCGCCTTCACCCAAGGGGACAGCTCCACCACACGCCAATACGGCGGCACCGGCCTTGGCCTGGCGATCACGCGCCAGCTGGCCGAGCTGATGGGCGGGCAGGTGAGCTTGCAAAGCCGCGAACGCGCCGGCACGACGATGTGCATTTCGCTGCCACTCGAAGCCGCAGCGCTGACCGAGCCGGCGGGCGCACCGGCCCTGCGGCCGAGCCTGCGGGTGCTGCTGCTCGAGCCGCAGCCGGCATCGCGGGTGGCCATCCAACGCGTGCTGGCGCGCGCCGGCGCGGTGGTGGACACGGCGCTCGACGCCGCCGATGTCGGCGAGCGGCTGGCACGCGTTGGCGCCGCACCGGGATTCGATGCCGTGGTCTATGGCGCGCCCGATGAGTCGGCGCTGTCACCCGAGCTGGCGCGCCGCTGGGCGGCTGCATGCGTTGGCGCCGTGCCGCGCCTGATCAAGCTGGTGCCCATGAGTGCATTGGCCAGCCTGGACGCGCCGGCCGACCCGGTGAGTGCCTGGCTGCCCAAGCCCGTGACCGACGCCGCTTGGCGCGACGTGCTGCAGCCGCCGCACCGGGCGGCTCAACTCGCGCCATCGTCCACCGATGTTCACGGTTCGGCAACGGCCGAGCGGCGCGCGCTGGTGCTGCTGGTCGAAGACAACGACGTGAACGCCGAGATCGCCGACGCGATGTTGCTCAGCCTGGGCTGCGCCCCCGTGCGCGCACCCGACGGCGAACAAGCGCTCGCCCTGTTCGGCCGCCAGCACTTCGACCTGGTGCTGATGGACTGCCAGATGCCGGTCATGGACGGGTTCGAGGCTGCGGCTCACATGCGCGCGCTCGAGTTGGAGCGGCAACCAGGAGCGGGCCTGCACCGCGTACCCATCGTGGCGCTGACGGCCAACGCATTGAGCGGCGACCGCGAGCGCTGCCTCGCTGCGGGCATGGACGACTACCTCAGCAAGCCGTTCAGCCTCTCGGCACTGAAAGACCTGCTCGGGCGCTGGTTGACCGCCGGCGCGCCGCAACGCTGAACCCGAACCGAGCGCGGCTCATTCGCCCGGCAGGTGCTCGCCGCGCATGCGCCGCCACAGGGCCAGGTCGTAGGCGATCTTCAGTGCGCCGCAGGCCACGAGCGGCAGTGAAATGAACCCGGCAGCGAACAGCGCACCGCTGATGGCCGGGCTCAGCGCCGCCGCCAGGCTTCTCGGCACCGCCGTGAAGCTGGCTGCGGCCGGGCGCTCGGCAGGCGTGACGACGGCCATCACGTAGGCCGTGCGCGTGGGCACGTCCATCTGCGACAAGGCACTGCGCACGAACAGCAGCGCCAGCGCCACCGGCAGGCTCGGCGCCCATGCGGCAAGCACGAGGCAGACGTTGGCCGGGATGTGCGTGAACACCATCGTGTTCAGCAGGCCGATGCGTCGCGCAACAAGCGGCGCGGCCAGTTGCGACGCGGCGCTCAGCAACCCTGCCCAGAAGAAGAACGCCCCGGCCTGCCCGAGCGACAGCCCGAAGCGCTCCAGCAGCCACAACGCCAGCAACGAGTTCACGACCAGCCCGCCCGCGAAGGCGTCGACGCTGAACAGCGCCGCGAGCCGCACGACCACGCGCCGTGATGGGCCGAGCGGCGCGGTCGCGCGCGCCGGCTCGCTCGCTCCCGCGCCGGCGGCCATGCCGCGGTAGAGCCACCAGACGACCAGGCCGATCGCGCCGTAGAGCAGGAACATCGCGCGCAGCGTCACGACCGGCGCCACACCGGCGCGGCTCGCCAGCCACTCCGGCAGGGCCGCAGCCAGGGCACCGACGGCCGCGCACAAGGCACCGACGAGGCTGTAGCGCGCGAACAAGGCGGTGCGCGCATGGCCGCTGGCTGCGCCGGCAAGCCGCGCATGCTCGAGCGGCAGGAACACGCTCACATCCCCGGAACTCGGGTTCAGCGTGCCGACGAAGGAAACCAGCAGCAGGGGCCAGAACGAGGAGAAGCCGGCGAACCCCACACCGGTGGCCGCCATCAGCAGCGCGGCGCCGCGCAGCAAGCGACCCGACTCGACGCGGTGCCCCCAGGCGCCGACCGCCAAGGTGGCCAGCGCCGAGCCGAGCATGGTGGCCGTGGCAATGACGCCGACCTGCAGCGTGCCCAGCCCGATCGACAGCAGGTAGGCCGGCAGCAACACTGCCATGTAGCCGTCGGTGAGCGCGCGCAGCGCGCGGGCGGCCAGCAAGGGCAGGGCGTCAGCGCCCACCCCTGGTGGCAACAGCAGTCGGGCGAGGGACCCGCGTTTCCCCATGGTTGTCAGAGCCATATCGTTGACTCTACATGTTTGTATGATTCGCTACATGAATCTTTCAAACCTGCCCTGGTTGCTGCTGGTCGTCTCGCTGCCCACGCGGAGCGCCACGGCGCGCATGCGCATCTGGCGTGCGCTCAAGGTGCTAGGCTGCATGGCGTTGCGCGACGGCGCCTACCTTCTGCCTGCGAATGCCCAACACGAGCAGGCGCTGCAGGCCCTGGCCGGCGACTGCACGAGCGAAGGCGGCAACGCCTGGCTGATGGCCGTGCAACCACGCTCGGCAGACGAAGCCGCCGCCTACCGTGCGCTGTTCGACCGAAGCGACGACCATGCCGCGCTGCGCAAGTCCTGGAAGGAAGCGATGCGGGGCCTCACGGCGCTCGCAGCACCCGAACTCGCGCGCCTGCAGCGCAAGCTGCAGCGCGAGTTCGACCTCGCACGTGCGGTCGATTTCTTCCCCGACGAGTCGAGCGCCGAGGCCGAAGCGGCATGGGCCGATTTCAGCCAGCGCATCGCAGGCCTCATGTCCCCGGACGAGCCGCACCCGAAGGGCGGCCGCATCCCGCTGCTCGATGCCGCCAAGTACCAGGGGCGCACCTGGGCCACGCGGCGCAGGCCGTGGGTCGACAGGGTGGCCAGCGCCTGGCTGATTCGCAGGTTCATCGACGCGACGCCGCGCTTTCGGTGGCTGGCCAAGCCATCGGATTGCCCGAAGAGCGCACTCGGCTTCGACTTCGACGGTGCGACCTTCACCCACATCGGCGACCGTGTCACGTTCGAAACGCTGATGGCCAGCTTCGGCCTCGAAGGCAACGCCGCGCTGGCGCGCCTGGCCGCCGTCGTGCACGCGCTCGATGTGGGCGGCGAACCGGTCGCCGAAGCCAAGGGCCTGGAGGCCGTGCTGTCCGGCGCGCTCGAACGCGTCGCCGACGACGACGCCTTGCTGAACGAGATCAGCATGGTGCTCGATTCGCTGTACGCGCACTTCGAGCGCGAGGCCGGGCGCGGCAGGAACAAAGGAAACACCCGATGACCGAAGCAGCACCCACCCCCGAAGCCTCGGCGCCTGCTTTCTGCACCGTCTGGCAACTCGCGCGCTACATGCTGGCGCTGGGCACCTGGGGATTCGGCGGCTGCTGTACCCCGGATGACGCACGCCTGAACAGCCCCGGCGCACAGAGCACGACGGAGTGCTGCCGTCGAACGAACTGACCCCCCAGCACCCCGCTTATCCGCCTCAAGTTTTCGCGCGCTCCCGGAACAATGGCGCAGCACCTCGCGGTGCGTTCGCCTTTGATCCGGAGACCCGCGCCCCATGACCTCGATGCTGAAGCAGACGCAAGCCTGGCTCGGCCCGAACGCGAAGGCGATTCGCTCCATGATGGCGCCGCTGGTCGTGGTGATGATCCTCGCGATGATGGTGCTGCCGCTGCCGCCCATCGCGCTCGACCTGCTGTTCACCTTCAACATCGCGATGGCGCTGATGGTGATGATGGTGGCGGCCTACATGGTCAAGCCGCTCGACTTCGCGGCGTTCCCGTCCGTCATCCTGCTCACCACGTTGCTGCGCCTGTCGCTCAACGTGGCGTCGACCCGGGTCGTGCTGCTCGAAGGGCACACCGGCGCGGGCGCGGCGGGTGCGGTGATCGAGTCGTTCGGGCACTTCCTGATCGGCGGCAACTTCGCGGTCGGCCTGATCGTGTTCGCGATCCTGGTGGTCATCAACTTCATCGTGGTGACGAAGGGTGCGGAGCGCATTGCCGAGGTCGGCGCGCGCTTCACGCTCGATGCGATGCCGGGCAAGCAGATGGCGATCGACGCCGACCTGAATGCCGGCCTGATCGACGACAAGGAGGCCAAGCGCCGGCGCCTCGAAGTGGGCGAAGAGGCCGAGTTCTTCGGCTCCATGGACGGCGCCAGCAAGTACGTGCGCGGCGACGCGATGGCCGGCCTGCTGATCCTGTTCATCAACATCATCGGCGGCTTCGTCATCGGCGTGGTGCAGCACGACCTCACCGCCTCGCAGGCCGCGAACAGCTACATCCTGCTGGCGGTGGGCGATGCGCTCGTGGCACAGATCCCGGCGCTGCTGATCTCGGTGGCGGCGGCGATGGTGGTGTCGCGCGTCGGCAAGTCTGAGGACGTGGGCAGCCAGATCGCGCGCCAGGTGTTCAGCTCGCCGAAGACGCTGGCCATCACGGCCGGCGTGATCGGCATGCTGGGTGTCATTCCGGGCATGCCGAACCTGGTGTTCCTGTCGCTTGCGGGCGGCTTCGGCTACAGCGCGTGGTGGATGCGTGAGCGTGACCGCAAGGCGGCGCTGATCCCGCCGCCACGCCCGGCCGAGGCCGCGCAGGCCAACCCCGAAGCCACTTGGGACGACCTGATGCCGGTCGACACGCTGGGCCTGGAAGTCGGCTACCGGCTCATCTCGCTGGTCGACAAGGCGCGCCAGGGCGACCTGCTCGGGCGCATCAAGGGCGTGCGCAAGAAGTTCGCGCAGGACGTGGGCTTTCTGCCGCCGCCGGTGCACATCCGCGACAACCTGGAACTCAAGCCCAGCGGGTACCGCCTGACGCTGCGCGGCGCCGTGGTGGGCGAGGGCGACGCCTACCCCGGCATGCTGCTGGCCATCAACCCGGGTGGTGCGACCACGCCGCTGATCGGCACCAAGACCACCGACCCCGCGTTCGGCCTGCCGGCGGTGTGGATCGAAGAGCGCCAGCGAGAGTCGGCGCAGATGGCCGGCTTTACGGTGGTTGATTGCTCGACTGTGGTGGCAACCCATCTTTCACACTTGATGCAGCTTCACGCGGCCCGCTTGCTGGGCCGGGTGGAGACCCAGCAACTCGTCGAGCACGTGACGAAGCTGGCCCCGAAACTGATCGAGGACGTGGTTCCCAAGATGGTTGGCATCGCCGCACTGCAAAAGATCCTGCAGCTTCTCCTGGAAGAAGGCGTGCACATCCGCGACATGCGCAGCATCGTCGAGAGCCTGGCCGAAGCCGCCGCCACCACCACCGACCCGGCCGAACTGGCCCGGCGCATCCGCATTCACCTGGCACCGAGCATCGTGCAGCAGCTCTACGGCCCGACGAAGGAGCTGGACGTGATTGCGCTCGAGCCCGAACTCGAGCGCATGGTCACACAGGCGCTCAACTCGCCGCACGGCGCCGCGCTCGATCCGTTCGTGGCCGAGACGCTGGGCAAGAGCGCCGCCGAATCCGCCAAGCGCCAGGAAGATCTGGGCCTGCCCGCCTGCCTGCTGGTGCCCGACATGATTCGCGCGCCGATGGCGCGCCTGCTCAAGCGCGCCGCACCGCGCCTGCGCGTTCTCGCCCACAGCGAGATTCCTGAAACGCATTCGATCCGCATCGCATCGATCATTGGAGCTACGTCATGAACCTGAAGCGCTTTACAGCTCGCACCGCGCGTGAGGCCCTGGTGCTCGTGCGCGAGTCCCTGGGCGAGGACGCGGTGGTCTTGTCCACCAAGCCCTGTGCCGACGGCGTGGAGGTGCTGGCGATGGCGCCCGAAGGCATGGCGCAGGTGCAGCGCATGGCAAGCGCTCCGGCCGCCCCGGCGCTGACCACCATGCCGCCCGCGGTGGCTTCCCCGGCGGCTTCCCCGGCGCCCGCCGCTCCCAAGCCGAAGGGCACGGGTTGGAGCCTGGCGGAACGCAATGCGGCGCGCACCGACCCCCCGCTCGCCGCCACAGCCGTCGCCGACGACGTGACGCAACTCTCGATGAGCACACTGTCGTTCCAGGACTATGTGCGCGAGCGCATGCACCGCCGCCGCGACGAAGCGCAGGCGGTGCCCTCTGCCGCGCCGCTATCGGCGCCGGTGAAGCCCGCCGCCGCCGCGCCCACCCGCACCAGCGTGCTGGAGCAGCGCATGGCCGAGCGCCCCGCTGCACCGCCGGCGCGTGCACAGCGCCAGGCGCCGTTGCTGAGCGAAACGCTCATCGCCGCTGATGCCAGGGCCGACTTGCCGGTCGAGCCCGAACCCGCAGATGAACCCATCGCCGCCGCAGTGGCCGCACCTCGGCCGCACAAGACTCCCAAGGTGCCCGCCCTGTCGGACGAAGGGGCTGCTGCCCCGGCGCCCACGCTCGCGCACAACCGCAGCCGGCAAGACCAGCAGGACATGATGGACGAGCTGCGCTCGATGAAGGGCCTGATCGAAGAACGCTTCGGTGCGCTCGCCTACATGGAAAAGTTGCAGCGCCAGCCGGCGCAGGCGCGCCTCACGCAGAAGCTTCTGGAGGGCGGCTTCTCGCCCGCGCTGATCCGCCGAATCGGCGACAGCCTCACCGCAGACACGCTGGATGAATGCGCCTGGGCTGCCAGCGTGCTCGAGCGCAACCTGCTCACGGCCGAGGCCGATGCGCCGCTCGAAGACCAGGGCGGCGTGTATGCGCTCGTCGGCGCAACCGGCGTCGGCAAGACCACCACGACCGCGAAGATCGCCGCCGCCTTCGCCACCAAGTACGGTGCCAGCAACCTCGGGCTGATCACGCTCGACGCCTACCGGATGGGTGCGCACGAACAGCTGCGCGCCTATGGCCGCATCCTCGGGGTGCCGGTGCACACCGCGCACGACCGCGCCTCGCTCGAAGACCTGCTGGAACTCCTTGCAGCCAAGAAGATGGTACTGATCGACACGGCCGGCATGGCCCAGCGTGATGCGCGCACCCGCGAGTTGCTCGACATGCTCAGCCACCGCTCGATCAAGAAGCTGCTGGTCATCAACGCGGCGTCGCAGGGCGAGACGATCGAAGACGTGCTGATCTCGTACTGCGCCGCCACCTGTGCCGGTGTGGTGCTGTCGAAGATGGACGAAGCGGTGAAGCTCGGCCCGGCGCTCGACGCACTCATTCGCCATCGCCTGAAGCTCATCGGCGTGGCCAATGGCCAGCGCGTGCCGGAAGACTGGCACCGCCTGTCGGCCAGTGCCCTGGTGCACCGCGCGATGCGCGCCATCGGCGGCAGCGCCTACAAGCTCGACCCGACCGAGGTCAGCCTGATCTTCACCGCGCCGATGGCTGCCAGCACATCGCAACGCGCCACGGCAAACGCCTGACGGCCGAACTCTTCGAACATGCCCGACGCCTTGTCCCACACGACTCCCCACACCATGCCCCTTGATCAAGCCCAAGGCCTGCGCCGCCTGTTCGCGCACACGCAAGTCGTGCATGTGCCGGTGGTCTCGAACCCAAATGTCGCCTTCAGCGGCGTGATGCTGGAGCGCCTGTGCGTCGGCTTCAGCGAACTGGGCCGCCGCACGCTCGTCATCGATGCTGCCGAGCGTGCGAGCGAGCCTTCGGAAATGGCGCTGCTCGACCTGGCCGAGTGCATCGAACCGCTGTCGGCGCAGGTCTGGTACCTGGCTGCACGCGGGCTGCCGCTGCGCTTCGTCGATGCCAGTGGCTCGACGGCACCGTTCCTCGACAAGGTCATGCAGGCCGCGCCGCAGTGCGACGTGCTGGTCGTGCACGCACCGGCCACCGACCTGTGCCGCCTGTTCGCGCGCCGCCGCACCGGCCACAACGCGCCCCGCACCGACGGCCAGCCCGAGGTGCGCCCGCTGCTGCTGGCCGACGACCGGCCCGCTAGCGTGACGCACGCCTATGCCGCGATGAAGCTGCTCACGCAGCGCGCCGGTCTGGTGGTGCACGACCTGCTGCTCGGCGCCGCGCCGCATTCACCGCGCGCCGAACGCATTGCGATGCAACTCGCCACCTGTGCCGACGACTTTCTGGGTGCGGTGCTGCACGACTGGGTGCAGCTCGACCCCGCCAGCCACGCCACCGAACCGCCCACGCCGGGCTTGCGCCGCCTCGTTCGCGAACTGCTGCGCGCCGCCACCGGCGGCCTCCACGCCACGCCCTTGTCACCCGAAAGGTCACCGGCCATGCCACCCCGCCCACCGCCACTGACGCCACCGATGCCGTTCCACCCGAGTGCCGCGCCGCCGTCCGGCATGGCCGCAACCTGGGCCACCCATTGAACGCCGGGAGCCTTGCCATGTACACCGCCAAGGGTCAGCTGGACCTGAACACCACGCTCAAGCAGTACAGCCCGCTGGTACGGCGCCTGGCGCACCAGATGATCGCCAAGCTGCCGGCCAACGTCGAGATCGACGACCTGATCCAGGTCGGCATGATCGGCCTGGCCGATGCGCTGAGCCGCTTCGACGCCGCGCAGGGCGTGCAGTTCGAGACCTTCGCCACGCAGCGCATCCGCGGCGCCATGCTCGACGAACTGCGCGGCAACGACTACCTGTCGCGCAGCACGCGCAAGCAGCAGCGCAGCATCGAGTCGGCCGTGCACAAGCTGGAGCAGAAGCTCGGCCGCGCGCCCGTGGAAAGCGAGATCGCCGGCGAGATGGGCAGCACACTGGTCGAGTACCAGGAGTTGCTCGGCAAAGTACGTGGGACGCAGCTCGTCTACCTCGAAGACATGTCCGGCGACGACGGCGACAACGACTTCCTGGACCGCCACAACGCCGGCGACGAAGGCAACCCGCTCGAGCAGCTGCGAGACCACCGCATGCGCAGCGCGCTGGTCGAGGCCATCAAGGTGCTGCCCGAGCGCGAGCAGTACGTGATGAGCATGTACTACGAACAGGACATGAACCTCAAAGAGATCGCGGCAGTGCTCAAGGTCACCGAGTCGCGGGTGTGCCAGCTGCACAGCCAGTCGATCGCGCGGCTGCGCGTAAAGCTGCGGGCGTATTGATAGATTGGCCTCTCTTAACTTGCGAAGCCACCCATGTTGTCGTTGAAGTCCTTCAGGCGCAGAGACATCCCGCCGCCAGCCCTCGTGTTGGCCGACGCACCACCCGACGAGCCGGCCATGAACGCGCGCGCGGCCATCCAGTCCATCAGCAACGTGGCCTCGACCATCGGCAGAGAAGCGGCCGAGGTGCGCGGCCTGATCGACGACAGCGCACGCGCCTCCGAGCGCGGCGTGGCGGCAGTGGCGGCTGTCGCCGACCAGGTTGCGCAAATCATTACGTCGCAGGGCGAGATCGGTAACGTTTCTGCCGGTGGGCTGGAGGCGGTGGAACGTGTACGCAAGGCCGTTGAAGGCGTTGGCGCCGAGGTCGGCACGGTCGTGGCCACGCTGCGCGAAGTGGCGGGCGCGGCGCAGACCATCACGCGCGTGGCGCTGCAGACGCGGCTGGTTGCATTCAACGCGTCGGTCGAGGCCAAGCGGGCCGGCGACGCCGGGCGCGGCTTCGGGGTGGTGGCCGATGCGGTCAAGGCGCTGGCGGGCGAAGTGGAGCTGTCGTCGAAAGAGATCATGCGCACCATCGGGCTGCTCGATGCACGCATCGAGGCGCTGGCCAAGAGCATCCGCTTCGACGCCGACCGCGAGCGCCGTGGCGAGGCGCAGGGCGACTTCCACCGCGCGCTGGCCGACGTGCAGGAAGCCGTGACCCACGTGACCGGTGCGGCCGACACCAGCCGTACCATCTGCAACGGCCTGGGCCAGCAGATGGCAACGGTGGGCGGCGAAATGGGCCAGACCGGCCAGTCGCTCGCCGCCGCGATGAAGCGCAGCGAAGCCTTCCTCGGCGGCTCGGAGCAGCTGATCGAACTGGTGGCCGAGTGCGGCATCGTCACCGACGACACACCGTTCATCCACGCCGCAGCGAGCGCCGCCGAAGAGATCGCGAGCCTGCTCGAAGACGCGGTGCGCAACCACCGCATCAGCCTGGCGCAGCTCTTCGACGAGGCCTACAAGCCGGTCCCGGGGACCCAGCCCCAGCAGCACACGGCTGCCTTAAATGCACTCACCGACGAGCTGTTTCCCGCCGTCCAGGAACGCATGCTGGAGTTCAACCCCAAGGTGGTGTTCTGCATCGCGACCGACCGCAACGGCTATGTGTCCACCCACAACCGCCAGTACAACCAGCACCCGCGCGGCGACGTGGCGTGGGACACCGCCAACAGCCGCTGGCGGCGCATCTTCAACGACCGCACCGGCCTGGCCTCGGCCCGCAACAAGCGCCCCTTCCTGCTGCAGACCTACCGCCGCGACATGGGCGGCGGCAAATTCATCGTGATGAAGGAAGCCGCCGCACCGATCACCGTGCAAGGTCGGCACTGGGGCGGGTTGCGGCTGGCGTTCAAGTTCTGAGCAGCGCTGCGCGCGCGCCCATCGCACCGACCGCCGCGATGCCGCTGCGCTGGCCGCTTCCCGCCTTGCTGACATGGGCCGCGTGCTGGGCCGTGTTCATGGCAGCACGCCACAACGGCTTGTCCGCACCGGTGGCCATTGCGCTGGCTGCCGCGCTCGGCGCGACCTTCAGCCTGCGCGGCAGCACACCGTGGCGGCGCATCTTCATCGCAGCCGGTTTCCCGCTGTCGCTTGCGGCATCGGGTTGGGGCAGCGCCATTCCGGCCTGGGCCTGGCTGCTGCCACTGGCCTTCCTGGCACTCGTCTACCCGCTGAAGGCGTGGAGCGACGCACCGCTGTTCCCGACGCCCCGCGGCGCACTCGACGGCCTCGCCCTGCTGGCACCTCTGCCGCCCGGCGCGCGCATTCTCGACGCCGGCTGCGGCCTTGGCGACGGCCTGCGCGAGTTGCGCCGCGCCTACCCGCGCGCCCGCATCGAAGGCATCGAATGGAGCTGGCCGCTCACGCTGGCCTGTGCGCTGCGATGTCGTTTCGCACGCGTGAACGCCGACGTTCTGCGCGGCGACATCTGGGCCGCCGACTGGTCGGCATTCGACATGGTCTACCTGTTCCAGCGCCCGGAGAGCATGGCCCGCGCGACCGAGAAGGCGCTGCGCGAACTGCGCCCCGGCGCATGGCTCGCGAGCCTGGAGTTCGATGCGACGGCGCTTGCACCGAGCAAGGTGCTGCGCTGCGCCGACGGCCGCTCGGTGTGGCTGTATCAAGTGCCGTTTCGGCGGCGCGGTGTGGCTGTATCAGGTGCCGTTTCGGCGGCGCGGTTGAGCAGCTTCTGAGCGCGATCGTGCCGCCGACTCAAGGCCGCACCGGTGCTTCCTCGATGAACGCCACCACATCGTCCAGCACCGGGGCCAGCCAGCGCAACGGGCGCGCGAACGCGCCGATCAGCGTGGCGTGGCTCACGCGCTCGTAGAGCTTGCGCGTGACCGGCACGCCGGCCTCGGCCAACTTGGCGCCCAGCGCGAGGGTGCTGCGCTGCGGACTGACGAGCTTGTCGTTGACCGGCGCGGCCACGAAGCTGCGCGGCGCGCCGCGCGAGACGAAGGCGATGGGCTGTGTGCCGGGCGGGTAGTTCGGGTGGAAGAACACCGGCTGCGCATCGGGGTTGACGATGGGCAGGAACTCGTACGGCCCGGCCAGGCCGATGAAGCCGGCGAGCTCATCCGGGCTGTGGCCGGCCGCCTTGAGCCAACGCGCATCGAGCGCGAGCATCGCGGCGTTGTAACCGCCGGCGCTGTGGCCCACCACGAACACGCGCTTCGGGTTGCCACCCAGGCGGCCGGCTTCGCGCAGGCCGTAGGCGAGGGCCTGTGCACTGTCGTTCAGGAACTCGGGGAAGCGCACCTCGGGATAGAGCCGGTAGTCGGCCACCAGCGTGAGCACGCCGCGCGCAGCCAGCGCCTCGCCGACGAAGCGGTAGTCGGCCCGGTCGCCGCTGTTCCAAGAGCCGCCGTAGAAGAACACCGCCACCGGCCAGCCGCCGGTCGGCGCGGCGGCGGTGGGCGTGTGGATGTCGAGCTGGCGGCGCGGCCCCTCGCCATAGGGCACGCCGGGCTCGACCGTCTCGGTGTTGCGGGCGCGTACGCCGTTCAGCACGGTGAGCGGGCTGCAAGCGGCCAGCTGCACCAGCATGGCCAGCGGCAGCACGATCCAGAGAGCGAGGTGTTTGATGGTTGGCAAGGGGGTCTCCACGGTCAGTTTGAATCCTCGCACAAGAGTGCGCGGCCTCGCGGCGTACGCGGAACACGCCCCTGCGGATGCAAGTCCGAGGCGCCGGTTTGTCCCCGCGAGTTTGTCCCCGCAAGTTTGTCCTATTGACAGATCAATAGAGCAGCTCTAGCGTTGCAAGCATGCTCGATGCGCTGCCGCTGCCCAAGTACCACCAGGTCTACCTGGTACTGCGCCAGCAGCTCGATGAAGGCCGCTTCGCGCAGCGACTGCCGAGCGAACTGGCGCTGACGCAAGAGTTCGGCGTGGCCCGCGTCACGGTGCGCAAGGCGCTGGAGCGGCTCGTGGCTGAAGGCCGCATCGTGCGCACGCCCGGGCGTGGCACGGTGCCGGTCGAACCCAAGGCACGCCGCAGTGCGCCGGCC
>Ga0123338_10002435_pt1 | contig 17380 bp, 18 predicted proteins | sample grotaG_FD_89793 | JGI IMG/M metagenome (GOLD analysis project Ga0123338, IMG submission 89793) | Glacier valley bacterial and archeal communities from Borup Fiord, Nunavut, Canada, to study Microbial Dark Matter (Phase II) -... | ecosystem: Environmental > Aquatic > Freshwater > Ice > Glacier ...
GAATCACGCCCGCGACATTCTGCGCATCCACCTTAGCCGCATGCAGCGCCCGCAGGAAGCCGTCAAATGAAACATCCACATTGCGGTAGCCATCGGGAAACGGGATTTGCACAAACCCCGGATCCAGATTCACGATCCATTCTTTCAATGCGGGGATACCACCGGCCTGCTGCGAACCCAAAGTTCTTCCATGAAACGCGCGATCAAAGGAAACGATTACGTTTTTCGAGCGGCCGCCCGCGAGCATGCCGTGCGTGCGGCAAAGCTTAATCACCGCCTCCACCGTTTCAGATCCGGTGGTGAGCAGGAACAGCTTCTTTAGCGGCTCCGGCAGCAAGCCAGCGAGGCGTTCCACCAAACGGGAACGAATCTCGCTGGGGAAACAATAGTTAGTCAGCAAATGCGATTGGGCCTGGGCGCAGATAGCTTCAATCACCTCTTTGCGGCCATGGCCGGCATTTGCAATCAGCACTCCCGAAGACCAATCGATCCACCGGTTCCCGTAGGCATCCCAAACTTGAAAACCCTCGGCGCGGTCCCACACGATCGGCGGCTGCCCACGCATGGCCACGGGCTCGAAACGATGCAGCTTCTCAAGTGTCGGCAATGAGGCGGGCACCGGAACTTCAGTCACAATCCGGCGGAGCGGCGTGTCGATGTGTGGCACACATCGAGGTGTCAGGCTATATTCTCGGGCCAAGACTTTTATCTTGGGACACCGGCGTTGCTCTTGGCAAGGCTGGGTGTTTTACCACGAAGCAGCAACCCTTCTGCTTTGGCCCAGTTCACCAGCAGTGCGCGGTCCTGCTCCGTGAGCGAACTCTTCCGATGCATCCAGCGGTATGTCCGGGGCGGCATCTTGTCGCGCTTTAAATCCGTTTCAATCGCCAATAGAAACCCGCGCCTGCGTCCGAGACTATAGCCAGACCATTCCGAAAGGTTGAAGAAACTCCGGCCGCGATTCACATCCGCGGCAATGGCCAGCGAAAGCGGCGGGATTTTCGAATACCATGGCCAAGCCGTCCTGTTCGAGTGACAATCTTTGCAGGCTCGCTCAAACACCTTCGCGACGGGCGCGGACATGCCCGCCTGCCCCTCGAAGGGTGCCACCGCGGCGTGGTTCGCCTGCTTGCGCGAGAGCAGCATCAATGTCGAAACAACAACGAACAGCAGCGCGGAAACGAAAGGAAGACGCCCATATACGTTAGCCATGCCCGATTGTTGGCATCGGCTCTTCTGCCTATGGTTAGCAACTTGTACAGTTGTTGTGAATTTGTTTCTGGGCTAAATCGGCAGGCGAATCCAGAAGCGCGTTCCGCCCTGAAAATCAGGGTCCATCCACAACTCGCCACCGTGCGCGTCCACGCTTTCGCGCGAAAGAGCGAGGCCCAGGCCAAGCCCATTTTTCTTGCCCGCGGTGGCAAAAGGTTGGAACAAAACATTGCGGATTTCAACGGGCACGCCCGGCCCGGAATCCTCTACCGATACCAACGCGGCACCATCGCGAAGGCTGGCCGCAATTGCCAGCGTGCCCCCGTTCGGCATCGCCTCTATCGCATTGCCGATCAGGTTTAGAAACACGCGTTCCATGCGCGCGCGCTCCAGTGGCAGTTCAATTTGTTCGGGAATCGCCAGATGCACTAGCACGCCATTCGTTTGAGCCGCCGAGGAACTGGCATCGGCCGCGGCTTGGATCACTTCACCCAAGCGGCAAACCTCCGCTGGCTGCGTACGTCCCCGCGAGACATCCACCAGCTCCTGCAACATGTCCTTGATCATTCGTGAAGACCGATAGATGTTGCTCGCCAGACGCTGCGTCTGTGCCGGGTTCCACTCCGCATCCATCAGCAGTTCAGAGCCGCCATAGATAGCGGCAAGTGGATTGCGCAGATCGTGCACGATTGATGAGGAAAGCTGGCCAATGGTGTGGATGCGCTCTCGCGTGATAAGCTCCGCGCGGGCTTCCTGAATGGAGCGGCACATTGTGTTGAAGGTGGAAGCCAAGCGGCCCAACTCATCGTGACGGTCCACGGGAACCCTGACTGCATAATTCTGGCGCGCGATTTCGGTGGCCGCGCAATCCAACTGTTTCACCGGCTCTAAAATGCGCCGCGCCAGCCAATAACTCACCACCAGACACATCAGAATGGCGGCCAGCCATGTCAGGATCAGGTTGCGTTGCAGTGTCGCCACGCTCTCATGCACCGGCCCGAATGAGCGGATGATCAGAAGGTCTCCTATGTTCTTGCCGGCCACGCTGTGCAGGCTGCTGCGGATCACGCCGTAGTCTTCATCGATTGCGTGCAGCCGCCGGAAGCCTGTTACCAAGCCCGATTCGCGCGCCAGCGCTTCACTCAATTTTCCGGGCAAGGTAGACGCCACCACCCGCCCTTCCGATACGAAGAGAAAATCGCTCTGGCCCGTATCGCGTTTTAACTGTTCCGCCAACCCTTCACTGACCGGGAACCCCGCCACCAGCACGTTCAGCAGGCCCATCCCCTGGTCAGTCCCTACGTACACGGGCGTCACCACCATTTGATACAGCCGGCCTTTTTGCATCACGAAGCCGGAAGTCTGCGCGGGAAAGTTTGAGGCCGCATCGCGCACGGCGCGAATGTCTGTACCGAAATCCTGCGCACCCCCCAGCGAAGCGATGAGCATCCCTTGCGGATCTGTCACCAAAAACACACCGGCCGTTTCCGAGATTTTCGACCATAGTTCGCCAGCCGTATCGCGTATGGTGGCTTGGTCGCGAGTGCTGAACGCTGCGCGCACATCGGACATACCGCTCAACACCAGGCTCACCGAACTGAGCATCACCGCGCGCGAATGCCAGAGTGACTCGTAAGCCTTTGCGCTTACCTCCATCTCATTTTCAACGGTCTGCGACATCGCGCCAAGCATTTGGTCCTGCACGAACCAGCCCGTCAACGCCAGCAGCAGTGTGATCGCGACTGACGTGGAGAGCAGTATTTTCCCGAGTAGGGATAACGATCTTGCTTTACCCATCGCGCTCACTTGCGGACACCCGGGTACACCGCACGATCGTCAGTGCCTTGAGGGTAATCCAGACCGTGTTTATTCTTATGCGGCGAAGGCAGATAGCCCGCTTCCGAAACTATCATTGTGGGCTGCGGACCGGAGGCCGCGCCCGTGATCTGAACCGTGCGGGTGAGTGTTCGCAGCGCTTCTTCGGTGGCGCGTTCGTGATACACCCGCAACTGATATGTGCCCGGGGGCGCACTAAGGGAATACGCTCCGTCCATCGCGGTCACAGCGAAATACGGCGTATCCAAAACCACGATCAGCGCGCTCATGGCAGAGTGAATGTTGCAAAATACACGCGCCACACCCGCGCGTGAAAAGCGTACGGCCCGGCTAGTGCCCGGCGGATACAAACCCACATCGAATACCTGCCCGCTATAACTGGAGAAGGCATTGTGGAAGATGGGGTCGGCATTCGGAAAGTCGATGACGGAGCCGGTTTCCACCGCTAGCAGATGCGGCCGGAACATCTTGTCCTTCTGCGAAATTTCAAAATGCCTGCTCGGTGGCGCAGGGCGCGAGCGGGGCTCTAAAGCATGCAGCGATACCACTACGCCCGAAAAATCGGCGCGTTTCCGTACGGCTGAATCACGCGAGTCTTTCAGCTCCAGCCGGCCGTGAAAGCTGGTGGGGTCGGCGGCGCTCATAAGAGCGCTGAAGCTAAAACAGGTAAGCCAGAGCCAGATCATAGTGGTTATTTAACCGGATACCCTGGTTCAGGTAATTCGTTCGGGTTTGCGACAATTCAAAGCTGCCGATGATGTTCGGCGCAATGCGGTACATCGCATTTCCGGCATACGTGAAATTCCGCGTTGGGGTGCCTGCCAGCAAATCCCGCGACCGGTTTAAGTGTTCGCCGGCATAGACGTGGAATGTAAGTTTTGGCGTCGCGAAGATTGCCATTTGAGCCCACCCACCAGTACTGTGAACGGGCAGCGCGACGCCTGGTGCGAATATCTGATAGCCCTGCCGCAGAGCGCCCAAACTTGATACGTTCCGCCCACGAAAAAATGCGCCGGTAAATTCCACAAAAGAAGCGGGCCTCAGCAAGCCGTCAAGCGTAAAGATGCGGCTATCCACCGAAGTGCCCGCCACGTGCGAGTTGCTCGCGTGAAACCCGGGAGCGAACTCAAATCGCTGGGTTCCGCCTTTATGCCAGAATTCCATGCGTCCTTCATAGCCGGGCCGCGCGCGCTCCTGTGTGCGTGCATAGGCGGCGGGCACCGTCGTATCCAGTTCCTGCGTCTGATAGACGCCCGCTTGAGCCCGCAACCCTGAATTTTCGCCCAACCCGAAGCGCTGTTCAATGCGCGCCTGCGGTTGCCAATCCCAAAGGTTGCCCGCGGCAGTGAGTGGCGATTGTCCCACCTGAGCGAGCGAATCCGGCTCACGTGGGGCAATAATCGGCTTGTCCTGTCCCACCATGATGGTGGTGTTGCGCCAATTCAAGTTCAAGGTGGCGATCCGCAAATGAAAAATGTGATCTTCCGGCAGAGCGGAACCTGCGTAAAAATCCATGTAGACCGAGCCTGTTGCCTTGCCACTCCAGGGCAGCGAAGGGCCATTGAAGGTCAGCCCGAGCACAGTCTGCCGAAACGAAGCGCCGCTTGGGCTCATGGCCCTGTTGAAAGCGGCTACAACAGGATACTGGCTTGTTCCTGCGTTCCTACCGTTCTTAAAAGCGTTGAACAGCAGCATGCCCGTGATAGCCACCGGGTTCTTCTGCGACGCCTCCACTTTGCTTTGCGCCATTTCGTCCGTGCGTGCTTCCTGCACCGCCATTCGTTCTGCAAGGGGCGGCGCGTCGGCAACCGGGGGAGGTTCCCCTGCCGGCACGTTCTTCAGAATCGACAACTCATTTCGCAGCGACCTCACCTCATCGGCAAGCTTGTGATTTTCCTGTTCCATGCGGTCCAGGCGGGATAGAATGCGCTCCAGCGCCGAATCCGTCTGGGCGCATGCGGCCGGTACGAAAGCGAAGATGACAAAAAGAGGTTGACGCAGTTTCATGCGAGTAGTTGCTCCAGACGTTTGCGAACAGCCAGCGGCGAATAGGGCTTGGTAAAGAAAGCCGCGGCGCCGCCTAAGAGAGCGCGCGCGGGAAGTTCAGGGTCGCTATCCCCGCTGATCACCAGCACAGGCACCATTCGCAGGGAATCGTCCGATTTCAGCATCTTGAGAAACTCGAGCCCGCTCATCACCGGCATACGCAAATCCGTGATCACGGCGGCGACGCGATGCGGCGCACCGGCAATTATACCCAGCGCGGAATTGGCGTCTCCGGCAACCTGAATCTCCATGCCCCGTATGCACTCAAGAGCCATCTGCAAAGGCTCCGCGCATGCCAGGTTGTCGTCGACAATCAGAATGATGTTCCCCATAATTGCGGCCTAGGGCAGGAACCGATACCCCACCTTGTGCACTGTTATAAAGTGCCGGGGCAGGTTCGGATCAGGCTCTAATTTCTGACGCAGCCTTACCACGTGCGCATCTACGGTCCGCGTGTTGGGGTAGCTCTCATAGCCCCACACCGAATTAAGAATCAGGTCACGCGTCAATGGCCGATCCGGGTTCTGAATGAAGTAAGTCAACAGATTGTATTCGGCCGGAGTGAATTTCAGTTCCTCGCCTTTCCGCAACACGGCGCGCCGGTCTAGGTCTACTTGTACCTCCGCGAACTGCAGCACGCGAGGCTTGCTTTCCGAAGAACGACGGAGCACCGCGCGAATTCGCGCCAACAATTCACGCGTGCCGAACGGTTTCACCACGTAATCGTCCGCGCCCATTTCCAGCAAAAGAACTTTATCCACTTCGTCGCCAACCGCGCTCAACACGATAATTGGCGTCTTCACTTGGGCTGCTCGCAGTTGCTTGCAAACCTCCACGCCGCTAAGGCCGGGCAGGCGAAGATCCACCATCACCAGGTTTGGCTTGGTCCCCAGCGCCAGGTTCAGGCCCGTGGTGCCATCTCCCGCTAAAACCGCTTCAAAGCCCTCGCGTTCCAGCATCATGCCGATGGTGTCGCGCAGGCTCTCGTCATCGTCGATTACCAGAATAGTTTCCATTTGTGGGCAACGTCAGTTTACAGTTTGGTGCACCAGTGGCGCTTCTTAACACGGAATTCGTACCGGAGTTGTGAAAGAACTGTAAAAGTCGCAGGTCGAGGCGCAATACCTCTATCATTCGCCCACGCCACGCTGCTAGCCTCGTTTTCGAAGAGGGGAAACAAGATGAAAAAGGTTCTATTTTCAGCATTGGGCGCAGTTCCGGTAATGCTGTTTGCATTTAGCTCAGGTCCGCCCGCCAAGCGTACGGGCGCCGCTGTCGATGGAGGCTTGAACTGCACCGCGTGCCATTCCAACTTGGGGCCGGCGAACTCCGATCCCAGTGGATCGGTCCTGGTCGCCGCGGTCAACTATGTGCCCGGTGTAAAGCAGGTAGTGACGGTGAGCGTCAAGCATCCCGATGCGCTGCGTTGGGGCTTCCAATTGATTGCCCGCACCACGGCAGATCAAACCAAGCAGGCGGGCACGTTCACGTCCGACACCGCGGTACGTGTACGTTGCGAGACCGGAAATGAACCCTGCAATGGCGGAATCGAATTCGCCGAACATTCGAATGCGCCCCGCACCGGAGCCGGCGAAGGCTTCACCTTCAACGTTACTTGGACGCCACCGGCGACCGATGTCGGCAACGTGATCTTCTATGCCGCCGGCAACGCCGCCAACGGGGATGGAAACCTCATGGGCGACCGCATCTACACCACGGTCAAGACTGTTTCCGCTGTTCGCCCAGCTTGCGCGCTGACACAGAAGCCAACCATCCGCGATATCCAGAATGCCGGTTCGTTCGTCTCTTCCATCGGCCCTGGTGCGCTTATCTCCCTCTTTGGAACCAACTTCCAAGCGGGTACTCAGTCACTGTCGGTCGCGGGCGGCGATTTTGTGAACAACGCTTTTCCCCGACAGTTTTCGTGCATTGCCGTTGAAGTGGATGGCAAACGCGTACCGATTACTTACGCTTCGGGCACTCAAATTAACGCCCAGGCTCCGTTCACGCTAGCGCCGGGGCCGGTGAGCGCCCGCGTGATCCTCAATCCGGATCTGGTGAACCAAGTAAACAGCGACGCAGCCACAGTTACGGTGCAGACGCTTTCTCCGGCGTTCTTCGCGTTCGGGCCGGGCTGGGCCGCGGCCACCAGCGGTCCCACATACATTGCGGATCCGACTGTAGTTTCGGGGGGGGTCTCCGCCAAGCCGGGTGATGTGGTCACGCTCTGGGCCACTGGCCTGGGCGCCACCACACCGGCATCGGCGGAAGGTGCCATTGCGGGGGGTGTCGCGCCGATCGCGGGAACTGTGCTGCTGACGGTGGGCGGCATCACGGTTCCCCCGGCCGATGTCTTGTACGCGGGGCTTTCACCTTCGTCCATCAATGGCTTATACCAGATGAACGTCAGGCTTCCGGCGGGCTTGCCGGATGGAAAAGCAGCAGTCACCCTTGAGGTGAACGGCGCCAAAGCGCAGACGGGTCTTTCCATCCCCATCAAGCGCTGACGCTTTGCAACTGATTGGCGAGAGGGCGGGTTATAGTGCATTCAGAGCTCGTGCTTCAGGTCAAATCATTGTTGTGGAAACTCGCTGTTCGTCTGGTCGTCTTATGCTGCGCGCTCGCCATCGCGGGCGCGCAGACGAAGCCGGCGCAGAGCCCTTACATCGGCAGCACGGTTTGTTACGGCTGCCATGCCGGCTTAAGCAAACAGTTCTTCAAAAATCCTCACTACATCAGCATCGCCACCAAGAAAGAGACGCCCGAAAATAAAGGGTGCGAAGGCTGCCATGGCCCAGGCCGCGCTCATGCCGAAAGTCTCGGCAAGAAGTCGCTGATTGTTGCCTTCTCCGAGTTATCGAAGAAGCAAACTCTCGAAAATTGTCTCCGCTGCCATTCCAGCAATCTATCGAAAGCGAACATTGAGCGCTCCATCCACACATCGTCCGATGTGGTCTGCAACGATTGCCACTCCATCCACAAGTCTCCGGAACCGAAGTTCTTACTCGCCAAGCAGCAAAACGAACTTTGCTATGGATGCCACGGCTCCGTGCGCGCGCAGTTTTCCATGCCGTTTAAACATCGCGTGAATGAGGGTGTGATGACTTGCTCGGATTGCCACAACTCCCACGGCACCTTCGCGGCGGATTGGCGCATGGGAGCGAAACCACGCTTAGTGGATCAGCGCTTAGGCAATGAGGAACCCTGCCTGCGATGCCATACCGAAAAGCGCGGCCCGTTCGTTTTTGAACATGCGTCTATTCGCGTGGAAGGCTGCGAAAGCTGCCATTCGCCGCATGGTTCGCCGAACGCCAAGCTGCTCAGGCGTCCCGTTGTATTCACCATGTGCCTGGAGTGTCACAACGGCGCGGGCACCTTCGGACGGAACAACAATGGTGTTCCCGCGCAATCCAGTTCCCACAACATGCTCGATCCGCGCTACCAGAAATGCACAACTTGCCACGTGCGCATTCACGGATCGAATAGCGATCCCAGGTTCCTCAGATGACCGTTCGACTTCTCATCGGCGCTTTCATCGTTCTCGCCTTGCAGGCGCAGCAGCCGGTCGCGCCCACTCGCGAAGCGGTCGGCGCCGCCGATGGCGATGCCCGCGGCCTTTACAACGTGGTGCAGAGTTTTGAACTGGGTTACCGGTTCAGCGAAATAGGCGGCAATCGCGACGAATACAGAAGCAATGCAAATTACGGCAACGGAATCCGCCTGCTGGGCAGCAACTTGATTGTGCATTCGAAGAACGGCCGCGCCCGGTACTTCGATGAGTTGGTCCTCACCACTCAGGGTCTTGGTAACGACCCTTATGAATCTGCCCTACTGCGTGTCCGTAAGAATCGCCTTTACGAATACGACATGACGTGGCGGCAGAATGCCTACTATAACCCCGGCCTGGTGGTCGCAAACGGCACTCATTTTCGCGACACCACTTACCGTTGGCAGGATCATGACCTGACACTGTTCCCCACCCGCCAGTACCGCGTGCTCCTCGGCTACGGCCGCAATACCGAGGCGGGCCCCGGCCTTTCCAGCCAACAGCTTTTCGATGGTCGCGGCGGCGTGGTTCCCTTCTTCACCAACATCAAGCGCGAGTTCAACACTTACCGTCTGGGCGGCGAGTTTGAATTTCACAAAGTGCGGCTGCATGTGATGCGTCGCTGGGAATTCTTCAAGGAAGACACGCCCTACTTTCTCAACACGCCCACACGCAGCGATAACCCGTTGGACCCCACAACAATCACACTCTTTTCAAAAAGCGAGCCCTATCATGGCCAGACACCCGGATGGCTGGTGAGCCTCTTTGCAGAGCGCCGCCGCTTCGCCGTGAATGGCCGCTTTACCTATGCGGGCGGGGAGCGCAATTTCATCCTGAATGAGACCGCTTTGGGTACCGACCGGTTCGGTGGTAATCAGAATCGCCAGATTATCGTTTCGGGCACGGCCCGGCGGCCGGTCACCACGGGCGACGCCTCGCTCAGCCTTTTCGCCACTGCCAAGCTGACCGTCGTAAATAACTCTTCATTCGCCAACACGCGAATCGACGGCAACAACTTTTTCCAGCAATTCGACAACGCCACTCAAAGTGGGAGCGTGGTGAACTTCCAATTCCTGGGCATCCGGCTCTTTACGAATTCCACCGATGCGCGCTACCAGTTCAGCCGCCGGTTCAGCGCGTACGCCGGCTACCACTATTCAGACCGCTTGATTCGTTCGATTGAAGACAGCGCTGCGCCTCCCGATCCACTCGACGGCGTCTCCGCCCGGCAAGCGAACCACCTGCATGCCGGTGTTGCGGGCTTCAATTGGAATCCTTGGCAGCCGCTGCGCTTGCATGTCGAGGCGGAAGTGGGGCGCAACGATAACCCCTTCACCATCGTCAGCGAACGCAACTATCACGCCATTTCCGCGCGCGCGCAATACCGGCGCAAGAATCTGCAGGTTAGCGCGCAATACCGGCAGAATTACAACAACAACTCCATCACGCTAAGCTCTTACTCTTCGCGAGCGCGCAACTATACGGGAAATATTTCCTGGGCGGCCCGCTCGTGGCTTTCCTTTGACGCGAGCTACGCCCGCCTGCACCTAGATACGCTCGGCGGCATTGCCTTCTTCGCTGGAGCGCCTCGTCCGCAACTCGTCTCAGATCGCCAATCGCTCTACATCAGTAATATTCACTCAGGCACGCTGGGCTCGCGCTTCCAACTCGCGAAAAAGGCCGACCTCTTCGTGGGCTACAACATCACGCGCGATGCGGGCGATGGCCGTGCCGGCGCCACCACCACCGGTACAGCCGTGGATCAATTGCTGTACTCCGTGCAAACATTCCCGTTGAACTACCAGTCACCGCTCGCGCGCGTTTCCTACCGCTATAGCGAAAAGCTACGCTTCAACGTGGGCTATCAGTATTACGGCTATAAGGAAGATTTCGGCCTATTCAGCATCAACAACAATTACCGCGCGAACACCGGCTTCGTCAGCGCGCTGTGGTCGTTCTAAATTATTCTACTTCTCCGTTTCCAACCCTGAATTCTTATAGGCCGTCCAACCGCCATCCAGCGAAATCACATTGGTATAGCCCATCTTGCCAAGCGCATCCGCTGCCAGAGCGGAACGATACCCGCCACCGCAATACAGCACAAGCGGCGTACTCTTGTCCGGCACCGCGCGCTCAATATCGCGCTCAATAACTCCCTTGCCCAAATGCTTTGCGCCTTTCGCATGGCCGGCTGCGAACTCGCTGTCCTCACGAACATCAATCAAGAGCGGCGGCTTTTCCGACCCGCGCAACTTCCGGTATCCCTCGATATCGGTTTCCTTCACCCGCGTCTTCGCGTCCGCCACAATGGCCAAAAATCCCGGTGTGTGGTCCATGGCTTAATCCTCTCTCGTAATCCGCGCGCCAACCTTTGCAAGCTTCGCCTCAATCTTTTCGTAACCGCGATCAATGTGGTAGACGCGGTCGATCACCGTCTCTCCACGCGCCACAAGCGCCCCCAGCACCAGCGACGCACTGGCTCGCAGATCCGACGCGATCACGCCCGCACCTGTCAGTTGCGTTTTGCCCTGCACAATTGCCTGCCGGCCATCCGTGCGAATATCCGCACCCATGCGCAGCAACTCCTGCGCGTGCATAAAACGGTTCTCAAAGATGGTCTCCACAATAATGGACGTGCCTTCGGCTTGAGTCATCAGCGCCATGTACTGAGCCTGAAGATCGGTCGCGAATCCGGGATATTCTTCCGTAGTCATATCCACCGCGCGCAGCTTGCCATTGCCCCGCACACGCAACGTAGTTTCATCCACCTGATCGATCGTCACGCCTGCTTGCCGCATCTTGTCCGTCAGCGCGCTCACATGTTCCGGCACGCAGTGGGTGATCTGAACATCGCCGCCTGTGATGGCCGCCGCGAGCATGAACGTACCGGCTTCAATCCGGTCCGCAATAATCACATGCGGTTCACTCGCCGGCACGCCGCCAAGCTTATCCACGCCCTGTATATGAATCGTTGACGTGCCCGCGCCTTCAATCTTCGCCCCCATACGGATCAGCAAATTCGCCAGATCCAACACTTCCGGCTCACGCGCCGCATTCTCCAGCACCGTTTCGCCGCGCGCCAGAACAGCCGCCATCAATATATCTTCCGTGCCGGTTACCGTGATGCGGTCGAAGTGCACCTCTGCGCCATGCAACCCGCTCGGCGCAACGGCTTCGATATAGCCGTGCTCCTGGTTCACTTTCGCGCCCAGAGCCTCCAGCGCCATCAGGTGCAGGTTAATGGGCCGCGAACCGATCGCGCAGCCACCCGGCATGGAAACTCGCGCCCGCCCTGCTCGCGCCACCAGAGGCCCCAGCACCAGGCTAGAAGCGCGCATGGTCTTCACCAGTTCATAGGGAGCTTCGGGGGAACGAATCTCGCGCGTGTGCATGTGGACGCGCTCTCCCGTCACTTCCAGCTCCGCGCCGATATCGATCAGCAGCCGCTCCATCGTGCGGATATCGCGCACTTTCGGCACGCGGTCCAGCGTTACCGGTTCATCGGTCAGCAGAGCCGCCGCCAGCGCCGGAAGCGATGAGTTCTTGGAACCGCTGGTACGAATCTCACCCTGCAGCGGTACCCCACCCTGAATTACGAATTTATCCATGAATAGCTTCCCGGACGTTTCCGTTTACTCTCGCCAGGCGAGCCTGCGCTTCCACCCGATTTAGCCCGCCCAGTTGCATGACGATCGCCGTTTGCACGTTATTTCCGGCGCTCGTGAGCAAGTCTTCCGCAGCCGGCGCTTCTTTCCCCGTCACCGCCATCAAGATCCGCAGCGCGCGGTCGCGCAACTTTACGTTCTTCGGTTCCACATTCACCATCATGTTGCCGTAGACATATCCCAAACGGATAAACGCGCCCGTGGTCAACATGTTCAGCACCATCTTCGTCGCCGTGCCCGCCTTCAGCCGTGTGGACCCCGCAATCACTTCGGGCCCCGAAGCCGGCGTGATTGCAATTCGCGCAGTCAACGCTAATTTCGACCCAGGCACGCAGCTGATCCCGATGGTCACCGCGCCCAGGCGATTCGCCTCTTCCACCGCGCCCAGCACGTAAGGCGTTCGTCCGCTGGCCGCAATCCCTGCTAGCACATCGGTATTTGTAAAACCGCGCTCCCGCAAATCTTTCACACCCAGCTTGGGATCGTCCTCGGACGTTTCCGTCGCGCGGGAGAGCGCCTTTTCACCACCCGCGATCAGGCCCTGCACGCACTCAGGCGGTACGTGAAAGGTGGGCGGGCACTCGGACGCGTCCAACACGCCCAGCCTGCCGCTGGTCCCGGCCCCGATATAGAAGAGCCGCCCGCCCTGGCGAAGCGAGCTTACAATTGCGTCTACCGCGTCGGCGATGCGTGGCAGCTCCTCGCCCACCGCGGCCGCCACCTTCGCATCCTCCTGGTTCATCACCCGCAGCATATCTTCCGTACCAAGCTGATCGATGCCGCGCGAGGCTTGGTTCAACTGCTCCGTCAGTAAATCGCCCAACACTTATTTCAGGGTCCTGAAAAACTCGCCGCTCGCCGCATCCACCAATACGGAAAACGGACTGCTGGCCAGCGACGAACCCCAGTAGACCCGCCACATGGCATCCGGCGCCCGGTCATTCAGTTCCAACTGATAACTGACAGCCTCATTCGGGTGATCCTTCAGAAACTCATCGGCGTGCTTGAGCGCCGTGGCGTAGACCTCGTCCGTATCCTTACGCGCGCCGTTGATGTTAAAAGGCTGCGCCGTTTGCGCCCGGGCCGAATATCCGGAAGGCGGATCGGGAAAAATTCCTGTGCGGATCGATGTGCTGACGTCGGAAACGGAAAATGTATAAGTTCGCGCCTGAGCGGTGTTGAGCGAAACGAATGTCCCCTGCCACACGGAGGAGCGCCCTGGCTGCGGCTTCACATCCCCGGCGGAGATGCTGTTCACGCGTAACACCATGGCATCTGCCTGCCACCCGCGCGCGGCGGAGAACATCTGCGCCAGCGCATGGAGCCCGGTCACCGGCTCCGGGGCCTTCTCCACCTGCTTGGGTTGCGGCGCGGAAGCGCACCCACTTAGAAATGCGGCCAACCCCAAGCAACTCCCTGCCAACCGGAAATTCATCATAAGAACCCACCATCATAACGGCTGCACATGGTAAAAGAAGGTCTCATGTCCACAATGGCTTCTCATGAAGACGCGAGTTTGATTATCAAGCTCTATGAATTGCGCCGCGAAGAACGAATGCGAACCGCGCGCTCCTGGTTTGTGCAGTCCTTCCACGCAAAGTCGATGGAAGAGTTCCTCAAGCTTTGCCCTTCCGGCTCCGCCGAAAACGCCTCCGCCCGGCAGGTGGTTACGTATTGGGAGATGGCGGCTTCGTTTCTCAACTCCGGCATTCTGAACAAAGAATTGTTCTATCGCAACAGCATGGAGATGCTGCTCACTTATGTGCGTGTCGAAAAAGTGATGAACGAAATGCGGGTGGCGTACCTGAACCCGTTCATCTACGGAGAACTGGAGAAAGCTTCACTCGAGATGATTGAGTGGTTGAATACACAATCGCCCGGCGCCTTTGAAGCATTCAAGAAACGAGTGGGCGGCGCGTAGCTTTCAGCACATAATCGCATTGCCGTGGGCTCTCTCGGGCCGCCGGACGGGGTACGGTATTTGGGAAGGAGCTTTTCCATGCCGAAAAATTCGCATCAAGAAGCAGCGCAGCACCATGAGCACGCGGCAAAGGCGCACCATGCCGCCGCAGAGCACCACGATAAAGGAGATCACGAAGCAGCAGGTAAGCACTCCGACACGGCCCATGAACATTCCACCAAGGCTCATGAACATTCCAAGCAAGCTCACGAGAAGTCGAAAGCCAAGAAGTAAGTCAGCGCTACAAGCGCCTTTTTTGTTTCAGGCCCGTCGGTGTCCCCGGCGGGCTTTTTCCATTGATGCATAAGTTCTGTTCTAGTGCCATTGCCTTTACGTGAAAACAATCAGTAGACTGAAAAGGTATTTCAAGTTTTCATAACTTAATTATCGGGAGGGCCGCCAAATTATGAGCATGTGGAATAAAAAACCGGAAGAAACACCAACACCATCCGCACCACCAGTACCTCGGCCGGCCAGCGCGGCGCCGGCACCAGGTCCCATTGAACCCAGGAAGGAGTCCATACCCATGTCAACTACAACGCCGTTCAAGAGTCCCGAGATCGATTCGTCGCGCAGTTCCGCCACCATTGGAAAAGCGGTCAAGATCATCGGCCAGATTTTCAGTAAAGAAGACCTTTACGTCGACGGCGACGTGGAGGGCACAATCGAGTGCCAGGACAACAAGCTCACCATCGGGCCGAACGGTAAGCTGCAGGCTGGCGTGAGGGCGAGAGAAGTGGTTGTGCTGGGGCAAATCAAAGGAAACGTGGAAGCCAACGATCGCATCGATATTCGCAAGGACGCGCGCTTGGTTGGCGATATCAAGACCGCTCGCATTGTGATAGAAGACGGTGCATATTTCAAGGGTTCCATCGATATCGTGAAACCCGATACAGCCAAGGCAGCCGCCGCGTCGCAGCCAGGGCAGACGGCCGGGATACAAAGCGTTCCGAAGCCCCCTGTTCCCGCAGGCGGTCCCATGGCCACTCCGGTAGGCGTAGGGCCCGCGGAAATCAAGCGTTAGTTTTTCGCCCGAAGGAGGGGCTGCCACAACATTGCTGCCGGAAAGATTTAAGAGCATGTTTCGCGGATCGGGCACGGCTGTGGCGCCGGGCCCCTTCTCCCATTCACGTTCCGGTGAAAAGGAAACCCAAACTGTCAGGCAAAGCCGCGGCTTGGAGCAGTTCTTCACATACATTAACGATCAAGTTGGCCTGTCGATCCTCGATTTAGCCGGCCTGACGCAGGACAACATTAACTTTGTAACCGATTTGGGCCATAAGCTCTACACCCAGGATTTTCTTCGTAGCCTGGACGATACCTTTGGCCAGGAGCATATCAACGGGCAGGCGGCTCAAAACCGCATTGCATCGTTCCTCGAACAAAATTTGGATTTCAAAGAGAACACCTTCGACGGTGTGCTGGTTTGGGACGTGATGCAATATCTCTCACCGGCCCTGCTGAACGCAACGGTGGAGCGCCTTCACTTCATCACACGTCCGCGCAGTTACCTGCTGGCCTTTTTCAATGCCGACGAGAAATCTTTAATTTCTCCCCACACCACATTTCGAATCCAGAGCCAATCCACGCTCATGCTGGTGCAGCACGGTCAGCGGCAGCAGGCCCAGGTCTTCAACAATCGCAGCCTGGAAAAACTCTTCGGCAAGTTCGAATCGGTGAAATTTTTCCTCACGCGGGAGCACCTGCGAGAGGTAATTGTCAAACGCTGAAAAAGTCTTTTGCCGATTGGAAGTCCCCCGGGCCCAGCTCATGGCCCGCGTCCATCCACAGCACCTCCACGGCCGCCCCGGCACTGCTCAAAAGTCTGGCTAGCGCTTCCGTATTCTGAACGGTGGTGGTGCTATCTTCCACTCCGGCCTGAATCTGCACGCGCGTACCTCTCAGATCGGGCAGCGGGTCGGGCACCAGCGGAACCATGGGCCGCAACAGCACCGCTCCTTTTAACACGCCGGGATGCAGCAGCATCAACGCCGCAGCAATATTGGCGCCGTTCGAATACCCTAGGGCCATCAGTCTCTTGGCCGGAAATTGCGAAACGAACTCCGCTAATTCCGCCGCCCGAACGCGAATATCCCGCTCATCGAACACCCCAGGCGCCAAACGCCGAAAGAATCTGAGCGCCCCACCCTCGGAAACGCTGCCCCTGGGGCTCAGCAGCGCCGCGCCAGGCGCCACCGCCCGTCCTATTGGAATCAGGTCGTCCTCATCCCCTCCGGTTCCGTGAAGCAGCAGCAGCGTCAAATCACCGCTCTGAGCGGGTATATGTTTGTGGATCATTCAGGCAACCTCAGCTTCGGTAATTTTCGTTCGATCTCCGCGCGATCCGGCTCCAGCCAAGGCGGCAGTTTCAAATGCGTGCCCAGGGTTCCCAACGGCTCATCCACCGTGAAGCCGGGCGGATCGGTTGCAATCTCAAACAGCACTCCACCGGGTTCGCGAAAGTAAATCGAATGGAAATATTCCCGATCCAGAACCTCCGTCACCTGCAATCGCTCCCGCATCAAGAGTTGTTGCCATTCCAGCTGGCGCTCATCCGTTTCCGCGCGAAACGCCACGTGGTGAACGGTGCCCGCGCCCATGCTTCCAGCCCGTGCTTCGGGCTCATGAGCAATCCTCACCAGGTCTTGTGCCGAACGAAATTCCCCGGCGTCGCCGGCGGCATAACCCATGGTGGCAGTGAGCAGTTGGGCCGTCTTTTCCGCAAAACGCTCGGTCAGTGTCACGCCGGCAAAACGCGAAATGGCATGCCCCTCGCCCTCTTCCGTCGCGGCGAGAGAAAGCGGCAACCCATCCGGGTCTGCGAAGCGCAGCACGTCATCCTCGCCCCGCGCCACGTTCAATCGCGCGGCCCAGTAATCCAAGCTTCCCTTCGGAACCGCGAATGCCACCTCAGTCACCTGCCCCGCCCCCTGCCGCCCTCGCGACGCGCCTGGCCATGGGAAAAAGGTCATGATGCTACCCGGCGTACCAGCGTGATCGCCATAGTAGAAATGGTAGGTGCCCGGGTCGTCAAAATTCACGGTGAGCTTGACCAGCCGCAAACCCAGCAGCCCCGTGTAAAAGTCAACATTGCGCTGCGGGTCGCTCGCGAGC
>Ga0123338_10002437_pt1 | contig 17374 bp, 14 predicted proteins | sample grotaG_FD_89793 | JGI IMG/M metagenome (GOLD analysis project Ga0123338, IMG submission 89793) | Glacier valley bacterial and archeal communities from Borup Fiord, Nunavut, Canada, to study Microbial Dark Matter (Phase II) -... | ecosystem: Environmental > Aquatic > Freshwater > Ice > Glacier ...
CTGAAACAACTGACGCTAGTGCTTTTTGGTGTGATTATTTTCTTATTTATTTTATCGAGCATTCGTAACAAAATGCTTTTCCGACTAGCATTTTCCGATTTGCTAACTTTTATAAAAACATCAAAAATCAAGAGTCTAAAACTATTCTCCAACATTTTTGTTTCAATATTTTTTACCGCGATGCTTTTCACTCTAGCATTTTCGTCAATAGACATTTCTCAAAAAATCGCTCAGGAAAAATCAAAAGATTATTTTGGAAAATATAATTATGCATATTTGGAGTCAAATATAGCAGGTAATATTAACGATTATATTTCTTTGCAAAAAGATGAGCTCAAAACTTCGCCTTTGCGAATAGGTCTTTATTATAATGTAACTGTTGAACAACAAAAAAATTCACAAGATATATACACCCCTAATAATGTCATTTTAGGATTTGACAATCTTGGAATTTCTTCTGATCAATATGTAGTATTTTCTGCTGAGGATATTTATCAAGGTGAAATTATTATTAACAGTGTAAAAATCAATCCAGCGGCTAATTTTAACAAAAATAAAGTCGATGGTTTAGATAAATTCCGTGGGTGGGTGTATTCCAGTGGAAAATTGAGTAACAAACCAAAAAATTTAATCCTAGTAAATATTGCGACAGCATCAAAAATTACTAACATCAAAAATCCTAATATTGTTTTTTCTCAAAAGAAATTAAATTATCAGTCATCCGCGAGTCAGATTGAAGCAAATGATATTAAAAACTTGCTGCCGTCCCTTACAACAGAATTTGATATTGAATCTTATCAAAGTGTAATTTTTAATTCGATCAATCCCTTTTTTATACTTTTACTTATTGCTGTGATTGCTTATCTCATTTTGCTCCTTCCTCTTTATAAATCTTTGAAAACATTTTATAAGATTCTTAAATTTCGGTTGGATGATTTTCAATTACGTGGTGCGCCGGCTGGGATAATAACTAAATATTTGACATATTATTTCTTCATTCCCCAATTGATTATTTTAATAATAGTGACTTTGTTTAGTTATTTCCTCACATATCTCCTCTATCGTTTTTTTGATTTGAGTTATTTATTTTCGGATATCTTTAAACCTATTTTTACGTTCGATTTAGTCACTATTATTTTTACGTTTACCAATTTATTTACTATTTTCTTTTTATTTACTTTTATGATATTTTATTCGCCATATCGACCTGCACGCAAAATTGGCTATTCTAGGATTAGCTTAATTCGACTGTCATTGGGATTAACATCATCTCTTTTCGGCATATTTATTCTCTTTTTCTTAAATACGATTCCAGCGGAGGCTTCTTCATTAATTCCGGCGATCGTAGTTCTTGGTCCAATCACTTCATTATTGGGACTTACGATATTCTTGCGACTAAAAAATAAATATAGAATCATCGATATTTGCATCATAACGATACTTTTTGTAATTGGAAATTTATTTTTACTTATTACAGGTGAATTTCAAAAAGCTCCGTCAGCAATATTTTTATCTGGAATTATTCTACTTATTATTACTACAATGATAGTGAATGAATTTGGTAGAAAGGAATTCGCCAAAATGATGCCGGCTGCTTTTGTCATTTTTATTACAATATTTGTGATATTTGCTTCATCAGTAGGAATTCAGATCCAGAATACTAATTCCGCATTTGATGTCACCTTTCAATCATATAGTTCTCCTGATAAAAGTCAAGATTACTCAGCCACATTTGCTAAAGATACCCAGAGCCAGATTTCTCAAGCTAGATTAGTTCTCATCGCGAAAAGTGGCACCGATCAAAAAGAATATTTTTCAAATTTATTTGATTCAGTTTCCGTTTCAAACTCTGCGCTAAAAGCAACAAATCTATCTGAAGATGAAAAGAAAACATTTTACAGTTCTACTGACAAGATTATTCTTCCTCCAGAATACAAAAATACTGACGTCAAAGAAGGTGATCTTTTGACATTTCAAGATTTGAATTCAAATGAGCGAGTCACAAAAACGGTTTTCAAAATTATGGATAATAATGCAAATACTGATTTGTTGTCGAAAGTTATTTTTCCAGATTTACGAAAAGATTTTATCAGTCCTAGATCCACTTTGAATACAATATATGTGATTAAATTCACGGATAAAGAAAAACAATTGCCAGCACTTCAATCTGAGCTTGCCAAAAGGAATATTTTTGATATCCAAAACGTAGAAGATAAACAAATAGATATTTTGAATAACTCACAAAGTGTTTTGCAGTCTGTTCGAATTTTGGTAATAATCATCGCTCTCCTAATTCTGGCATTTATTTCACTTTATTCAATCATAAAGGGTATAATCTTCACAACTCTAATTTTGGTAGAATCTTCCATTCTTGCTTTGTTTTACCAGAGATTAGTGTTGGGGAATTTTGAAATATCAAATTCGGTCATTACGCTTGAGCTAGTGTTTATTTTATTTGTTTTACTGATATATGGCGCAAATTTTACGTACAGAAAAATTAAAAATAGTTAATAAGATTATCGGCTCAGACATTGTTGTTTCGAATAATTTGACGATGTTTATTGAGGAAAAAGAATGGACGGTTATTTCCCTTCCTCATGGTGGCGGAAAAACGACGTTATATCGAGCTATTCTTGATCAAATTAATCCTGTTTCTGGTAAAGTTATTTATCACAATTTAGATAAAATAGATGCATATGATCGTGAAAAATTTATCCGAAAAAATATTACTGCGGTTCCAGAAATTCCATCTATCGAAAGTAATTTCACGGTAAGAGACTGGACTTCACTTCAAATTGAATTATTTCGACCATCAAAATACAAATCTAGATTAGAAGAATTTATTATTCTGCTAGAAAAAGAAAAAATAAATCCAGAAAAGCATTTGTCACAATTGACATTACTTGAGATGCGCAAGGTGGAGATAGCATTTTCCATTGTATCTGATACGATATTGATAATGTGTGACGATATTGACGTCGGATTGAGCAAGTCTGATCTTGAAAATCTAGGAGAATTTTTGGAAAAATTTAACAAAATAAAAGCAATTTTAATTTTCACTTCAAACGCATTCTGGAATAAATATGCTAAGAAAGTAATCAGGGATTTATAAATTATGAGATATTTCGTAGTTCCTCAAAGAATACAACAAAATACAATTATTTTTACTGAAGATCAGATGCATCATATGCGCAAAGTTTTGCGCCTGAGCAAAGGAGATATTGTAGAGTGTTTTGATAATAAAGGTAATTTGTACAAAGTTAAAATTGTTAAACTTAGTCGTGAATCCAGTTTTGGTGTCGTGGAATCTTTTGATGTATACGATTTGAATAAAAATCCTAAAATCACACTTCTTCAATCTTACCCTACTCTTTTACCAAAATTAGATTTGGTCATAGAGAAATGTACAGAGCTCGGAGTGGATAATTTTATATTTTATAAATCAAAAAGATCTCAGTTTCTGGCTCAGCCATCTGATGAAAAAATACAACGATGGAAAAAGATTGCTATCAAAGCGTCGGAACAGTCTCAAAGAATCACGGTTCCAGAAATATATACACTTCAAAATATTGCCGAATTAGATTTTTCTACATACGACAGCAAATTAATTCTTTACGAAAAAAGTGAGAATCAAAATAAAAATTTTGTAAAAGATTTTTCAAATTTAATCTATGCTGTAGGACCAGAAGGTGGCTGGGAAAACACGGAAATTGACCTTTATCGCAAAGAGAATTTCACGGATATCAAACCTTTCAACACTATTCTTCGTACGGAGACCGCGCCAATTGCGTTTACAGCAATATTGAAATTTTTGATGGGATGATTTTTCTTATGATTCCTGGCAATGATAGAATCGTGTGTTAGAATATTACGTAATTTAAAATTCATATGCCAAACGCAAATCAAGATATTCAACGTCCCATTATCATTACTCCTAATAAACAAAAAGGCTTTCCTACGTTTTTAAAATGGATTCTGGGTTGCTTTGGTAGCTGTTTTATTTTGACTGTATTTTCTGTTTTTGTTTTATCAATTATTTCTGTAGGTTTTGCATCGCTTTTTGCAACAACAACTCAAGAAACAGAAATTCAATCAGGATCCAATAAAAGTAAAATTGTAATTATTCCGATTAGTGGAATGATACTCGATGATTATGGTAACGATGGAGATGTTTTTTCCTCAACTGCTGGTGTGACTCCGACCAAAGTCATCTCTCTTCTTGATGCTGCGGCAAAGGATAACACTGTGAAGGCAATAATTCTTCGCGAAAATACTCCTGGTGGTAGTGTAAGTGGCGTGAGAAAAATATGTGACAAAGTTATTTCTGTGAACAAAAATAAACCGGTTTATTCTTATATTGAGTCAGAGGGCGCATCAGCAGGATATTACCTTGCCAGTTGTAGTAAATATATTATTGCAGATGAGCAGGCTATCACAGGTAGCATTGGTGTGATTGTTAATATCACAGATGTACAAGGTCTTCTTGATAAATTAGGAATTAAAACTAAAGTAATCACAAATACTCAAGGCACGTCAAAAGAGCCTGACTATTTTGTCAACAACTCAAAAGATGAGCAAAGGTTGAAACAAATATTAGATCAGATTTTTGAGGGCTTTTTAGCGCAAGTTAAATCAGGCCGAGACACGGCACAAGGGTCAAAAGCGCTATCGGTAGATAAAATCAAAACATTGGCAACGGGCGAAATTTTTTCCGGTAAACAGGCTAAGGCAAATGGATTGGTTGACGATACCGGTACATTAGCGCAAGCGGTTAAAATTATTTTAGAAAAAGAAGTTTCCATCTCTTCCAATTCTCAAGTCGTGCAATATAATGTTAGTTCTGGTCTATTTGGTGGGTTCGCGTCATCATTGAGATCATTAGTGGGACTAAATACTATTAATTTATCGGGTCAGAATACGGGATTTTATGCTATACGTCAGTAAGTAATTAATTCACAAAAATTATGATAGGAAAAGTATTGTCGGTAATTGCCGGAATTATGCTAGTAAATTCGTTTTACATGCCATGGTACAAATTTGAAGGAATAACAAATATTAGCCCATTGGATGTGTTTAATTTTTATGTTTCACAACCTTTTACGTCTGATTCATCTTGGAAAATACTTACGATGGCTGGGATTATTGTCCTGGGTGGATTGATGATAGTGACGTCTTTATTTCCAAAATTATTTTTATCCCTTATAAAGCTAGTTCTTGCCGTAATATTAATTGTTGCTCACGTCGGATATTTTTACGCGACAGTTATTTCCAAAGGCAATCCCTTAGACATTATTAAACTTTATGAAACATCACCTGGATTTTTGCTTTTTCTCGCCGCGATGTTTATTTATTTTTTTACGATATTGATGGCAATAGTTTTCTCTCCTCTGACGGGACTCAAAAAGCTAGTCGGGTTGTAAAATGGAATTTATAACCTAAAATCTGGTAGAATTCAGAAATTTGTCATTGCGAGGAGCACCAGCGACGTGGCAATCCCGTCGGTGAATATTACTAGTTTTATCCTACGAGATTGCCACGTCAGGCTAAAGCCTTCCTCGCAACGACAGTGACTAATAATCTTAACGAATTATGAAAGATAAAATATCGGAATTAAAAAATAAAATAGCCTCCATTTCTGAAAAGAAAAATATTCCACAAATGCAGATGGAAATTTCTGAGCTGGAAAATCAAACCATGCAGCCAGATTTTTGGGCGGATAGTGATTCGGCTTCGAAAATAATGCAATCTCTAGGTGGCATGAAACAGGAAATTCAATTACTGAAAACGTATACAGATAGAGTTGATTTCGTATCGGAAATTTCAGAATTAGTAACAGAAGATTCAAGTGAATATTTGGACATTGTGAAAGAATTATCTTTATTAGAAAAAGATGTCGCTAAATTAGAGCTTACGGTTTATCTTTCGGGAAAATATGACGCTCGTAACGCTCTTTTATCAATCTACGCTGGTCAAGGTGGGACAGAAGCAAACGATTGGGCTGGAATGGTAATGCGAATGTATGAAATGTATTTTGAAAAAGCTGGCTGGAAGTATGAAATTGTTGATGTCATTACTGGTAAAGAAGTAGGAATAGATTCCGTCACATTTGAAGTTACTGGCCGATACGCGTATGGATATTTAAAAAATGAGATGGGCACTCATCGTCTTGTTCGTATTTCGCCATTCAATGCGCAAGGATTACGTCAAACATCTTTTGCTGGTGTTGAGGTAATGCCTGTTATAGATAATAATATCGAGCTAGATATCAAAGATGCGGATGTGATTATGACGGCATCTAGATCCGGTGGAGCTGGTGGTCAAAATGTGAATAAAGTTAGTACAAAAGTTACTCTCGTTCATATTCCTACAGGTATTCAAGTCATTTGCCAGACCGATCGTTCACAGCTAAAAAATCGTGAGAATGCTATGAAATTACTTCGCGCAAAACTTTTCCAACGTGAGCTAGAGAAACAAATGCAGGAAAAAGCCTCTATAAAAGGAGAATATAAAATTGCAGGTTGGGGAAATCAAATCCGCAATTACGTCCTAGCACCTTACAAATTAGTCAAAGATCTACGAACTAATTTAGAATCTTTTAATCCAGATGATGTTTTAAACGGGGATTTGCAGGATTTTATCGATGCGGAGGTGAGAGTTTAAATTTCGGAATCTTTTATAGGTAAACTAATTATTTCAGATAACTTATTATGTTGTGTCTGAGTGGCTATTCCAATGGACGATAAAACTTCTGAAGCCAAAGTAAATTTATTTGTGAAGCCTATGGTATCTGATATTCCTAGCTGTATTGGCATCGAATTGTTAGGCTTATTAAAATTATAAGCATCACTAACCCAATTATTTTGTCCTTTTAAAAGATCTGAAATCGTGGTTACTTTTAAATTTACTGTATTAATTTTTTGTTCCTCCTGTATTTCTTTTTTGATAAAAGTATTTTCCTTTGTAAGATGGTTAATGCATTCGGAAAGATTATCAAATATAAAAATCTTGGCATGAGTGTGTTTTTTTAATTCATATGATAAATATTCATTTAAATTTTTGGGATCTGATAAGCTTTTTATGTCGGAGCTGTTATCATTTGTAACGATAATTATTTCTTTAATGCCATTTTTTTCATTATATTTTGAATATTTTGACATGTAATCAAGTATGCACTCCCATGATATGGCATCGTAGTTTTTTGGTGGATGACCTTTCAATTTTCGATGTTCAATCTTCTTAAAAATTTCATCAGTCTCCTCGATACGAATTGTTGATGAATTGTTAAATAAGCCTTCAATGTCTTTGTTAATTGGGCTCTCTGGATTTGTAATGTAAGTAGTATATTCCTCTTTAGCTCTTTTACAAATTAAATTTAATTCTTTAACTTTTTTATTTATTTCTACCTGTATTTCAGCATTCATAATTAGTGGAAGAGGAAGGCTCGAATACTCTAATGCTTTCAAGAATTCTAATTTTATAATTTTATTGTTTATAAATTCCTCTTCAATTTGGTTCGGAAGTAAAAGTGAAAGTTCAGAATCAGTATTAAGCAATTCTAATAATTTTTTTAATACTTGAGGATCTTCATCTTTGTTTTTTTGTTTTTGATCGTAGAATGACAAAAATATATTTGAATCTAAAAATATGAATTTCATATATGATAATTTTTTTTTGAATCCTACTACTCTTCTTTTGTTTTAGCAAACTTGCGCCTCCTTTGCTAAAAATTTGAATCAGTTCTTAACTTTCCAGCACAAATCCTTTTCCCCTATAAGTTTTCAGTTTATTCGGATCGATGCCGTTTTGTTTCAGTTTGTTACGAATTTTATAAATCATTCTAGAAATTGCCCAGATACTAAAATCGTCCGGGTCGTCCCAGATTTCTCCAGCTATATCAAAGTATGAACAAATTTTATTTTTCTTATCAAATAGAAATTTCAGAATTTTTGTTTCTGAAGGTGTGAAATAATGCTGTGGTAGTTTATCAAATATATATATTTCATTTCCTAATATTTTTATTTCTTCTTCATGTTTGAAACCTATTTGATTCAAAAAATTTTGAGAGTTTTTTAATACGTTTGCATTATCTTTTATAGCTCTCGTATTCTTTAACGTTTCGTTGAAAGCAGGAAACAATTTTTTTAATTTTGTATTTTTCATCATAAAGTCAAAAATTGCTTCTTGTTCTCCCCATGAGTTTTGATTATCTTTTACTATTTTCCAAAAATAGCTTTCAATAAAGCCTTCTGCGATCTCAGCTATGCTTTTGTCATCGCGCACGAGTAGATTTATGTGTAAAGTGTTCTTACTCGCTATTGGAGCGAAGAATACGGTGTCACCACCAAATGCGGAAACATACACATTCAGATTAATATCTTTATCACATGTTCCGAAAATATCTTCAAAATAATCAAAAAATCTATCTTGGATTGCCAGCCATGATGATTTTAATTTGTCTGCTTTATCTTTATCTACTTCATTACCGCTTTTTTTAATTGCATTAGAAATAATATTTATAGATTTATTAAAGACTTTGTTTGTTGTAATAGGCTTTGGAAAGGAATCGAGAATAAATGCCCCTGGTTGAGCCTGTTCATATTCTTTATTTGTTAAAGAGGGAAAAAGCTGCGTGTAGTGGAACTGAGGAAAATACTCGGTCACAGGTAGATACCCTTGTTTGAGCATATATCCAGAAGTAAGAGAATATATTTGTTCTAAAACTGTTCTAGCATCAATAAAGTTATTATAATAAAAAGTAGTCGAAAGCGACATGGTCAAGTTATGGTCAAAAATAATTACAGTAATTATACCATGATTTGGTCAAGATTTGAGAATATATGGGGTATATGCTCGTCGAAATAACTTTCGATAAATCATGAGTGAAATAATTACAACATATAGTGATATGGTCTATACTTTCGATTCATCTGTAGCGTTGGAACATTATGGCAAACTATATGAAGAATATAGAAATATTCATACTTCAGATAGAACTCCTAAATTCATTGATTTCGGAACATTTTGTTCTCAAAAGATTTCTTATGAACGGAATATGCAAGAAAAAGGTGTGCTCAAAGATAATTCTGGTCGAATTTACGTAACTAATAATAGTAGTTTTCGTAATGCTATTTTAGGTTTTAGGTATTCACTTCCGACAATTGATTTTAGACATTATAGTTATACTTATTTTAGTCCTTGGCCACCAAGCAGTAGTGAGTTGAGGTCAGAAAAACAAACTTTTTATACAATATCTGCTGCAGAAAATGAAATAAGCAAAATTGAACCTGAAGGAATAGAAAAAGTATGGAAGGAAAAAGAAATCATTTTTGAGTTAGATTCAAATCTAAAAACTTTATATTCAAAGATTAAGTCAGCTAGTACAAAATTAGTAAACCTTTACTGGGCTAGTCCTGAAATAAAGACTAACATCCAATATACACTTCCAGGAGAGGAAAATTTAGGAGTGATTAGAGCTAGTTCTAAGAATGAAAATTATAGTTCACTATGTGATCTCATGTTGAAAAAAAATCTAGCAGGAGGATTAACATCTTTAGTATTATCTAATAGAACTTCCTGGAATCCTGTTGTCTTCCCTGGTATTACTTCTCGAATAGATCAATTTATGATAAATGTTGTGGAAAGTTTATAGATAAAAAATATTACAATTATAAATTAGCAAACTATTGCTATCTCTGCTAAAATCTTCTATTATTTATTCAATGTTATATACTGAATAAACTAAATTAGATTAAAAATCACAAAATGTTTAATTCACTAGATATGCTGTCAGAGCGCGCCAAACACGCTTTGGAAAATGCGGTTACCATTGCTACAGATTTAAAAAGAAGATACTTGGACACCGAACATATTCTCTATGGGCTTTTGGATGATGAAGTCGTCGGAAAAATCTTTACAGAGCTTGGTTTAAATGCGGATGATCTAAAACAAAATCTATCCTCGGTTCTAGTCGAAGGTATGAATTCTACTGAGCAGATCGAAATAACTCCACGTGCAAAACAAGTGCTAGAGCTAGCTTTTCAGAGCTCTCGGTCTATGAAACACACATATGTTGGTCCAGAACATATTCTGATAGGTCTTGTAGAGGAAAACGAAGGAATGGGTGCTCAGATTTTGAAATCTTTTGGATTGACTGAAACAAAATTAAAAAAAGCAGTCGAAAAAACTGTGGGTGAAGGTGATGCGTATGAAAAAACTAAATCCACTACTCCCATTCTAGATAAATATGCTAAAGATCTAACAGCATTGGCACAAGAAGGTAAAATTGATCCTGTGATAGGTCGATCGGCTGAAGTCACTAGAGTGATTCAGATTTTATCTCGTCGTAAAAAGAATAATCCTGTTTTAATCGGTGATCCTGGCGTAGGTAAAACTGCCATCGCCGAAGGTCTTGCCCTGCGTATTATTGCTGGCAATATTCCTGACATTTTGACCAACAAAAGAATTATGGCTCTGGATCTAGGTTTGATGATGGCTGGCGCCAAATATCGTGGTGAATTTGAAGAGCGAGCAACCAAAATTATTTCCGAAGTTACAAAATCTGCTGGTACTTTAATTCTATTTATTGATGAACTACACACTATTGTTGGCACTGGAAATAACGAAGGAGGATTAGATTTATCAAATATTCTGAAACCTCCTCTCGCCCGCGGTGATCTACAAGTCATCGGAGCGACTACTTTGTCTGAGTATAAAAAATACATTGAAAAAGATGCCGCTCTAGAGCGTCGGTTTCAGCCTGTTCTTGTTAACGAGCCAACGGTAGAGCAAACAATTGAAATTCTTCGGGGAATTCGAGATAAATATGAAACACATCATAAGATTAGAATTTCCGATGAGTCTTTGATTGCTGCATCGGAATTAAGCGAGAAATACATTAGCGATAGATTTCTTCCAGATAAAGCTATTGATGTGATTGACGAAGCCGCCAGTAAAATCCGTATCCAATATATCAGTGAACCAAATGAAATACGTGAGCTGAAAATGGAGATCCGTAAAATGGAGCAAGAACGTGAAGCTCTCACACGCGCACAAAAATATGAAGAATCTGCTGCGTTGAAACAAAATATTGAACAGAAAAAGACTGAATTAGAACCAATAAATCAGCAATGGATGCAAAGTCGTGGTACAGGTACTCCTACTCTGGGTGTTGAGGACGTCGCAGAAATAATTTCGCAGATGACAGGAATTCCAGTCACACAGCTCAAGGTCGAGGAACGTCAAAGGTTATTAAATCTAGAAGATGAAATTCACAATCGTGTAATTGGTCAGAATGAAGCCGTGAAAGCTGTCGCTGAAGCTGTACGACGAGCGAGAGCGGGTCTAAAGAATCCAAATAGACCAATAGCCTCATTTATTTTTCTTGGTCCTACAGGAGTCGGTAAAACTGAATTAGCTAAGACTTTAGCCTCAACAATATTTGGTTCGGATCACTCAATGATTCGACTAGATATGAGCGAGTATGGTGAAAAATTTAACATATCAAGATTAATCGGTTCTCCTCCTGGATATGTAGGTTATGATGAAGGTGGTCAGCTCACTGAAGCTGTGAGAAAAAATCCATATTCAATCATTCTTCTTGATGAAATCGAAAAAGCACATCCAGATATTTTTAACGTTTTACTACAAATTCTCGAAGATGGTAGATTGACCGATGGTAAAGGTCGGCTTGTAGACTTTAAAAATACGATTATTATTGCTACGTCAAATATTGGTGCACACTTGATTCAAGAATATAGTCAGAATAAAAACCAAAATCAGGAGAATCAAGAGAGTCTTATAGTGACAAAAAATAAAAATCCAAATTGGGATGAAGTAAAGAAAAATGTCACAGAGGAAATGCAAAAATTTTTCCGACCTGAATTTCTCAATCGGATTGATGAAATAATTGTTTTTGAATCTTTATCGTTGGATCAAGTAAAAAATATTGTTAGATTAGAATTGGATAAAGTCAAACATATGGTTCATGCTCAGGACATTGAGATAAATTTTGATGAATCTATTGTTAACTTTGTATTTAAAAAAGGTTACAGTGACATTCATGGTGCGCGCGAAGTTCGCCGTGTGATTCAGAAAAATATAGAAAATGTTCTGTCTTCCATGCTTCTCAACGGGAATATGTCCGAGCATAAAAAATATAAGCTTTATTATGACAATGAGGTAAAAGTAGAGGAAGAATTTCAGGAGCAAAATTCTGGGTATTAACCACAGAGGCACAGAGTTTTGTTGTCATTAGTGTCCCGTTCTTCAATGGGATAAACTCAGGCAGAGATCTTTCCTCTGTGTCCTTCCCGTGTAGCCATACGGCCACGAGCAGACGGGAATCCATTTTTGAGTCCTTCCGTCAAACTTCAGCGTTACACTTTCTTAAAAAATAAATCTCAAACGCTACACCTTTCCGTGATTAAAAACCTATCTCCAACATCACATCTATTTTATAATTTAAATTCAACTAATAACGGATAATGATCTGTCAGGGTAGTTTTATCTATTGTAAAATTTTCAACATTTAAACCTTTGTACAAAATATGATCATAGTGTCTACCTTTTGGTGTTGTAGGTTCAAATAATTCAATTTCTTTATATCCGCTTTTGAAAACATTTTCAAAATATGCTTTTAGAGATTTGTCATCAATATTTAAATCACCAGCTACGATTCCGTATGAAGATTTAATATTTATGCTTTTTTCAACATCACTGAATATTCTTTTCGCAGTATCAGAATTTAATTCAATTTCATACTTTCTAAATGGAACCATATGTAAAGTATGTAAAACAATATCTTTATCTTCTACACGTATTGTGCCCGATAATAAGCCTTTATCGTGTGTTATCCAAACTCTACCGTCTGACAAAGTTAGCCTTCTCATCGGATTGTAAAAAAGAGTGAAGTTAACATCAGTCAAAGAATATTTAGATAATATAGAGACGCTTAATCTATATTTTTCATTCAAATGAGAATCAGCATGATCGTGATTACAATAATAATAGCCTAAATTTTCAGATGCAATTTTAGCTAGAGAATTACTTTTATCTTTATCCGTATGGCTTTCTTGAAAAGTTACAATATCAGGATTATGTTTTTTTATGTAATCTTGAAAATATTGAAAATCTTTAACAATATAATTGTCAAAAATTTGAGGCTCGTCATTGTTATTTCTTCTTTGTCCACCAGCAATATTCCATTGAAGTAATTTTAATATCATAATTGATTTGTATCAAATTTTTAACCACCGACATTAAAATCCATATTCGCCATTAAAAATAATACATTTCTATGCTCAGCGACAGACATTTTATTTGATGATTTATTTGCGTTACTGTTGTGTGTATCGATAATAAAATTCCCCACTGGAGATAAAGATAATTTCGCTTCTTGCATAATTATTTTTTCAAGATTACTTACATAATCGCAAAGTTTGCAGCAAACAAGAAATTCGAATTTATTATCCAATGAAACGTCAAAAAATTTTTCACTAATTATTTTTTCCAACTGCAAAATCATTTTTTGATATATTTCTTTATAATTCGACACTTTTCTCAAATAAAAATATGATTCACCGATAATGCAATGTGTGAGAAGATAAATCTGCAAATGCAAAGTATCGGCATTTTCCTCGATTGGGAAATTCATGGCAATATCGTACAAAAATTCTGGATTCAAATCAAAATGATGATCAGTATTCTGAAAATAAAAATTTAATAAATAGAAAAAATTCACTGCATGCGTTGAAAAAGCAGCGATTGCGTCCCGATCATTTTCCATCATTTGTTTATATTCTAAAAAAGTCGTATCCGGCATTATCAGCAAAATTTCGTCATGTAAATTTTTATTATAAATTGTATTAGAGAAAAGGTTAAAGAATAACAATGAATTTAATTTATAAAGTAATGGGTACTTGTCTATAAATTGATGTCGTAGTTTTTTCGATAACGATTGATTGACATCACTAGAAGCATTGCGGGCAACAATCTGTTGCAATTTTTCACGAACGTTTTCATCGGAACCTATATAATCACTATTCAAATTATCTAATTGCTGACGATATTCTTCATTCTTCGTCCATAGATATAGTCTCGAAGCGTAATGGAAATTTTTTTCACTAATATATTTAAAATTCTCCCCATAATGATTTTTGATAAGTTCAAAAAGATTTGAGCTTTCTCGTTTGCCCATGGCTATAGCATATTTCACGACTTCCTCCCCGACGTTAATTCCTGTCGCTTCTTGGAAACCAGACCACTGTGGAGCGGTATTTATTTCTAGAAAATAATATTTATCTTCTTCGGCGCTGTACATCACATCGACTCCACACATATTCATACCAAAAATTGATGCAACGTCTAAAGCTACTTTCGACGTGTGGTAAATAACTTTTGAATCAGTGACTGCCACAGCTGATCCTCCTTGTGACACGTTGTTTAAAAAGTTTCCCTCTGCAGCAGTACGTTTCATGACACCGATGACTTTCCCGCCGAGAATTAACACTCGATAATCACCATCATTTTTAATAAAATTTTGGAAAATAAATTTTTTATATGGTATTTTTTGCTCATCAATTTCCGCCTGATTTTTTATTAAACTTACACCATTACCTTTTGAGCCTAGATTTGGTTTCTGGATAAATGGATATTTGAGCGTACCTGCGTTAATAGCGGCTAACAATTCATCGTGATTTTTAAATGTGAAAGTAGGTATTGATTTAACACCTGAATTATTTTTGATAAAATTCTGTTGAAAAAGTTTATGAGTAATAAATGGATATGTAAAAAGACTGTTATTAATTACATATTTATTATTTAAAATTCCAAGTAATGTTGTGCGTTCTGAAAAAATATCTAAAGATGATGAGCGCCAAATAACAACATCACCAAATTGATCAGGATTAAAATCATTAAGAGAAAAAATATCTTTAGCTTCAAAATCTACATTGTATTTAACCGCAGCATCAGCTAGCTGATCTTGATGCCAACCGTGTTCATGTTTTGCGATTAATGTTATTTTCATAGTTTATATTTTGAGCAATAATTATCAAAGCTTATCAGTTAGTTTTCTTAGGGGATTACCGCACTTCTTACTTAGCAGGCTCACGATAATGACACAAATAAATTATTATGCGTCTTTAATTTTCTCCAGAGTTTGATCCATAATACTAAATAGATCTTTATCTACGGCCGCCTGTATATTTAGCATTTTCATACCATCGTTCGACCATCGAGGAATCAGATGCATATGATAATGAAAAATCACTTGTCCAGCAGCTTCTTTATTGTTCTGTACTACATTTAATCCGTCAGGTTTTAATCCTATGAATATTTTTTTTGCAACAATTTGTGCAATAGTGATTACATGCTTTAGCGTTTCTTCATCAACATCTAAAAAATCGTCATAATGATTTTTTGGAATTACCAACGTATGTCCTTCAGAAATAGGATCAATATCGAGAAAAGCAATTACAAGCTCATCTTCAAATACTATTTTAGCCTGGGTCTGTTTTTGGATAATATTACAAAAAACGCAATCTTCTTTTAACATATTTAGTTAATATTTAGGTAATGCTAACATTCGTGTAGTGGAAATTCTAGTTACTTTTTCAATTTAAACTGCTTTTTCTATAGCTGTTTCCAATATAAGCTTTGCATAGTCCGCACTTCCTACTTTTTCTAGTTTTTCAAATCCTGGTGTCCGATTTACATCCAATAAATATTCTTTTCCGTCTTCGCCTATTAAAATATCAACGGATGCAATATGCATGTTTATACTTTTCACCGCGTCGAGAGCTAATTTTTGTGTTGATGAGCTTAATTCTACGCCGGTTAAAATTTCTACAGGTATGGCGCTATTTTTTTTGCTTTCCATTTCTTTTTTTGCAGCTCCTGCAATTTTACCGTTAATTACCATAATTCTGAGACTTTGTGAAAATGGTATATTTTGTTGTAAGATATATGACGAAGTATTTCGATGCTCTTCTTCTAGCTTTTCAAGAAATTCATCGACTTCTGATAAATCATTTAATTTGAAAACATCCTTGCCTGTGCTCGAAACAGAGTGCTTGACGACTATAGGAAATCCAATCTCATTACATGTATCACGAAAATCTTCCTCATCCGCCACGTTTACAGTCTTGGGAAAGCTTAGACCGTTTTTATAAAAAGTTACTGCATCCGATATTTTGTCTAACTGAAACTTGTTTAACGTAAGGTTATTATCAAAAATCTTTACACCTAATTGTTGTAATAAATTCGATAGTATTAGGGCTCGTTTTTTTTGTATTGTGATTGTTACTATGTCATAATCCTTTAGGTTTTCTCCATTCACGTAAGCTCCAGTATTTGTAGAATCAATCTCGATCACGACATCATCCAAACCCACGATTTTTATATCATGTCCCAGCTCTTTTCCCGCATTTAATAATCGATTATTCTCATAAGATTCGATTGTTGTAGTCACAATGCATATTTTCATTTATTTCATTTTAACCACGTATTTTATCATGTTATCATCGGGATGAGTATAGATTTTATGAAAATTACACAATTAAAACAAGGTAAAAAAGATCAGAATAGGGTGCATTTACACTCCGAGGATAAGTACTTGGGTACTGTTTACATCGATTATGTGATCGCGAATCATATAGGTGAAAATGTCGAAATTTCAAAAAACGATTTAAATAAAATAATCAAAAAAAGTAATCGTAAAAAGCTTTTTTATCTATGTATCGATTTTGTCATGCGCCGATTACGTAGTGAAAAAGAAATACGCGAATATATAAAAAAGAAATATTTTACTTACAAATGGGATTATTCCCTAAAAGATACCGATCGTGTAGTAAAGAAATTGTCAAAGTATAAATATATTGATGATGAAGCTTTCGCTCGTCTGTGGGCTAGTTCTCGGCTACGACGCGGTTTAGGACCTAGCCGATTAAAGATAGAGTTGTATCAAAAAGGTATCGAGAAAAATCTAGTGGAAAATATAATTTATGAATTAGATTCGGAATTAATCGAGTCACAGCGGCAACAAGTCGAGGAAAAGTATTTAAAAAAACACAAGTTTAAAAATGATTATGAAAAAGTTTGGAAGGTGAAGCAGTATCTAATGAGTCGTGGGTTTGGTTCTAGTTAAAAATTTCCACATTCTTTGTTGTCATTTGCGAGCGTTAGCGTCGCAATCTCTCGCAAATGCAAGTTTCCTGTATTTTCCCTATATTGTCATTCTCGACGCAATAGCGATCGGGAATCCAGGCCTTTTCCCTTTCTGTGCTTAATGTTCCTGTCTCCACTGGCATAGGGCCAAATTAAATCTTATTAGATTGTGTTTCCTTTCGTTCTTTTTGATGGCAGAAAGAACTCCCTA
>Ga0123338_10002438_pt1 | contig 17374 bp, 21 predicted proteins | sample grotaG_FD_89793 | JGI IMG/M metagenome (GOLD analysis project Ga0123338, IMG submission 89793) | Glacier valley bacterial and archeal communities from Borup Fiord, Nunavut, Canada, to study Microbial Dark Matter (Phase II) -... | ecosystem: Environmental > Aquatic > Freshwater > Ice > Glacier ...
GTGTTGAGATTGATCAGCGCATTGCCGTCAATATCAGCATCGGCGAGCTCCTTTGGCGCAAGTATCCTGATCCGAAACTGGTCGAACAGAGACCTGATGCGATAGTTACCCCCTTCAAGTGCGGCGCGCATTGCCGGGAGACAGCTTGTTGAATACAGGGCAAAGAGAGGTTCCTCCCCCTCTGCTGTTGCGGGTATGACGGCGTCATACCCCTCTCTACTGGAGCAGATCAGGCGGATCAGATTCTGATTCGGAAAGGGGAGATCACAGGAGGAGACAAATATATGCCCGTTTTTTGAGTAGTACAAGCCTGAATACAAACCCCCCAGAGAGCTCCCTGGGTAGATGTCGGGCAAGACCGGGACAGTGTAGCCTTCGAACCGCTCTCCCCGGTCTCCCACCAGAAGGAGATGATCGAAGCAACCCTGCAGAGCTGTCAGAACACGCTCAACAACAGGTACGCCGCCAATCGGCAGGAACGCCTTGTCCTGTCCCATGCGATGACTTCTCCCCCCCACCAGGATCACGCCGGTTATGTCGGAGTAGCGACCGCTCACGGTTGTCTGCCTACTCAGTAAGGCTCCTGTCATACCTGACTCCTCATGATGCCGTTGCCTGTCCTCCCGCTTGATCGCCACCGAACCAGCGCTTTTGAAGCCGTAACGCCACGTTGACCAGACCGATCATGACCGGTACCTCTACCAAGGGGCCGATGACCGCCGCAAAGGCTGCTCCGGAGTTGATGCCGAATACCGCCACGGCCACGGCAATGGCCAGTTCGAAGTTGTTGCTGGCAGCAGTGAAAGCCAGGGTGGCGGTCTTGCTGTAGTCGGCACCGAGTTTTTTTCCCATCCAGAACGAGACAAGGAACATTACCACAAAGTAGATCATCAAAGGAATAGCGATGCGCACCACATCAAACGGTAACTGTACGATCAGGTTTCCCTTCAGGCTGAACATGACGACGATGGTGAAAAGGAGAGCGATCAGGGTCAAGGGGCTGATCTTCGGCACGAACTCGCGGTGATAACGCTCCTTCCCCATGACTTTGATGCCGATGAAGCGGGTCAGTGCGCCGGCGATGCAGGGTATGCCCAGATAGATGAAGACGCTTTTCGCAATCTGGCCGATGCTGACGTCCACAACCATTCCTTGCAGCCCGACCAGCGGAGGCAGCACGGTGATGAAGAACCAGGCGTAGACGCTGTAAAAGAGCACCTGGAATATGCTGTTAAAGGCGACAAGCCCGGCGGCGTATTCGGTATTCCCCTTGGCCAGTTCATTCCAGACGATCACCATGGCGATGCAGCGCGCCAGCCCTATCATGATCAATCCCACCAGATACTCCGGTTTGTCCGGCAGCAGCAGCGCCGCCAGCACGAACATGAGGACAGGGCCGATCAGCCAGTTCTGCACCAGCGAGATGACGAGGATTTTCTTGTTCTTGAATACTTCCGGCATATCCTCGTACTTCACCTTGGCAAAGGGGGGGTACATCATCATGATCAGGCCGATGGCGATCGGGATGTTGGTGGCACCTACCTGGAAACGGTTGATAAAGGATTCTGTGCCGGGGACGAAATAGCCCAGGCCGACGCCCAAAGCCATGGCGGCGAAAATCCAGAGGGTAAGCCAGCGGTCGAGGAAGGAAAGTTTGCGGGTAACGTGTTCGCTCATAATGTGGCTCCATAATAATCCATAATCCAAGCTTCGGCCATTTGGGAGCGGCAGGAGTTGTGGGTGCAAAGGAAAAGGATTTGTTTTTTCATAAAAGTCATTATATCTGCCAAGACGGATATAGCAAGTTGAAATCTGATAATTGTACGATACAATTCATATCATCACATTCAATCAAGGAGACCCCTTATGGCTGAATTCCTGGAAGTAACCATCGACAAGTTTACGTTCCGGGTGGACCAAAGCTGCCTCTATTCCAGCGAAGGCATATGGGTACGGTTTGAAGACGGTGTGGCAAAACTTGGACTTTCAGATTTTTTACAGCAACGGAGTGGTGACATTGCCTTCATAGATGTAAAGCCATTAGGGACGGTTCTGGCACTTGACGATGAGTTTGCCTCCATTGAAACGGTCAAAGTAAATGTCATGCTTGCATCACCGGTTTCAGGAAAGATCGTGCGTGTGAACCCAGCCTTGGATATGAAACCTGAGCTGATAAATCAGGCGCCATTTGGAGATGGGTGGGTGTGCGAGGTTGAAGCTGATAATATGGACGCCGCAAAGGGGCTTTTGCTGGATGCTGATGCCTACTTCATGAAAATGAAGAGCGATGCCGAGGAGGCCCGACAATAATGAGCAGCGTACAAAAAAAAATTGCGATTGTACCGTGCAGTGGAATTGGAAAACCGTACGGAACGGTCAGTCGAGTAGCCGCCTATATGGTAACTGAAGACTACGTTTCGGAGTTGACCAAACTCGTCCCATTGGCTTTGCTGGTAATGGGTGACGAAGAATATGGAAGGATCATAGCAGAAAATCCGGCAATCACAATTGATGGTTGTCCGCAGGCCTGTGCCACGAAGATGGTACTGCAATGTGGTGGTACGGTTCTTCAAGAATGCTCGGTACTGGGAACAAATCGCAACCACCGTGATTTAAAGCCGCAGGGCATAGCGGAATTGAATGAAGATGGCGAGAAGCTGGCCGATGCACTGGCACAGGAAATTGTTGCGGTGATCGACGCATGTGGGCAACCTTCAAAAGGAGGGGACCATGCCTGAACTGCCACGTAAAAAGGTCGGAATCATTGCCTGCTCGGGCGAGGAACTTCCAGAAGGAACCATTACACGTCTTGCTGCGCTGCGGGTACTGCATCAGTTGCGCCCAGACGATACGGTGACAATCTGCCTGCCGCTTTTCCTGGCCGGTGGTGAAGCTGACCGGAATTTTGCCAAATTTTACCCCACTATTGCTCTGGATGGATGCGATAAACAGTGCGCCTTCCGTGGAACGGAAAAATATTCCAGTCGCCCAGCCGCCGCCATTGTGGTGACCGATCTGATTGCACAGACTGGTCTTGAACCACCGCATGGTTGTCGAATGCTTGATAATGCCGGGATGAAGGCGGTACAACTGGCGGCACAAAAAGTGGCTGACATTGTCGATGATCTGCTCGGGAAAAATCGAGAGGTGAAGTCATGAGCCAAACCGCTACGTATCATACCGAAGTGACATGGAAAGGCGGTCATTGGGGGCATATTGTCATGGGGAACGGCCCTGAAATGGATTTTTCTGCCCCGCCTGATGCACAGGGGCATGCCGGTGTGCTGACTCCCGAAGACGCGTTTGTTGCCGCCGCTAACAGTTGCATCATGATGATGTTTATCTGGGCGACGGAACGCTTCAAGCTCAAGTTGCTCTCCTATGACTGCAGGGCGGAAGGCACCAAGCTGATCGAGCTGGACCGGACCGAGATATTCACCCATCTACGGTTTTGGCCGGTGATCCGCATCGCAGCCGGTGATGAAGAGGGTACGGTGGTACGTGCCCGCACGGAGCGGGCCCTGACTTCTGCCCGCAAATACAGTCTGGTAGCCAATTCGGTTAAATCCGAGATCATTATTGAACCGCAGATTGAAATTGTTTCTTAGAATCTGAAACGGGCACATTGATATTTAGCCACGGAATGAGGCGCAATACATGGAACCGGTGTCAGTACACAACATGAACGATGCGGAGCCGATTGGCAGTATTGTCGAGGTGCACGGCCCGGTGGTACTTATTCGTTGTGAACCATTGCCACCGTTGCGACAGGCATTAGTTACGCGGGATGGAAAGACGAATTACACCTTCGAGGTCTATCAGCACCTTGACCGGGAACATATCCGCGCCATCACCCTCGAAAATCCGGCTGGACTGCGACGTGGGATAAGAGTTTATGACTGCGGCGCACCTCTTACAATTCCCGTTTCTCCCTCCTGTCTTGGCCGTCTCCTGGATGCTTTCGGTGCTCCGCTGGACGGCGGTCTCCCCCTTTCAGGTGATGAACGACGCCCTATTCACGCCCATCCGGCACCATTCTACGAATCCACGTCCGCCAGTGGAATATTGGAAACCGGCATCAAGGTTATTGATCTCCTGAGTCCCTTTGTTCGTGGCGGCAAAACCGGACTTTTTGGCGGAGCTGGGGTTGGGAAGACTGTGCTCATTATGGAATTCATGCACGCCATCGTATCGATTCACAGCGGGGTGTCGGTCTTTGCCGGTGTGGGGGAACGAATCAGGGAAGGACACGAATTGTGGCATGAAATGCGCGATGCCGGGGTCATGCCGAACAGCCTGATTGTCCTGGGGCAGATGGACGAGTCACCAGGCATACGCTTTCGGGTTGGTCTTTCGGCACTCACATATGCCGAATATCTGCGTGACACCCTTAAGACAGAGGTGCTCTTTCTGATGGATAATGTGTTCCGTTTTGCCCAGGCCGGGAGTGAAATCTCAGGACTCCTTGGACGCATCCCCGCCACCGTCGGCTACCAACCGACCCTGATGAGCGAGGTAGCAGAACTGGAGGACCGGATTATCTCAACCAAAGCCGGTGCACTCACCTCCGTACAGGCTGTCTATGTCCCGGCCGACGACATGACCGATCCGGCAGTGAATGCAATTCTTGGACACCTTGACTCAATGGTGATTCTGTCTCGCTCCCAAGCCGCCAAGGGGATCTATCCCGCTGTTGATCCTCTCCAGTCAACCACCAGCCTTATGGATCGTCACATATTGGGTGACCGTCACTACACAGTTGCTGAAGGAGTACGCGAACATCTGGCACGTTACCGGGAGTTGGAGGATGTTATTGCCATGCTCGGCATTCAGGAACTTTCGGAACATGACCGGTTGATCGTCGTAAGGGCGCGCAAACTCCAGCGCTACCTCACCCAGCCGTTTTATGTAACCGCGGAGCATGCCGGGATGAAGGGTGTATCTGTTCCTCTGGAAGAAACTCTCTCCGATTGTGAAGGCTTCCTGAAAGGTGAGTTCGATTCAAAGAGTGAGGAAGAGTGTTATATGCGCGGTGCAATGGGGAGGCCACGTCCGTGAAAACCATGACGCTTCAACTGCTGCACGCAACCGACTCCGAGCGTTTCGACAATGTTACAAGTTTCGTTGGCGAAGACGAATCCGGGAGCTTCGGCATTCTGCCCAATCACGCACGGATGATGACGGCGCTTGTCGTTGGCCTTGCCCGCTTCCGGGTGAGAAATGACGTGTGGCATTATCTGGCGCTTCCTGGCGGTATTCTCTCCGGAGGAGGTGACCAGTTGACACTTTGCACTCGGCGCTATCTTCATGATACCGAATTGCACCGCATGGGACCTCTGCTGGCTGAACTACAGCTAGCTGACCAAGAAGCATTGGGTGGTATTCGGGAAAGCCTGCACCGTCTGGAGGAGGAGATGCTCCGGAGACTCAGAGATATTGAGCGAGGAAACCATGAATGACGACAACAATCTCAAACAGCAGGTGGAACAGCGGGTCAAGCGTCTTGTCAGAGCTCAGCGGGAAAAGTCCACAGTACTGGGGCAGTCGCTTTACATGGGTACACTGGGGCTACTGCTGATCTTACCAGTGTTAGGCGGGGCATATCTGGGGCTTTGGCTCGACGGAATGGCTTCCGGCTATTCGGTCCGCTGGACATTCTCAGGGATGTTTCTGGGGGTCGTAATCGGCGGGTTTAATGTGTATCTACTGCTAAAGGAGTAAGCCATGCTGGACGGCACACACGCATTATTTTATTTGGGCCCCTTGGCAGTCAGTACGACGGTTGTTACCACATGGGGCATCATGGCTATTCTGATTCTGGTTTCATGGGTTATCACCTGTCGGCTCAGTATCGATCCCGGTCCTCTTCAGATTGCCGTGGAGGGAATCATACAGGCTATTCACGCCGCCGTGAGCGAGATTTTACCACAACGGGCCGACACCGTATTTCCATTTGTGGCAACACTGTGGGTTTTCATCGGAGTGGCCAATCTCTCTAGTCTGGTTCCCGGCATTCATTCCCCCACTGGAGATATCTCCGCTACAATGGCCCTGGCGCTACTGGTCTTTAGTTCTGTCCATTGGTTTGGCATAAGAATTGTGGGACTGCGCCACTATCTGAAGCATTACATCTCACCGAGTCCCATTCTTCTGCCGTTTCATATTATCGGGGAGGTTACACGAACCATGGCCCTTGCTGTTCGTTTGTTCGGCAATATGATGAGCCTGGAGATGGCGGCACTTCTTGTACTGCTAGTAGCCGGTCTATTCGCACCGATCCCGCTACTAATGCTCCATATTGTCGAGGCCTTGGTGCAGGCTTACATTTTTGGCATGTTGGCACTGATCTATATCGCAGGCGCCATCCAGACACTGGAGGCCCGGCACCCCTTGAAGGAGGAAGAATCATGACCCCTATATCCTGGTTTGTACTCGCATCGACGATAGTGGCGTTGTTCGCAATGGCAGTAGGAATCATCGCCCCTGCAAACGCTATGGGCAAGGCCATTTGTACAGCCTTGGAATCTCTGGCGCGACAGCCAGAAGCCGAGAAGTCTCTCAGTAGAACGCTCTTCATCGGCCTCGCCATGATTGAGTCTCTGGCCATCTACTGTCTCGTTGTTGTGCTGATAGTCCTGTTCCGGAATCCGCTGCTTGAATATCTCCTGAAATAACGGGGCATTCAATGGAACTCGATCTGACCACATTTCTAATGGAAGTTGCCAACTTCCTGATCCTCGTTTGGATCATGAACCGTCTACTCTATAAACCGGTACGCACAATCATTGCTAAACGGCAGACAGCTATGGAACTTATACGTTCTGAAGCAGAGCGAGTGCACGCCGAAGCGGCTGAACTGGGACAAGCATACCAAGGGCGTCTGGCTTCCTGGGACGCAGAAAAAGCGGAGCTGCGGCGCCAGTTACAGGCGGAAATTACCGCCGAACGTCAACGCCTGATGGAAAGCCTGGATTTGGAACTAACTGATATGCGCGACAAAGCCCGCGTTACGGAAGAACGTCAAGCCGAGGAACGGGTTCGACTATGTGAAGAGCGTGCGATCGCTAACGCCGGCCAGTTTGCTGCAAGGCTGCTGACTCGCCTCGCTACTCCAGAACTGGGGAAACAGCTTGCCGAAATGCTGCTTGAAGACTTGACCGGACTCCCCGATGAACAGAGACTGGCCATTGTCCAATCACTTAGTAGGGAAGAGGCTATGGTTCGGGTAGTGAGCGCCTATCCTCTCACAGAAACTGTATCCGAAGAGTTTGAACAACGTTTCCGTGAGATTTTTCCGGAGGCTAAGCGTTTCAGTTTCAGCGTCAATGAAGAGCTGTTAGCCGGAATTCGTGTTAATACCGGCCCTTGGAACCTGTCTGCCAATCTCAAAGAGGAACTTGCCTTTTTCAGGGGTGGGATCAATGGAGAGTGAAGTCCTGTCATTACCACCCTCCCCAATGCTCTCATCTCCTCTTGCAAGTCTGGAGACGAGGCTGACAGGGTACCGGCCGATGACCCGCTTCATGGAACTGGGATGTGTGGTTGCCGTTGGAGATGGTGTTGCATGGATTCGCTGCCTCCCCTCAGCTGCCCTTGATGACATCATCGCACTGGAAGATGGCAGCCGGGCGCTTGTCTTTCACCTGGGGCAAGAGTTGGTAGGCGCCATTCTTCTCCAGCAGACCGACCGGCTCACCGCTGGAACGGGGGCGCTGCTTGCCGGGTCCAGGCCTATCGTGCCGGTGGGAGATGCCCTCCTGGGAAGGGTTGTTGATCCGTTGGGACACCCGCTTGATGGCTTACCGCCTCCACGAAACTGCATGCACCGGGAAATTTTCGGGCCGTCCCCGTCAATTTTGGCGCGCACCTTTGTTAATGAACCGCTTTACAGCGGCACAACCATTGTCGATACCATGATTCCGATCGGGAAGGGTCAGCGTCAGCTGATTATCGGCGGATCATCCACCGGGAAAAGTTCTCTGGCTCTTGATGCTGTTATTAGCCAGAAGGGAAGTGGTGTCCTCTGCATCTACGTCTTGATCGGCCAGAAGCGTTCCAAGGCGGTAACCATTGTCGAAACCCTTCGTGCAGCCGGGGCTCTTGATCATACAACCGTCGTGGTGGCTGAGGCTTTTGAGCTTCCGGGGCTAAAATACCTGGCACCTTTTGCCGGTTGTGCCATCGCCGAGGAATGGATGCACCAAGGTCAGGATACCCTGATCGTTTACGACGATCTATCCATCCACGCCCAAACTTACCGTGAGATATCATTGCTGCTCCGTCGCCCGCCGGGCCGTGAAGCTTATCCCGGCGACATCTTTTATCTGCATGCTCGCCTGCTGGAACGCTCCACTGTCATGGCTGCAAGCCATGGGGGTGGCAGTATGACTGCGTTACCGATAATTGAAATCCAGCAGGGAGAACTGGCCGCCTATATTCCAACCAATCTAATTTCAATTACCGATGGTCAGATCTACCTTGACCAGGAACTCTTCGCTGCCGGTTTCCTGCCGGCAATCGACATTACTCGCTCCGTTTCTCGCATCGGAGGCAAGGCACAACATCAACGGGTAAAGGAAGAGGTAGGGCGGATGAAACTCGACTACCTTCAATTTTTGGAGTTAGAGGTTTTCACCCGTTTCGGTGCACGTCTGGAGGCTTCGGTCGAAGCCAGTATAAGGCGTGGCAAGGTTCTGAGGGAGTTGCTTCGGCAGGAACGGCGTGAACCGTTTCCGGTTGAGTACCAAGTTGCCTGGCTCACGGTCTTCAATGGAGGGATGCTGGATGGAAAGCTACCGGAAGAGATTCCGGAGATTATGAAACGGTTAGAAATGGCTGTAAAGTGGGGGAGCTGTACGCTGGGAAGCAGCCGCGAGGCTTGGCACGAACTTGTTACTGATGCGTTGACAGAACAACATGGTGGGGCAGATGGCCGGGCGGCGTGAGCTTGAACGGCGACTGCATGCGCTGGGTGACATCGACACCATCCTCGGAGTCATGAAGAACCTGGCCTTGATGGAAACCGGCAAACTTTCCCACATTCTTGTTGCACAACGGGAGATGGTAAAAAGCCTGGAGGCAACCGCCGCTGATTTTTTGACATTTTATCCCCAGCCGCAACGGCCTGCTGTAGAAACGAACGTAATTTTGATGGTTGGTTCACAGCGAGGGCTCTGTGGTGATTTTAACGATCTCCTGATCGCCGCGCTACCACTGGTTGAATATAACGGCTCAGCTCCGCTCAAAGTCGCGATAGGCGCCAAACTTGTCGGGCGGCTGCAGGCTGATGTTCATCTGAATGGACCCCATGCGGTCGAGGAAATCGGTCTGGTTATTCATACGGTCATGGAGGCAATCAACACACTAATTGCCAGCACCGATGGCGGCCATCCTCTTAAATTGTCAGCTCTCTGCCATGATCCAGATAGCGGTGTCGTTATGGTCAGGCCCCTCGCTCCCCTTTCTGGTCAAACAAAGCAGTTTGAACTCTCTGAAAATTTCCCACCTCAACTGAATATTGCTCCGTCGGCATTTTTTGCTCAACTGACGGAGCAGCACCTCCTGGCGGCTATTACCGAAGTATTCCACCGTTCACTCATGTCTGAAAGCCACTTCCGGCTCAATCATATAGAGGGCGCATCACGGCGTATGGAGCGCCGCACCGGCGAGTTGAAAAGAAAACAGACTCTCGCCCGACAAGAGGAAATTATTGAAGAGATTGAGGCTATTTTGGCTGGGGTTGGACTTGATGAGGCAGAAGCAGATGGTGTGAAGCCTGTCTTTGCCCCAGGAGAGAAATCATGCTCAGCAGATTGAAAAAACTGTGGTTGCGGCCCTTTGAAATAGTGTCATCAGGAGCAGGTTGATGGGTTATCTTGAAGGAATGCTACCAGGGCAATGCGGTCTGAAGTTACTTCAGGAAGGTTACTGGCATGTTGTTTAAGAATTTGTAGTATCTCTTTACAGATGGAGCAGCTTTCCTGGCTCAGCGAATAATACATCCATACCCCATCGCGGCGGATATCAACCCAGCAACTGCGTTTAAGGTAGGCCAGATGTCGTGACACAGTAGACTGTGGCAGCTTGAGCACTGCCATTAAGTCGCAGACGCATAGTTCTCCCTCGGCCTGCAGCAAGAGGATGATGCGCAGTCTGATCGGGTCGGAGAGTGCTTTGAGGGTTTGGGCGAGATGTTTCATCGATCAAGTTTATAATGCAGTTGCCATCTGTGGTCAAGAAAAGTATAAAATCCGTATGAGCGGATATATTACGCTTGATAAATATGTAAACGAAGATATAATCCCCAAGATTCCTAATTTCAGTGAAGGAGGTCGTGATGAGAAACATATTTTTTATCGTTCTGCTGCTTGTAACTCCTGTTATGGCAACTGTCGGAGGAGGCGACATCACCATGAAGAACAAGGGGGGCGATGTGGTGTTTAGTCACGGCACCCATATCGAGGGGATGGCTTTAGCTTGCACCGATTGCCATGACAAACTTTATCTAAGCAAGGGGCAACACAAAGCGGTCACCATGAAGCAGATGCAGAAGGGAAAATCCTGCGGAACCTGCCACAACGGTAAAAAAGCATTTTCGGTAAAAGGCGATTGCGCTAAGTGTCATAAAAAATAGGGAGGAACGTACATGGAAATCAAACGTCGGGATTTTCTTAAATTGACTGCTGCGGTCGGTGCCGTGGCAGTAGTTGGATTGCCAAAGCTGAACGCCTTTGCAGCCAGTACAGGCACAGCAGCCGGAAGTGCACCAGATTCTGAGTGGATACCTTCAACCTGCCAGGGTTGCACCGCCTGGTGCCCGGTTGAGTTTCTCGTTCAGGAAGGGCGTATTGTCAAGGTGCGCGGTAACCAGCTTTCCAAAGCCAACAACGGCTACTGCTGTCCGCGTGGTCACCTGATGATCCAGCAGACCTATGATCCGGACCGGATCAAGGTGCCGATGAAGCGGACCAATCCCCAGAAGGGGCGCGGTATCGATCCCAAGTTTGTTCCCATCTCCTGGGATGAAGCGCTGGATATGGTGGCCGACAAGATGATCGAGCTGCGCAAGACCGGCCATCCGGAAAAGCTGACCTATATGCGGGGTCGGTATTCTTCAACCGCCACCGAGTTGCTGTACGGCACCCTGCCCAAAATTTACGGCACATCAAATTACTTTTCCCACAGCGCTATCTGTGCTGAAGCCGAGAAGATGGGCCCCGGCTACACTCAGGGCTTCTTCGGCTACCGTGACTACGATCTGGCCAAGACCAAATGCCTGGTAATATGGGGCTGTGATCCGCTCTCTTCCAATCGTCAGGTACCAAATGCCATCAACAAATTTGGCGATATCATGGATCGAGGCACCGTAATAGCTGTTGATCCGCGTTTTTCCACTTCGGCTGCCAAGGCCAATGAGTGGCTGCCGCTCAAGCCGGGCGAAGATGGTGCTCTCGCTTCTGCCATTGCCCATGTGCTGCTGACTGAAGGTTTCTGGAGCAAAGAGTTTGTCGGCGACTTCAAAGATGGCAAAAATCTGTTCAAGTCCGGTGTCGCTGTTGACGAGGCAGCCTTTGCTGAGAAGCAAACTCACGGCATTGTCAAATATTGGAATATTGAACTGAAAGACAAAACGCCGGCCTGGGCAGCCAAAAAGACGCTGATCCCGGCTGCACAGATCCTCAAGGTTGCGCGTGCCATGGGCACCGCCGGTTCCGCCTGTGCCGTCTGGATGGGGCCTGGAGTGGGTATGACCCCTCGTGGCACTTATGCATCGATGGCGGTATACGCACTAAATGGAATCCTCGGTTCAATCGAGACCGAAGGGGGCGTTTTCCAGAGTTCCAGCACACCAGGCACAAAATTTCCGGAGATCACGGACCTCTTCGTTGACGAAATTGCGAAAAAAGGGAGCAAAGGCAAAAAACTTGACGGTCGCGGTGCCAAGGATATGCCTGCTATCATGGGCGGCTACGACAAAAAAACGGACAAAGACGGCAAGGTGACTGAGAGCGCCAAGGCTGGCGTGGTTACCAACGCTGTGGCCGACGGCATCCTCAAGGATCCGGCAGCCTGTCAGATATTCATCAGTTCCTGGAGCAACTTCAACTTTTCTGCTACCGGCGCGCAGCGTTGGGACCAGGCAATGGCTAAAGTTCCTTTCTTTGTCCATATGGTGACCAATGCCTCGGAGATGACCCAGTTTGCCGATGTTGTGCTGCCGGCCACCTTCGCGCCAACCGAGAAACTTTCCATTATCACCAACATGGCCAACCTGCACGGGCACGTATCGATTCAGCAGCCGGTCGCAAAGCCGCTCTGGAACGTGAAATCGGAAGAAACCGAAGTGGTCTGGTTGCTGGCAGAGAGGCTGAAGGCCAAGGGATTCCCAAATCTGTTTGACTACTATGCATCCTTTGAAGATCCTGAGACAAAAAAGAAGCCGACCACCGCCGCAGAGTTTGAGGAAATCGCCGCCAAGATCTCCAGCCAGAAGGTGTGGGACGGCAAGGAGAAGATGAAAGGCGATAAGGTCTCTGGGTGGGCCGAGTTCAAGAAAAAAGGCATCTATAACACCGAGACCTACGCCTACAAGAAAAATTGGGGCAAGGTTGATCCTGTGTCTGGAAAGTTTGCAGGCAAGTTCAAAACCGAGACCGGCAAATTTGAGTTCTACAGCGAAACTTTGAAGAAAACGCTGACCCTGTTTGCCGCCAAGCATAAGACCAGCATTGATGACGTGCTGAAGTCAAGTGGATACGAGGCTCAGGGAGAACTGGTGTTTGTGCCTCACTACGAGTCGCCCAAGCGTCACGGCAGCCTGAAGGAGTATCCTTTTACCTTTATTGACCACAAATCTCGCCTCAACCGCGAAGGACGCAGCCAGAATACCGTCTGGTACCAAGAGTTCAAAAAAGTGGACATAGGCGACAAGAGCTGGGATGACGTGGCCAAGCTCAATCCGGTAGATGCCAAGAAACTTGGAATCAAGGACGGCGACAGAATCCGCCTTACTTCCACCAGTGGCTCCATCACCTGCAATGCCCGTCTTTGGGAAGGTGTTCGCCAAGGTACAGTGGCAAAGTGCTACGGCCAGGGTCACTGGGCTTATGGTCGTGTTGCAGCCAAGGAATACGGCAAGACAGCGCGCGGTGGTAACAATAACGAACTCATGCCGTCCGATTTTGATCGTCTGAGCGGGTCTACTGCCCGTAACGGCGGTTTCACCGGTGTCAAGATCGAGAAAGCCTAGGAAAGGGGGGATATCATAAATGGCAAAACAATATGGAATGGTCATTGACCTGCAAAAATGTGTCGGCTGCGGCGCCTGTGCCCTGGCCTGCAAAACCGAGAATAATACCCAGGCACGGGCAAATGGACAGACATTCAACTGGGCCGATTTCATCTACAAGGAAGAGGGAAAATTCCCGAACCCGACTTTCACCGCCATACCGGTGCTTTGTAATCACTGCACCGACGCGCCCTGTGTCACAGCCTGTCCGGTCAAGGACAAGGCGATGTACAAGACCGCCGACGGCATTACCATGCACAATGACGAGCGCTGTATCGGCTGCCGTCGCTGCCAGAAAGCCTGTCCTTACAGTGCCACGGATGTGGTAAAGGACAAGGCGGCGTATTCCGTCATTAGCGCCAATGAGGGAAAGGCACCTCCTCATGCGGCATCACGCGATACAAGTGAGATGATAAAAGGGTGTACCGCTTCCGGCGCCGAAACAGCAAAAATGGCCGGGGGAGTTATCCCCAACCATCACAAGTTCAGTCATGCGGATTATGAAAGCATCCGTAAACAGGGTATGGTTGAGAAATGCATCTTCTGTGATCATCGCGTAAAAAAAGGCGAAATGCCCAACTGCGTGGCAGCTTGCCCGGCCAAAGCACGCATTTTTGGCGATGTAAATGATGCCGCCAGCGAACCGGCCAGGTTGTTGAAAAAGTATAAGCCGATGCGCCTCAAGGAAGAAAAAGGCACTAAGCCGAATGTGTCGTATATCCGCGCCTTTAAGGCCGGTAATAAAGTTTGATAGCGTACTGCATTGAGTTAATGTAAAAACACGGGGATGGGGCGCAAGTCTCATCCCCGTATTTTGTGAGGATTACTGCCATGACCCCGATTCAAAGTAATACCGCTCTGCGTGAAGACGTCTACCGCCTGCTGGCGGCCTGTTACTACCCGCCGACCGCCGCGCTGCTGGAAGAGCTGAGCTGCACCGGGTTGGTTGAGATGATGAAGTCTATTGCTCCGGATGCTGTAGAAACGGCCCTGCAGATGGCATCATACTGCAGCACGGCCGTACTTGAAGAGCAGCTTGTAGAGTACAGCCGCCTGTTTCTGGGACCGTTCAAGCTGGTGGCCCCTCCCTACGGCTCGGTCTGGCTTGATGAGTCAAAGACCGTGATGGGGGCTTCTACCGCCCGGGTGGCCGCCTTTTACGATACCTGCGGTCTGCGGTTGGTCGATGGCTTCTCCGAACTGCCGGATCATATTGCTGTCGAACTGGAGTTCATGTCGTATCTGGCTTTCAAACAGCGTGAAGCTCTATCGACTGGAGATCGTGACGAGGCAGGGCGGCTGTCTGGTCTGCAGCGTGAGTTTCTGGCCGATTTTCTGTTCCCGTGGCTGGAGCCGTTCACCACCAGCATTGTTGAAGATGGCGAATCCTCTCTGTATCAGGCGATTGCCAGCTGCACCGCAACCTTTGTGGCTGCCGATATGGCAACAGTGATGTCCACCTCCCATGCCTGACAGCACCGGAAGCCGTGAAGCCCTGCGGATTGATTCTTCCCGCTGTCTGCCGATCCGCTTCAACGAAAGCAGCTGCAGACGCTGCGCCGATATCTGCCCGCACAACGCCATTTCCCTGGAAGGACGACTTTTCGTCGATGAGGATCGCTGTACGGGGTGTCTGCTCTGCACCACGGTCTGTCCATCCGGGGCGCTGGAGCCGAATAAGGGGTTTGACAGCTGTCTGGCAAAACTGGCCACTGTTCAAGATCCGGTGCTGGGGTGCGGACGTACCAATGATTCATCCAATGCAGCCATGGCGTGTCTGGGCGGGCTCTCCCGCGAACATCTGCTGGCCATGCATCATTTGCCCTCGCTGTCAGGAACCTTGCTGACCCTGAATCTGAGCAGGTGCGGGGATTGTCTTAACTGTTCCATACTGCCAATCCTGAAGGAGCGGCTGCAAAGCATTGCGGATGCAGGTATGGACAGGGGAGGGCGCAGGATTGTACTGGAGGATGCAGAGGGCAGGATTACGGTTACGCACGAATCTATTGGCCGACGCAGCTTCTTCAAATCACTGCGCAGCACCCTCTTTCAGAGCGCTGCCGCTGTCATCACCGCTACGACGGACCAGTCCGAACACCGTAGTGACTATGCTGAAAAGCGGGTGCCGCTCCGGAGACTGCTGCTGAACCGGACCATCAACGGACTCACTCCGGTTTTACAGGAACTGGTTCACAGCCGTTTTGACAGCAGCATCAGTTTCACCCCCGCCTGCACCACCTGTCAGGGGTGTGCAGCGATCTGCCCTGCCGGCGCACTGCTGACCAAAAGCCAGGAAACCAATCCGCTCTTTTTGCCCGAACGCTGCACCGGCTGCGGTCTCTGCGTGGAGTTCTGTCTGGATGGGGCTCTGAATCGAGTTTAGCTGACAATCAGAACATGAATTCGAGGGAGGCCGTGCAACAGTGCCCGGACTTTTCTCTTGACTAATGGCGAGCTCAAGCTTATATGACTATATAGTCATATAATAACGGAGCGTCCCATGAATTCTAATACCACCTATCTGGCTGATGTCCTTAAATCCATGGCCCAGGCGACCCGCCTGAAGATCATAGAGTTCCTGCGCGACGGCGAGCGTTGCGTCTGCGAGATATTTCCTGCCATCGACGAGGAACAGTCCAACACCTCCCGCCACCTTGCCTACATGCAAACCCACGGTATCCTTTCGCGCCGCAAGGATGGGGTCAAGATCTACTATGCCGTCAAGCATCCCGAAGTTTTTGAAATCATCGACCTGGCAACCGCTATTGTCAGGCGCGAGGTCGAGATGCGCAGCGAGCTGATCAATGTAACGGGAAGGGGCTGACATGCTCAAACAATTTGCCGACTGGCTCGTTTTCGAAACTATCGGCCTCATTCCCGGCTCCCGTACTGGTGAGGCGCTCAATTTCTTCGTCTATGACACACTGAAAATCTTTCTGCTGCTCACCACGATCATCTTCGTGGTGGCCATAATCCGCACCTCCTTTCCCCCTGAAAAGACCAAGAGAATGCTCTCCCATAAACGGGAATACGTCGGCAACATCCTGGCCGCCCTGCTCGGAATCGTGACCCCCTTCTGTTCCTGTTCGGCGGTGCCGCTCTTCATCGGCTTTGTCGAGTCCGGCGTGCCGCTGGGGGTGACCTTTTCGTTCCTGATCTCCTCCCCGATGGTAAACGAAGTCGCTCTGATCATGCTTTGGGGACTGTTCGGATGGAAAATAGCCCTGATCTACATCGGCGCAGGCCTGTTGGTGGCTATTTTCGGCGGCATCATCATCGGTAAGCTGAAGATGGAAAAATATGTCCAGGACTATGTCTGGGAGATGCAGGTCGGCAATGCCGAGATCACGAGCATGAACTTCCGCGAGAAATTAGATTATGCCCGCCAGTACACGCTGGAACTGCTGAAGAAAATCTGGCCCTATGTGGTGGTCGGCGTCGGTCTGGGTGCCTTCATCCACGGCTATGTTCCCGCAGACTTCCTGGCGCGATGGGCCGGCCCTGATAACTTCTTCGCCGTTCCGGTTGCGGTGGCGCTCGGAGTGCCGCTTTACTCAAACGCCGCCGGGGTGATACCGATCGTCCACGCCCTGATGGAGAAGGGGATGGCGATCGGCACCGTACTCGCGTTTATGATGGCGGTCACGGCGCTCTCCTTGCCGGAGGCGATTATTCTGAAGAATGTACTGAAAAATAGGCTGCTGGCGGTATTCTTCGGGATAGTAGCGATGGCAATCGTATGCGTCGGCTATCTGTTTAACGCAATTTTGTGAAGTAAAAGTCAGCTAAATCAGGTTGTTCCTGTAGCTTCACATGGTTTCATAATTTATTCATAATTAGCACACAATGGTTTGGTACCATGGGAACATGGAATATTAACAAAGGGAGGAAAAAAGCCATGTCAGGAAAAAAAGGATTCGTATTGTGTGTCTGCCAGGGGACCTGTCCCAGCTTTACCAAGATGGATATCTTTGCTGTTCTTTCCGATGTGCGCCGGGAGAAACTCTTCGATTACGTCTGCCTGCACCCGCAACTCTGCGTTGGCGATGGTGAAGAATTTCTCAAGGTGCTGCTGTCGGGGGGTGA
>Ga0123338_10002440_pt1 | contig 17373 bp, 13 predicted proteins | sample grotaG_FD_89793 | JGI IMG/M metagenome (GOLD analysis project Ga0123338, IMG submission 89793) | Glacier valley bacterial and archeal communities from Borup Fiord, Nunavut, Canada, to study Microbial Dark Matter (Phase II) -... | ecosystem: Environmental > Aquatic > Freshwater > Ice > Glacier ...
CACCCAGTTCACCTACGATTCTTTTAGTAATTGCTACATGTTCTTTAAAGACGGCCAGTGACAGAGTCGCCAGATGTCTTCCCTGGCTTTCAGCCGGTGTGTTTTTACCGGCAGCATTTTTTAAATAGTCTGTTGCGAGATCGCGTAAAAATTCATGATTCTCTAGCTGCGCTTTAATGTAAGCTTTATCAAACTCTACTCCAGCTTTCACGTTCTTAATTTTATCAAAAGTAGTTTGCGCTTTGGCATCCATTGGAGGCACCGGAGTACCGAGGTCTTTAAGTACCGTTGTTACAGCTATGGCTTCTTCCAATTCAAAACCCGCAAATTCTTTCGCGTTTTTATTGCTTGCTTTGTCTACAGCTATCTGGCTTGTAGCCAGTGATAACTCCGCAGGTCCGATAACACCCTGCCTGAAATCTTTTTCCGTAGCGGCCTTTTGTTCAATTTCAAACGTAACCTTATTGGCTTTGGTACTATTTGATTGTAATAACGATGCGGCTACAGACAAACCTGCACTAATAGTCAGACCATCCTTCGATTTTTTAAAGAATGACCTTCGGGGTGTTTTTTCCATGTAATTCATAATAAAGTGTAATTGAAAGTGAAGAAACTGTTTTGCGCTTTGGCTTGTGTGGGGATATATGTCGTCATGCAAAGCATTTGCCATGGGTATTAGGATTATGCAAGTCTGATAAGTTGAATTGCTATCGGCTGTTAGCCGTCAGCCAGTACAAGAAGGCTGAAGGGTGATATCCTTTGTCAGTTGAAGCTTACAATAGACAGGAGACAACTTTCTCTTTTTGTAAAATACATGATTACCTGTTTTCGGACATGACATGATTTGTCTTCGTATTGTTTATCTGGCTATATGGAAGAACTGGATAGCTGCTTCTTTCAACACCTATACTTCCTGAGATAGAAAAAGTTTTTTCATCATTTACATACTGAAGACCTAATGCCGCTCTTGTGTATAAACCAGGAATGCCTGGCTGGTAGAAATTATTATGCTGGTTAGCCTTGTTAAAATCATTGGCTATAAATGTGCGGTTAAAATTTACATAAGCGGGTTCAGCCGACAGTCCGGCGAAAGCATACAAATTATTATTCAACCTGCGATTTAATTGCAATCCTACCGGAGCAGAAATAATGCTGGCGTTGCCTCCTTTAAAAAAAGTATAGCTGCCCGAGACAGCACTGTACTTACTGAGAGACCATTTGTTTTTAGCACTGCTGCCGGCTAAATTAAAATTGTTATGCAAACCTGCACTGTACCTGTTATCGATAAAGCTTCCCGGCAATAATGTTTGTGCCTTCAACACCACAGTTACCGACAGCAGAGCAATTAATATAATCGTTCGCATTTATATGAATTATTTAATAAAAATACATTTTGTTTTACAAAATCCAATGTATAGTATAAAGTCAGCGATTTACCAGGTCACTGTATCACTTAACAAATAGTAAGCCTGCATTAAAGGCTCCAACTACTTTCCCGCATCAGCAATCACCTTGCAAATTTGCCACCGCATCAATGTGCTATTCTGTATAACTTCATTCATCAGTCATTTAAACTATCAACCAATGAAAAGAATATTATTAATAGCGTTGATATCAGGCAACTGTTTTTTTGTATCGGCACAAAATAAAAAGACCTATCCCATAGCACAAATCAAAACGGGTATGGGGCAGATCCTTATCTGGCTTTATGATGAAACACCAAACCATAAAGCAAGTTTTATAAAGCTGGCAAATGAAAACTATTGGGATACCCTGACGTTTAACAGGGTCATCAGGGATTTTGTCGCCCAGGGTGGTTGCCCGGATACAAAAGAAGGATTTTCAAAGTCACCCTATTTATTAAAGCCGGAATTCAATAGCAAGCTTCGGCATACTTACGGTGCAGTGGGGGCAGGACAAGATGGTAATAAGGAAATGCTATCGGCAGGATGCCAGTTCTATATCGTTCAAAATAAAAAAGGTCTTGCGCGACTCGATGATAAGTTTACTGTATTCGGTTATGTCTTTAAAGGAATGGAGGTAGTGGATCAAATAGTAAACGTAAAAAAAGATTCAACCGGCAAGCCATATAACCCCGTAACACTTGCTATAAATATCATTCAGATGTCGGGTGATGAACTGGAAAAAAATGGGTTTAAGGGTTTGCTGTCAGGAGCTCAGCTATGAGTTATGAGCTATGAGCTTTCAGCTATCAGCCGTCAGCCGTCAGCTAAATACATCAGTCACAACTCATAACCTCACAACTCATAACCTCATACCTTATAACCTCATAACCTCACACTCACTTCCTCCCTGGCTTGGGAAATACCTGGTGTGTGTTCGCCCAATTTTTCCACAGGCTATCAAGCCGGTGTACTTTAACAGGATACTTTTTTGCAAGGTCTGTCATCTCTGTATTATCTGTTGCAAGGTTGAATAAATGCCATGCGCTGTCATTACTAATTGAAACCAGTTTCCAATTATCCGCGCGGGCATACCGTGCACCGAAATGCTCGTTAAACAATTCTTCATGACCCTGAGTTTGACTGCCGCTAAATGTAGGCACAAGACTGATACCAGTTGTAGGCAGGATTGCACGGCCCTGGTAACTTTTTGGATACCTTGCCCCGGTCAGTTCAGCAAACGTTGACATGAAATCCATTACATGACCCACACTGGCATTGTAACTTCCTTTTTTTGCGGTGATGCCTTTAGGCCAGAAAGCAATCATAGGAGTATGGATACCGCCTTCATAAGATTCGGCTTTCCAGAATTGATAAGGCGTATTAGCTACATTCGCCCAGCGCTGACCAATAGAAGAGTAAGTGGTTTCCGCACCCGGCAGGACCTGCTTCGTAGTAGCATAAACAATTTTCTGCCCATTGCGCGTTTCATTGGGACGGTCGAACCCCGGACCATAGTTAGCACATACTTCCGCACTTGCACCGTTATCTGACAAAAAAAATACCAGGGTATTATCAAGCTGACCGTTCCGGCGCAACGCTTTTATGATACGTCCTATACCCTGATCCATACAATCGATCATAGCCGCATGCACCGCCATGGCCAATGCATCCCAGTCTTTAGTGGAATTATTTTCCCATTGAACGTCATCATGCCAGCGTGGGGATAATGTTGCTTTAGCTGAATCAATCAATCCAAGTTTTATCATTCGTTTATATCTTGCTTTACGGATTACATCCCAGCCAACTTTATAAGTATCCTTGTATTTAGCGATGTCTTCCGGCTTCGCCATCAATGGCCAATGCGGTGCATTTTCAGCAACATAAAGAAAGAATGGTTTATCCGACTTCGCATAACCATTCAGGTAAGCTACCGCCGTATCATTAATAGCATCGGTATGATAATAATTTTTTGGTACACTTATAACGGGGGTTGTCCCGCTTACCAGACTAAAAGGATCAAAGAAATCTACAACGCCCCATATCGTCCCAAAATATTTCTCGAAGCCGCGACTTGTTGGATATTGACTGAGTGGTGAAAATTCGCCATAATCTTTATGATGGTTCAGCCAGTCCATCTGATCCTTCGGATCTTTTCGTCCATTGGTATTTGAAACATGCCACTTGCCTGTCATTGCCGTATTGTATCCTGCAGTTTTTAGTACTTCCGCCAGCGTCACTGCATTTTCAGAGAGGTGTCCCAGGTAACCGGGCTCATCTTCGGCATCGGTCATTTTACCAATTCCAGCCTGCTGATTGTACAAACCGGTAAGCAACGACGCCCTTGTCGGGCAACAACGCGAAGTATTATAAAATTGAGTGTAACGGATACCGTTATCTGCCAGGTAGTTTAAGTTGGGCGTATTTATTTCACCACCATAGCAGCCGATATCCGAGAAACCTAAATCATCAGCAAGGATTACTATAATATTGGGACGCTTTTGTTTGATGGTCAAAATACCGGCTTTGCTGCTCCATGCCAGAAATGCCAGTATCAAAGCGCCGATGAAAAGTAAGGATATAGCTGATTTATATAATTTCATAAATAACTTTAATTGTTTATTACCAACCGGGTTTCACGTTAATTTTTATCTGGTGTAATTTGCTGTTGAGCTATCAGCCACAAATAATTTTTAGCCCGATTAAATGTACGGACAAAACTATTGTGAAGATATATGGACTTTAACAGTAGGGAAGTTGGGTAATTTTGCAGCTATTATTTAATTGATTCGTCAATTGAAGATCGATCTACTGGTAAATAATTATTTTAGAAAATTCAACTACCTTGTTTGTTCGGATATAGCTTTTTATTATTGGTGACAAGTTAAGGCTGGATTAAGTTATCCGCTGCCAGCTTTTTGTCTGACACCACAGGCTTTAGCTCATACTGTCAGCCAGCAGTTATCAAGCCTGAGCTAAGGCTATTGCAGGCAATTAGCAGTAAAGCTTGCAGATATTAAAATGATGATAGCTGACACCGTCGGCCAAAGCCCACAACACCGGACGACACCAGACGACAGCTAATGGCTGATAGCTGATAGCAACTTATATTTCAGGAATTCAACTTTTAAACCGCACGATGAAGTATGAAAATAGCTGAGGCATCTTCCACAGATATTCCATCAATATGTACACTCGTTAACAGCGCTTATCGTGGAGATACTTCCCGTAAGGGTTGGACAACGGAAGCAGCACTACTAGATGGATTAAGGATTGATGAGCCTACCCTGCAGCATCATATACAAGACAGTGATACTGTTATTCTCAAAGCAACAGATGAAGACAATAAAATTATTGGTTGTGTTTATCTTAAATTAGAACAGGAACAACTTTACCTGGGTATGCTTACTGTTTCTCCTTTATTACAATCTAAAGGGACTGGTAAATTATTGTTGCGTGCCTCGGAAGAAAAGGCAATGCTTTCGGGCTGTAAAAAAATTGTAATGACAGTACTATCCACCCGCATTGAATTATTGAACTGGTATGAAAGACAGGGTTATTATGCAACCGGTGAGAAACAGCCTTTCCCTACTGATAAAAAATTCGGGATACCAAAAATGCCATTGGAATTTTTAGTGCTGGAGAAAATACTCTAAATAAAGATTTGCGCTACAGTCATACAATCTGCGGCTTTAGCATTTCCTCCTGATAGCTGAAAGCTGACGGCTGATAGCAAATTTCTAATTTACTGTATCACAACTTCTTTTCTATCCATAAAAATCCAGCACAACATAAGAATATTATAAAAAAATATTTCTTACTAACAGGTACCGGTACCAATATATCCTGGCCTGCAGCTTTCAAACGCTCTGGCGCATCTGCAGTATTGCATTCAAGTGTTGCTTTGATTTTTTGTGAAACAGACATTGCTTTCCAGTCATTAGCACTATAGGCATACCACCAGAAAGTGTTGGCGTTTTCAGAAAGCAACGGTTGCCAGCCTGATTTTTGCGGCCAGTATGATCCCTGCCATTGAAAAGGCAGGTCGGGATCCTGAACAAGATGCACAAAATCTGCTCCTGCCTGAACCTGTGGTGTTGCCGTATTGTTATCTGAATAATTTATTTCAACCGCTTTGTCAGCGTATGGATACGCAGGTGTGACGGTCCAGGATTTATCTGCAATTGTTTTAGCAGTTGCATTTTCCAACAGGTAAGACCAGAACGTTTGATAAGTTTTGTTATCGCCGGACAACATCCATGTAAAGGTATTATTCAGAGTAGTATAAATTAATTTACCGGAACCATATATAGCGCTGCCGACTAATGTGTTAAACTGTTTATCCTCTATCAGGCTTTTAGTCCCAGGTTGGGAACGGATATATGCAGGCCGCTCGCTGATTGAAACAATAGCGTACCGGTTACTAACGGGTATGTACACGCTCAAAGTTTTTTGATTGCTGTCGGAATGCCCGATGATAGGGAATGGCCTTGAATAGAAATAATTTTTTACCGAAGCACTGTCTGCTTTAACAATCAGTCCCAGCCCATTTTGTACTACCTGTGTTTCGATAGCAGCCAGCTCGGCTTTACTGATAGCGGTTAATTCTCCTGCATCCGCTATCACCAGGTCGAAGCCATATAAGAATGAAGCAGTGATACTATTAAAATCAACCCCGGGAGTATTGATAAATATTTTTTGATACTTGTTTTTACTGATCGTTGTACGGACGACCAACGCATAATTATTTTGTGAAAGCCATGACTTTAGAAACTTATTTTCAAAATTGGGTGAAGCAGACAGCAGCAGCATTTTTAAATTGCCAGGTTGCTCCGTTTCGAAGGGAACAGGATCTCTCTCCAACGTGTCTTTGCCTGCAAGAGCCGTAAGCGCAAAGACAGCTTTACCAAACTGCTTAGGGACAGCAGCCAATTGAAAATGTTGGTTTTTATGTGCGGGGATGATGGCGGTATCAAGATTAACACCATAACCAGACAGTATCAATTTTATTTCATTGGCGGATGAATTTAAAAAATTTCCCTGCACCCGTAACTGATCACCGGCTTTGATCTTATGCCGCCAGTTTACAAATGTTATCCCATCCATAGCCTTAGCTGGATGAAATACAACTGATGACGAAGACAACACCTTCAACGCTTCCTTATCTAATCCATATCCAAAAATGTGAATATCAGTCACCTGCTTATTGAATGAGGTGATATCGGCAGCGCTTAAAAATTGAATCTTATAATTTTTATAAGCGTTAATTACAGTATTGGTTAAAGCATAAACCGGAATGTTACTATTCTTCAGCAGGAAGCTGTTGACACTATCTTTATCAAATCCTTCCGTCAACAATACAGCCTTTTTTTCCTTTCTATTCGTTGCTTTTATTTTTGTTGTAAGCGGCAATGCCAGGCAGGCAAGAGACACCACTGCCAACAGAGATGCCGCTAACCGCAAAATTAGCCGCGACCTGTTTAAACGTCGCCATTCTTTCCAACAGAGGAAAGCCAGCAATAGCAGGCACAAGATAATATTTATAGTGTCCCAGGTTAACATGCTAACGATTTCCCTGATGTAAGATTTTATAATATCGCTGTGATAAATTTTGATCAGGATTTTTTTTGCCTGGCGCCGGTAAAGCAGTTGGTGGACTTACTAGTCGCTGCAATCCTTGTTGGGCTGCCGATAAATCTGTCGCGGAATAAGTAATAACATTCACTGATGCCTGCAAGATCCGGTTCATTGCTCCCAATGAAGACAGATAAGCAGCAGGTTCAGCGACAGCTTTTTTGTTCAATTGCACGCCGGCCTGGCGTAAGGTTTCTATAGCTGCTTTATCTATACCTGTTCCGGCCTTTAAGTTTTCTATGATTCCAACAGCGCTCCTGATAGCATCATCAGGGTTTTGCGGAATTTTAAAATCGATCTTTGTTACGGGATCTTCAATTTTACTCAGGTCGCCTGTTAACCGTTTTTCAGGTTTCAACGGACTAGTTTTATAACCGGCTTTGGCTACATAGCTTCTTCCTTTTTCCTGTAGATCTTTTAGTAATCGCAGTGCTTTGTATTCAAAGGGCAATGCTTCCAGCGGTCTGAAGGTGCGTAAACGTACTTCCGCATTGGACATCTCGCTAAGCGTTGCCATCAATTGCTTTTTTGTCTGCACGTCAAAGAAGCTGGCGTCCTCCGCATTGTCATGCTTATGCGAGACCTCCTCCATTATCTTTTCTGCGTTGCCGAAGTCTGCTGCGTTATCTCCTGCATCATGGCCATGCTCACCGGCATGTTCGTCTTCACCTTCTTCTTTGGTTTCTCCTCCTAAAAATTTACTGTAACGAAGTCTTAATAAATTCTGATCGATGCCTAAGTCGTTGCTCTTATTTTTGAAAGCTTCAGCCGTTAATGTTTTTTGTTCTTTAAGCAATTGTTCCGTCTCAATAATAATTTGCCGTTCGCTCCGGAAGTATTCCGGTTTAACGTTCACACCACCTGCTAGTCCTTCCAGGCTCATCAACTGGGCGGTGTCAGGAATAGAAACTGTATAGATATCAGAGCGGCTTTCCTGCTTGTGATTGTCTACCGATCTCACATAAAAATAAAGCTCGTCACCAGGTTTCACTCCCAGTGCAGGAAGATCCAGTGTCTTCTGTAAATTATATTTGCGGGAACCGCTTTTGAAGTTTGTAAATAACAATTGCTGTTCTTTAAACTTCACTCCTTCTCCGCTGCCGCTGGTAGTTAGAGCGGAGATAGTGGCTTCCCGGATTCCATAATCATCCCCAATGGAAACAGTCATTGCAAGTTGTTGTGGCTGGCCATAATCTATAATAGTGTATGGTGCCGGTTTTTGTATAACAATAATTGGCGGAGCATCTTTTATAAGATCTATGGAATATAATTCAGAAAGCTTATCATTTATTTTTACCTGGTAAAAACCGGCTGACACAAATTTTCTTTCTATGCTCCAGAAAGTATGACCGCTGTTGATGGGATGAAGGGGAACAACGCCTGCACCATTAATAATAAACTGGATTGTATCGGCCGGAACAGTAGTTTGTAATCGCCAGTTGACATCGGAACCTTCCACCGCCTTAATGTTAAAGCGTGACTGGCTTCTGGATGTGCCGCCGGTATAAAGAGGAGGCCTGATAGTTACCTCCACAGATAAAATTCCCGCGGGCATTTTATCTGTTTTTGCAATGGTAGCTTTATTACCGGCGCTTACCGGCTTATGCGAAACATAAACCGGAAAAGGAAAGGCAAGCAACCCGACACTTATAATTATAATGATCGCTGATATTAAACCGGGCTGCTGTAATTTTTTTCTAAAGGATACCTGTGATTGTAATCGGGTAATGCATTGCTCTACTTTTCTTACCTGCATCCTTTCCAGCAGGTTTAGTGATTCATAAGATCTTAAAAGCAAGCCACTGCTTTCTTCCAGTTGTGGAAACTGCTGATTTAAAAATCCTGTCACATCGGTTTTACTGACTTTCCAGGAATTATAGATAAAAAAAATTGTGATGAATGATAACATCATAACCGGCATACACCACCATAAGGATAGTCCTGTAAATTTTATCAGCAATGCTACTGATAACAGGGTAATGGCAACTGATAAAATAAAATAAGACAACAGCGAATTAATTGTCCATTTCTTTTGGATCGACCTTATAATATTTATCGCTGTTGATTCAGGCATTGGTTTTTTCCATTTTCGTTTTGAAAGAAATAGTCCGTTCGATGAAGAATACCAACAATGCCGCTAGCAGGAAAGCTTCGGAGAGATCATGTGTTATTACCAATTTTTTTTTTGATAAAAATTTATTGTCTGCACTAAAAATAGGTTGAAGCTGTCGTTCCGCTATTATCCTGTTATCTAAAATGGCGATCTGATGTTGAGTGCCCCGGATAAGGTTATACATCATTCCGGGAAAAGCATCATTCCAGGCCAGGTCATTCCATGACGGATCAAAACGACTAAAGAAATGATAGACAGGCACCCTGGCTTTTTCAAGGTCGAGCAATGGATCTCCAAAGCCATCCTGCCATATTGTTTTTAAATGTCTAGTCGAATAAGGTTGATAAAGAATCCGCTTATATAAAGCTGTGGGATTATAATTATAATCCTCGCTTTCCGTGAGGATAGAAGAGCCGACAATTTCAGCCTTTCCCTTTTCATACATAAATATATTACCGGCATCAATAGCCGGAACAGGTTGATCAGATAACCAGAAAACCCAATCCTGGTGAAGCGGTATTTCCGCGTAATTATTTACAAGCGATACATTTATTTTTCTTTTACTGTATTGCCGTATTGCTTCAAAAGCCGCCTTTACATAAGCGGCGTCGTTAGGATACTTATCTGTAAAAATGGTGATCTTAAGTGTAGTTGTATCTACCGTGACGGGTTGTTGACCCTTGTAGGAAACGGAAATATTATCACCGGTTTGAATAGTATAGTTCATCGTATTTTGTGAAGCGAACGGAGCGTCTCTAAAAAAGTAAGCTGTACCGGAAGGATTGCTGGCAGCTGTTATCAACCGAATGCTGTCGGCAGTCGTCAGGTAAGTTTTTGCCAGCCATTCAGAAACAGAATCTCCGGATGTGTAAGTATACCATTGCAAATTCACCGCTACCTTCGGGCGGTCACCGGTAAAGCTTTTTAAACTGTTGGTGGTAAATAAATAAACCGGAAGTGTTGCAGGCACCTGCTGATCCAGTGAGGTAAGCAATGACCAGTAAGAGGCATTGTTATGACTAAAAGAATCCTTCTTATTTTTTAAAATAGTTTTGAGATTTTGTTTTTCGAAGCCTGCATCAAAATAGTGAAATTCGTTTTCCTTCATTATCAAAGAATCAATAACAGGTTTAAACCGCGCGTAAGTTTCCTGTAACCCTTGCTTCTCCATCATAACCCAGCCTTTTCTTTTCGCGGCGTCTGGCTGCTCTTCCCATACGGGATGAGAAAGTAATAATGCAATGAGTAATATCAAAAGACACCGAAGCAATAATAAAAGACGTTCCTGTAACTGCAAACTTTTCGCCTGCTGTTTATAACTTTGTGTAAGTAAGGATATGCTGCCAATCTTTAGTATTTTACTTTGTTTGCGGTTCCAGAAATGGATGATACCCGGAATAATTATTCCGGCAGCGGCGGCCATCCATATAGATTGTAATAAGTAAAACAAAGTCTAGCCCCTTAAATTATTACGTTGGTTTAAAAAATCGCGCAATGCCTTATCCAATGGTTCATCCATGCTTAACAAGCGATGAAAGATATGTTTGTTCAAAAGCCGGGCGCGTAGCTGCGACAAGCGTTCCTGAAGCTGATGCCGGTAATTTTTCTGTGCCGGTACTTGTTCAATACTGATTATTTTACCTGTCTCCAGATCTTCCAATGTACTGTATCCTGCGAAATCAAGTTCTAATTCGTTTCTTCCCAGTAAATGAAAAACAATAATCTCATGTTTTAAGGAAGTAAGGGAATACAACATCTTTAAGATTTCATTATCCTCTTCGTAAAAGTCGGTAATAAATATCAGCAGTTCTTTTTTCTGAGTTCCGGCGAAAAGATTTTTATAATAAACAGGATCAGTAAAAATTCCTGCGGGTTTAATTTTTTCAAGGTGATAAAAAAACCTGGCCAGGTGTTGCTTATCTCTTTTGGATGCTAACGAAAATACATCGCATTTTTGCATCACGTATAATCCAACTGCATCACCTTGCAGACTTGACAGGTAAGCCAGAGATGCCGCTAAATATTTCGCGTATTCAATTTTTGTAAAACCACCATCTTCATGGTTCATAGAATTACTCGCATCAACCAGGAACCTTACCGAAATATTAGTTTCAATTTCAGATTCCCTGATATAATAGCGGTCCGACCTCGCGAACATTTTCCAGTCCAGCGAACGCAGGTCGTCACCCGGCTGATAACTTCTATACTGACTAAATTCTATACCCTGTCCTTTTAATTTACTTTTATTAATGCCTTCCATAAAGCCATCGATGGTAGTTCTGGCGGCCAGTGAAAGGTCTTTTATGGCGATCAGCACTTTGGGGTCAAGAAGCTTGCTCATGAGGCATTACTTAATATATTTTTTGGACGAACAATCGCTTTAAGCAGCTCGGCCGTCACGCTATCCGAGGTAACATTTTCAGCATCGGCTTTGAAGTTCATCAGAATCCGGTGCCGTAGTACAGGCTTAGCCATGGCAAATATATCGTCCATCAAAACAGCATAACGCCCTCTTAATAAGGCGCGGGCTTTAGCCGTAAGAATAAGCGCTTGTCCTGCGCGTGGTCCCGCGCCCCAGCGTACCCATTCTTTTACATACTCAACAAAAGTATTATCAGGCCTTGTAGCCCTGATAACCTGGCTAACATATTGTACGAGATCATCGCTGATTGTTACCTGGCGTACCAGACCCTGCAGTTCTTTGATCTCATCCGCGCTAAGTACCGGGTTAACGGTAATTTTTTTTGAGCCGGTAGTGCTGTTCAGAATAGCTATTTCTTCCGCTGAACTTGGATAGTCAATCTTTACGTATAATAAGAAGCGGTCGAGCTGTGCTTCGGGAAGCGGATAGGTGCCCGCCTGTTCTATAGGATTTTGTGTAGCGAGAATAAAAAAAGGCTGGTCAAGCGGATATGTCTGGCCTGCATAAGTAACTTCAAATTCCTGCATCGCTTCGAGTAATGCCGCCTGTGTTTTTGGCGGTGTACGATTTATTTCGTCTGCCAGTACAATGTTGGCAAAAAGAGGTCCTTTGTTAAATTTAAAAAAACGTTTACCGGTAACATGATCTTCCTCCAGTATTTCAGTGCCTACAATATCCGTCGGCATGAGGTCCGGTGTAAATTGTATTCTTCTGAAAGACAGATGGAGTGCCAGGGAAAGTGTTTTTACCATCAGTGTCTTGGCAAGACCAGGAACACCTTCCAGCAAACAATGACCTCCGGCAAGAAGTGCCACCAGCATTTCTTCTATAACGAAGTCCTGTCCTACTATAACTTTTTGTATTTCTCTTTTTAACCCTGCCAGCTTTGCTACTAAACCGGTTACCTGGTTTTCTGTGTATTGCAAATAATTTAATTTTTAATATAACAAAAATTATAGCTTATATGGCAAAAAATCTAAAAATTATATTTAAAAATGTATGTGATCTTCTTATAACGAAGTAAGGAATAATTGACGATTAAACAAGATACTCTATGCGGTTAAAAATAATTAATTCTTTGTCACCCTGCGCATATAGAATCAGCTGGTTAATAATTTTAAACAGGCGGGAATTTAAAAATAAGTGGAGATGCCGAATTGAAATCCTGCCAGCTTCGATGGTGGGTTTCCTAAAAGATCGGTTTTCCAGTTATACCGGTAGTTAAACCTGATAACAGTCTGAGGCGTAGGACGCCAGCTTATAGCCGGCACCACGGAAAAAAATTCATCAGCGATGTTGCCGCCGGTAGATTTGAATGTTCCTTTGTTCCAGTCAACATATTCAAATCTTATAGCTGCATTTAAAACAGCATTTTCAAAATCGAACATAGATCGTTTTAACACCGGCTGAACAATATCAATAAAGCCTCCGTGTTGCTTTCTTCCGAATTGTTCTGTGTAAGTATCCGCAATATCAACATGTATCCATGCCCATTCACCATTGATAACCGTTTTACTTTGAGAGAGGGTAGCAGTGTAGTCGATGGCAAACACATTTAATCTTCTTTTTGTATCAAGGATAAATCCATCATTTATAAATTTATTATACACACCACCCATGTAAGAGATCCCTATTTCGCCGAGCACTTTATTTTTAACGGCTACCTTGCCTGTAAGCAGCGGTCTTCCATTGAAACTTTCTTCGAAGCGGTTTTTGTTGTTTTTGGCAGCGGGTAAATAAGTCTTGTTCTGTCCATTGGAAACAATGGTTTCATCAAAGCCATTTGTTATATAAACTTCATATCCATAAACCCAGTCTTTGGTAAATTTCTTTCCATAAATACCAAAGCCTACGTTACTCCAGGTAGCGGGCAGCATTTGGGTTGCTGAAATGGGTCTGTCAACAAATTCCCATTTGGGACCATCATGATTCTGATTAAAAGCTCCTATAGGATTCATTACCACTCCGCTTCTTAAATTAAGCAATGGATTCAATTCAATATCAACGGAAGCAAACTCGATGTTTATTTCTTTTGTGCCATCCTCAAATTCTATTTCGGTTAAAAATTTTATTCTTTTTGAAATGGTGGATGAAACAAAAAGTGTTAACCTCCTCATCTGAAATTGGTGACCTTCACTAACACCCTTTTCTCCCAGGTACTGATAATTGGCTTCCACGTAACCGCCTAAAGCAACAGGTAATTTTCCCAGCCGGATGAAAGGCCTGCTGTATACCGCGTCCATATTCATTCGCAAACCGGTAGTATCGCCAGAATGCAATCTCAGTAACAATGGATCGATTTGTCCTGAGACATGGTACATCGATATTATTAATAACAATATTAATCCGGTCTTTCTCATGATTGTTTTCTCAGGTCTATAAATAATTCAGCGTTCAATATGGTTAAAGGAAAGGTACGCAGCCCTGCCGTTGCCGGACCGTTTGTTACACGGCCGCGGTTATCATATTCGCTTCCATGGGCCGGACATTGTAAGTGTGTACCTGCAACCTGCACTTCCGCGCCCTGGTGAGCACATTGCATCCACAACGCGGAATAATCTTCATTACTGAAACGGTAGATACAGACTGGAAACAGCAGCGCTTCATTTCTTACAATAATATAAGGGTGGTAGGATATTTTTCCATTGTGCAATATTTTAAAATCATCTGTGTTTATTGTCAACCCATCTTTATTTAATGTCCCCGGAATATATTTTGAAGACATGCACCCTGTTATCAATGTCGTTAGGCCCGCCAGGCTTAAGCAGGCGGTACAACTGCCCGAAATAAATTCCCTTCTTTTCATCAGTGAAAAATTAAAGTGATTCAAGAAATTTTATTATCATGGCCTTATCGGCCACGTTCAATTGCAGGAATTTATTTTTACTTTGCGCCGCTTCTCCTTCATGCTGAAGAATAGCTTCTTCAATGCTACGGGCTCTGCCATCGTGCAATAAAAATAATTGTCCGCCCTGTGAATTTTTTGATAACCCCAGCCCCCATAATGGTGCTGTTCGCCATTCCGCAGGCAGCGCGGTACCTTCAGTATATCCATCATTTAGCGCCGGCCCCATATCATGCAAAAGCAGATCAGTGTAAGGAAAGAAAGTTTTGTTTGATAAAGCCGGTATAGAAAATGCCCCTGTCTTGAGTTGAGGTGTATGGCAGTTGTTGCAGGAAATTTTTAGAAACAGCTGGTTACCCGCCATGACTTCTCTGTCGGATTTATTTCTTTGAACAGGGGCCTTAAGTGTCTGGAGATAGAAAACAACATCCAGTACCGTTTGATTGGAGACTTCCGGATCAACCTGCAGTCCGTCATAAGTATTGTATACTTCATAAGAAGAATTAATACCCATGTCCTGGTTATAAGCATTAGCGGTTTGTTGCTGCAGGTCGTACACGGCGGCCTTTTTACCAAAACGCCCGATGTATTTTCCATTGCGTTCAATGGTGCCCGTACGAAGCTGGCAGTAAGCCGGTATATGAATCCAGTTTGGCCGGCCTGATATTCCATCACCGTTTGCATCATTCTCGTCCGCCATTGCGAGTATGTTATCATCTGGTACCGCTTCAAGCAAACCTAAGCCGGTGTTGGCAGGCGGTGTAAATTTTGAGAATGTTGCGCCTTGCGGAATCTCCTCCGGTTCATAGCCGGGGATAGCGCTGTGTTGCAATTGAGGTCCGCCTTTATGAAGGAAAAGATTTGCTATGGTATCCTGCTGGCCAAAGCGGGTAAGCGTTGAGAACGGGTGTCCTTTGCCATCCGATGCATGACAGGAGCCACAGGAGGTGGCAACGAATCGTGGACCAAGGCCATTGCTTATAGAAAATACATCATCGTTGAAGGCGGCATCCCCCCGCAGGAAAATCCTCTTCTGTTCGTTTGATAATCCATCGATAGGTCCATCCAGGGTTTGATCGGCAACCGGCGCTTTAGGAAGCATTTTGCCGCAAGAGATCATTGCCAGCAGTATCGATACAATTATCCAATAGGCCTTTTTCATTTAGACACAAGATAATTATATTTTTGACAAGGCAAAATATTAATTTAGGTGTATCTAAATATTTAGCTATCAGCTATCAGCTTTTAATTATAGTATAACGCAGGCGTTATACTATAATTAAAATTTTCTTTTCGACTTACAATCAGATTTTACCCAATATAATTGCACGAATTGCAACACGCCAATGCTAAATGGTCAAGTCTTAGATTATATAAAAGCAGTGATTGATAATAGTAACTTATTATGGATAGCATTTCTGATAGCTGATAGCTGACAGCTGACAGCAAACACATCGATACGAAGTTGATTAAATATTAACTACAACAGGAGTTATCTAATTGTACCGGTGGACATTTTACAGAGCCATAACTGCAGTACACGCAACAGTCGCCTTGCTTAGGTTTCAACACTGTGTTACAACCTGTGCATTTGTAAAAATACCTGCAGGCATCAACAGGCATAGTTTCTTCTTTTTGAAAACTGCAATGCGGGCAGGTGATTATAGATTGTAGTGATACTTTTTTCTCCATTCTTCTTGTTATTGCGCTTCACGAGACATACTCGTCTAGTGTGAACACAAAAATATAATTTTTCATGCAATTACATCTACCGGCAGCATATCCCTGACATTTTATGATTAACACAAACTGAGTTATAAGCTTAAATTCGTGCAGGAAATAATTATCATTTTATATGACAAGAATAACATTCGATGAAATGAAAGCCACTATTAAAATGGCTTTTCTACAAGCAGGTATGCCAGTTGAAAAAGCGGAGATCTGCGCAAGGGTGCACACTGAATCCAGCAGGGACGGCGTTTATTCGCATGGTCTGAACAGGGTTGAACGGTTTGTGGAATATATAAATAAGGGGTGGGTTGATGTGCATGCAGCGCCAACACTTAATTTAAATCTAGGAGCGGTGGAAATCTATAACGGCAATATGGGACCGGGGATCTTAAATGCGCTTTTTGCAATGAACCGGGCTACTGAAATTGCAGAAAAAAATGGACTGGGTTTAGTTAGCTTAAACAATACAACCCATTGGATGCGTGGCGGCGCTTACGGATGGCTCGCAGCTGAAAAAGGATATTTAGCTATCTGCTGGACTAATACGGAGTCAAGTATGCCGGCCTGGGGAGCAAAGTCGGGAGCAATAGGTAACAACCCGTTTATTATGGCCGTTCCCCGTAAAGAAGGACCCATTATTTTAGATATGGCGATGTCTCAGTATTCTTACGGCAAACTAGAGGTTACACGTCTTAAGGATCAAAAACTTCCCTACGCCGGAGGATTTGATGAGAACGGGATGCTCACCGATGATCCGGGTATCATTGAGGAAACCCGGCGAATCTTACCCATTGGGTTTTGGAAAGGCTCGGGGTTTGCCGTGATGCTGGATATATTCTCAAGCTTACTTTCAGGAGGTCTTACCACTGCCGGAATCGATCAGGCAGGTAAAGGCAGTTGCGGAAGCTGCTGCCAGGTGTTCATAAGTATAAATCCTTTAAAAATTAACACACAGGAATTTATTGATAAAGCATTAAGTGAAACCATCATCCAAATTAAATCATCGGTTCCCGCTGAAGAAAATAAGGAGATCTTTTATCCTGGTGAGCAATCATTAAAATCCCGGAAGGAAAATATGGAGTCGGGTATTCCGGTAGATGATGGCATCTGGTCTAAAGTGAAAGCGCTGGCGAAATTGAATGGATAAAAATCAAAGCAGTAACAAATTATAAGCAGAGAAAAATATTCACTTTCGAGCTAGTCGAAGTACGGAAGTCGCCATACA
>Ga0123338_10002442_pt1 | contig 17363 bp, 16 predicted proteins | sample grotaG_FD_89793 | JGI IMG/M metagenome (GOLD analysis project Ga0123338, IMG submission 89793) | Glacier valley bacterial and archeal communities from Borup Fiord, Nunavut, Canada, to study Microbial Dark Matter (Phase II) -... | ecosystem: Environmental > Aquatic > Freshwater > Ice > Glacier ...
GCCAAGTTGTCTGGTGCATGTAGCACTGCATATGTCCGCTCTGTGTCCTGCACCGAGCCGGGCCCGATGGGCCGGGTGCGGTGCAGCGCGTCGAGCGGGTCCACGCGGTCGTTCCTTGCTGCCGTCCCGTCAAGCCGCTTGCTTGCTTTGCTCCTCCATCTCTGCCCCGGCCATCTCTGCCCCGGCCATCTCGGCCCCGGCTGGATCGTAGCGGCCGATGCAGCGCAGGCCGTGGAACACGGCGTGGCTGCCGTCGGCATAGCGCCGCACCTTCACGCTCGCCCGGACATAGTGCGCCCGTAACGGACTTGGCGGGAGCTGCAGGCGCGTCTTGTGCAGCACGACCGTGTTGTCGTGGCCCACCACACGCGTCTCCTCGTGGCACAGCACCTCGCGCAGGTTGACGCCGGGCACCGCCACAAATGCCGAGCCCGGCTGTTCCGCCGCCACCGCGAACCGCGCATTGTGCTGCGCCACGTAGCTCTCCCGCAGCCACGTATTGGCCGCCGCCACGGTCGTGATCCCCGCCAGCGCCAGTTCCTTGGGCAGACGGTCCTGCAACGTCCGGAACGCACGCTCCGACCGGCCCCGCGCCTCGGGCGAGTAGGCCGCGATGTGCTCGATCCCCAACTGCGCCAGCGCCCGGCCCACCTGCGTCAAGGTGCCTCGGTCCACCGCACCGCCGGCCTTGGGCGTGGAGAAGTAGTGGCTGCCACGGTCCGTATACAGGCTGCACGGCAGGCCATGCGCCGTGAACACCTCCAGCAGGCCGGCGAACGTCGACGCCGTCCCCTCCTCCGGCACCAAGATCGCCGAGAGGACCGCACTCGTCGCGTCGTCCAGCGTCACCACCAGGTCGCACGCCGGCTGCCCCGCTACCCACACATGCCGGCTCGCATCCTGATGCGGCATCATGCCGGGCAGGGGGCGCCGGGGCCGCTTGCGGCGGTGGGCACCGCGGCGGGGAGCCGCATCGAGCAGCCCGCGGCTTTGCAGGAACAGCTTCGTCCACGTGTAGCTGCGGCCAAACCACGCCGTCCGCGCCAGGTGCTCGTGGAAGTGCTTGGCCGTGAAGCCCTGATACCGCTCGCGATACAACGCCTCCACCTGCGCCGCCTCGGCAGCCGGCACCCGGTTCGACGCCGCCGACCCAAGCCTGCGATCCAACAGCCCGTCCGCACCGCCATCGCTATACCGCACGCACCAGCGGCGGAACGTCCGTTCTCCCACCCCAAGCAACTCGGCCGCATCAGCCTGGCTCAGCGAGCCACCCTCATACCGCTCATGAACTTGCGAAAACTTCATCATCCGTAGGCCCTGCAACAGCGCCAGCCGGCGCATCAGGACCCCCCAAAGGAAAGCCCATCATCACCGGACAGATCGAGTGCTACCTACAAGGGGAAGGCGCGACGTTGACGGCGTGGCCTGCCCCTGGCATATCCCCGCCCCCCGGCTTGGCGGCGTAGCTCAGTGGTAGAGCAGGAGAATCATAATCTCTTGGTCGGCGGTTCAAATCCGTCCGCCGCTACCGGGTTGACCCATTCCGACCTCTATTTCCTGACCCGCCCGGACCTGGCAGCAATCGGCGCACGCCACTACTCCTTTGGCCGCCGGTCAATCACGCGGCGGGCCTTGCCCAGGCTCCGCTCGATTCCCCCAGGTGGGACAATCTGCACGGTGGCCGTCACCCCCACGCGGTTCTTGATCGTCGCCGCCAGCGCCGGCCCGGCGTCGGTCGTGCCGAAGCTGTCCGGCCGGGCTTCCACCCGCACCAGCATTGCATCCATCCGTCCGTCGCGCGTCAGCTCGATCTGGTAGTGGCCGGACAGGTCGTCCCGGGCCAGCACCAGTTCCTCGATTTGGGTCGGGAACACGTTGACGCCGCGCAGGATGATCATGTCGTCGCTGCGGCCCGTCACCTTTTCCATCCGGCGCATGGAGCGCGCGGTGCCGGGCAGCAGGCGCGTCAGGTCCCGGGTGCGGTAGCGGATGATGGGCGTCGCCTCCTTGGTCAGCGACGTGAACACCAGTTCGCCGACCTCGCCGTCCGGCAGCAGCGCGCCGGTCTCGGGGTGGATGACCTCGGGGTAGAAGTGGTCCTCCCAGATGTGCAGGCCGTCCTTACTCTCCACGCACTCGTTTGCGACGCCTGGCCCCATGACCTCGGACAGGCCGTAGATGTCCACGGCGTGCATGTCGAACGCGGCCTCGATCTCCGTGCGCATGGCGTTGGTCCAGGGTTCGGCGCCGAAGATGCCGGCTTGCAGGGTGGTGCCGCGCGGGTCGGCGCCGGCGGCGCGGAAGGCGTCCAGGATGGCCAGCATGTAGCTGGGCGTGACCATGATGATGTCGGGCTGGAAGTCCTGGATCAGCTGCACCTGCCGCTCCGTGCCGCCGCCGCCGACGGGGATGACGGCGCAGCCCAGCCGCTCCGCGCCGTAATGCGCGCCCAGGCCGCCGGTGAACAGGCCGTAGCCATAGGCGACGTGGACGCGCATCCCGGCCCTGCCGCCCGACGCGCGGATGGACCGCGCCATCACGTCCGCCCACACGCCGAGGTCCGCCTGGGTGTAGCCGACGACGGTGGGCTTGCCGGTCGTGCCGCTGCTGGCGTGGATGCGGGCGATCCGGTCCCGCGGCACTGCGAACATGCCGTAGGGATAGTTGGCCCGCAGGTCCGCCTTGGTCGTGAGGGGGAAGCGCGCGAGGTCCGGCAGGTCCCGGAAGTCGTCGGGATGCACCCCGGCGGCGTCGAACGCCTGCCGGTAATGCGGCACGTTGGCGTAGGCGTGGCGCAGCGTCTGGCCCAGCCGGGTGCGCTGCAACGCCGCGATCTCGTCGCGTGATGCGGTTTCGATGGGGTCGAGGTCGCCGGGCCGTGGGCTGAGGTCACGCAGCATCGGGGGCGTCCAGCAAGCGGGCGCCTGTCGTGCGGGAGTGGCCGCGGAACTCGGCGATGGTGGCGCCGCCGCAGGTGACGCGCACGTCGTAGATGCCGCTGCGCCCCTCGCGGTGGCGCTCGGTGGCGTCCGCCACCAGGCGGTCGCCCAGCCCCGCCGGGCGCAGGTAGCTGACGGTGCAGTGGCTGGCGACGGAGGCCATGCCGTCCGTGTTGCAGGCGAAGGCGAAGGCGCTGTCGGCTAAGGTGAAGATGAAGCCGCCGTGGCAGGTGCCGTGGCCGTTCAGCATGGCCGCCGTCACCGTCATGGACAGCCGCGCCGTGCCCGGCGCCACCGCGTCCAGCGCCATGCCCAAGCTGCGGCTGGCGGCGTCCCCGTCCCACATCCGGGCGGCGCAGGCCTGGGCCAGGGCTTCGCTCATGCCGGGCGACCAGTGAAGGTGGGCGGGCGCTTTTCCAGGAAAGCCGCGACGCCTTCGGTGAAGTCCGGCGTGCGGCCGGCGCGGCGCTGCAAGTCGCGCTCCAGGTCGAGTTGCGCGTCCCAGCCGTTGGTGGCGGCGGCGTTCAGCGCTTCTTTCATCAGGGCGATGGCCTGGGTCGGCTGGCTGGCCAGGTGCGCGGCCAGGCGCTCCGCTTCCGGCAGCACGTCGTCGTCGGGGAGGGCGCGCCAGATCAGGCCCCAGGCCTCGGCTTGGGCGGCCGTCACGGGATCGCCCAGGAGGGCCATGCCGCGCGCCCGGGCGTCGCCGGCCAGCCGGGGCAAGGTCCAGGTGCCGCCGGCGTCGGGGATCAGGCCGATGCGGACGAACGACTGGATGAAGCGCGCGGACTGCCCGGCCACGACGATGTCGCAGGCCAAAGCGAGGTTGGCCCCGGCGCCGGCCGCCACGCCATGGACGGCGCATACCACGGGCAGGGGCAGGGCGCGCAGGCGGCGGACCAGCGGGTTGAAGCTGCGGTCCAAGGTGTCGCCCAGGTCCACGCCGGGTTCGACCATCGTCAGGTCCTGCCCGGCGCAAAAGCTGCGGCCGGCACCGTGCAGCAGGACGGCGCGGCAGGCGGGATCGGCCGCCGCGGCGTCCAGCGCGGCCATGAGAGCAGCGGTGAGGGTCGGGGTGAAGGCATTCAGGCGGTCCGGCCGGTTCAGCGTCAGGATGTGGACGCCAGCCCGGCACGCCACCAACAGATCGTCCATCCCAGGCCCTCATGGGTTGCCTGGTGCAACCATGCGAGGCGGAGCGGGTGTGTCAAGCACTGGCAGGACTAGCCGATCTTGCGACTTGAGGACGTAGGCGGTCCCAAGAATGGTATGGAGAGGGCGCGTGACACGGGCGGTCCGGGGCTGGGAAGCGGACTGCACAATGCGCCTTGGCCAGTCCAGCAGCCGGTCCGGCCCCTGCCTGGGCGTGGCATCATCCTGCCGCGGCTGCTGCCTTCGCCCGGCCCGGTGTCGTGAGCACCTTGTGCGCCGGCGCTTCGATGGCTGCCTCAAGACGCTGGCTCAGGAACGCTGTCACCGCGACCTCGTCCGGCGTCAGCCCGCCGTCCTCCGCCAGCGATTCGTCCGCCCGGGCCTTCAGGCACTCCAGCAGGCTGCCGTCCAGGTAGCCTTCGAACACTGCGGGGTGGATGTAGCACTTGCGGCAGATGGCCGGGGTGTTGCCGAGGTTATGCGCGACGTGCTCGACGACCTGGACCAGATGCTTCTTTGCCTTGGCCGGGGTGTCGAACAGCTCCATGTCGCGCAACGCCAGCGCCGCCAGGTTGGTGCCGGCCCAGGTGCGGAAGTCCTTGGCGGTGATGTCCTCGCCGCTGATCTCCCGCAAGTACTCGTTCACGTCATCGGAGACGATGTGATGCGTCTCCCCATCCCGGTCCAGGAACTGGAACAGGTCCTGCCCCGGCAGATCCCGGCAGCGCTCCACGACCTTTGCCAGGCGGCGGTCGTCGAGGTCTATGTGGTGCTGCACGCCGTGCTTGCCGCGGAAGTCGAAGGTCAGGTGGCCGCCCTTGACCTTCACGTGCTTGGTCCGCAGCGTCGTCAGGCCGAAGCTGTTGTTGGTGCGGGCGTACTCCTCGTTGCCGACGCGCATCATCGTGCGCTCCAGCAACGCGACGATGGCAGCCAGCACCTTGCGCTTTGGCAGGCCCGGCAAGGCCAGGTCGTGCCGGACGGCCGCGCGGATGGTGGGCAGCACTCGGCCGAACGTGAGCATCTTGCCGTACTTCGCTTCGTCCCGGACCTCACGCCAGCGCGGGTGGTAGCGGTACTGCTTGCGTCCCTTCGCGTCCCGGCCCACGGCCTGCAGGTGGCCACGCTGATCCCGGCAAATCCAGACGTCCGTGTAGGCCGGGGGGATCGCCAGCTTGCGGATTCGCTCCAGGTTGCGCTCATCGGTGATGACGGCGCCCGAAGGCTCGCGGAAAATCCAGGCGTCCCCGTCGCGCTCACGGGTGATGCCGGGGCGGCTGTCGTTGACGTAGTGCAATCTGGCGGCGCGGGCGGTGGCTTCGGGATCGTGCAGGTCCGGCTCGTCGCAGCTGTCGTCGTGGCTTCGGGCGTGCTGGTCGTTGGGCATGAGTGCAGCAACACGGCGGCCCGGCATGGGTTGCACGGCGTTGGTAGCACTAACTTACCCAACCTTGGTACGATCCTTGCAAAGTTCTATGTGTGAGTAACTGATCTCGCATTTGCGAGATGCGCCAGGTGAACCAGAACCACATGGTGCGCGTTGCCGCTACGAACCTGCGAAGACGGCAGGACTGGATAGACAAGGAAGACCAATGCGGTTCAGCAGAACGGGTGCAGGCGACTCTCAACAGGCTCCAGGTGCGGCGAAGCCGGACCTTGTTTGCTTCTCCCATCTGCGTTGGGATTTTGTCTTCCAGCGGCCGCAACACCTGCTGAGCCGCGCTGCCCGGACTATGCGCGTCCTGTTCTGGGAAGAGCCTATGCACACCACGGCGGACCGCGCCAGCGTGGACCGGCGCATCTCGCCCGAAGGTGTCATCGTGCTCCGGCCCCGCATCCCACACGGCCAGCATTGGGCCGCCGTCCAGCGCGTGCTCCTCCCGCAAGTGCTCCGTGAGTTTGCGGTGACTGATCCGCTGCTTTGGTTCTACACGCCGTATGCCCTGACCTTCGCCGACGACGTGCAAGGCACGACGGTCTATGACTGCATGGACGAACTGTCTGCATTCGCCGGGGCCAACCCGGAATTGCCTGCGCTGGAGCGCCGCTTGATGGAGCGGGCCAACCTGGTGTTCACCGGTGGGCAGAGTTTGTATGAGGCGAAGCGCACCCACCATCCCAGCGTCCATGCCTTCCAAAGCGGCGTGGACACCGCCCATTTCCTGCCCGCCCGCGCCGGGTTGCCTGACCCGGCGGACCAGGCCGGCATCCCGCATCCTCGCGTGGGGTTCTACGGCGTTCTGGACGAGCGGCTGGACCGCGACCTGCTTGCGGCAACCGCGGACCTGCGGCCGGATGCCCAGTTCGTCCTGGTTGGACCTGTCGCCAAGCTCGACATGGACGAGTTGCCGCGCCGGCCGAACCTGCACTACCTCGGCAGCAAGTCGTATGCCGAGCTGCCGTCCTACGTCGCCAACTGGGACGCGGCCATGATGCCCTTCGCCCTGAACGAGGCGACGCGGTTCATCAGCCCGACCAAGACGCCGGAATACCTGGCTGCTGGGTGCCCGGTGGTGTCCACGCCGATCACCGACGTGGTGCGCCAGTATGGGATGACGCCTGGCGTGTCCATCGCTGGCACCCCGGCGGAGTTCGCGGCGGCAACGGATGCCGCGCTGGCGCAGGCGGCGGAACGGGATGCCTGGTTGCCGGAGGTGGACGGGATGCTGGCCGAGATGTCGTGGGATGCGATCTGGTCGCGCATGTCGGCGCTGGTTGCGGAAAAGCGCCAGGCTGCGGCGCCAGCAGCGCGCATCGTCCAGGCCCAGAAAAGCGTTCAATACGATGTCCTGGTTGTCGGCGCCGGGTTCGCCGGGTCGGTCTTGGCGGAGCGGCTGGCGGCCGGGTCAGGCAAGCGCGTGCTGCTGGTGGACCGTCGCCCACATATCGGCGGCAACGCCTATGACCAGCACGACGAGGCCGGGGTGCTGATTCATCCGTATGGCCCGCACATCTTCCATACAAACTCGCAGGCCATCCTGGATTACCTGTCCCGCTTCACGGCATGGCGGCCCTACGAACACAAGGTGCTGGCCGAGGTGCGCGGAATGCGCCTGCCGATGCCGATCAACCGGCAGACCGTCAACAGCTTCTTTGGGGTGGACCTGACAGAGGAAGAAGTCGAGGCGTTTCTGGAAGGCAAGGCGGAGCACGTCGGCACCGTGCGGACCTCAGCCGACGTGGTGCTCGGCAAGGTCGGGCGCGAGCTGTACGAGGCGTTCTTCCAGGGATACACGCGCAAGCAGTGGGGCCTGGACCCGTCCGAGTTGGACAAGTCCGTGACGTCCCGCGTGCCGACCCGCACCAGCGACGACGACCGCTACTTCACGGACCAGTTCCAGCAGATGCCTCTGAACGGTTACACCCGGATGTTCGAGCGGATGCTGGACCATCCCAGCATCACCGTGGCCTTGGGTACGGACTTCCGCGACGTGGACCCTGGCTGCTACGACCAGCTTATCTATACCGGGCCGATTGATGAGTTCTTTGGACACCGCTACGGCAAGCTGCCCTACCGGTCCCTGAATTTCCGCCATGAGACGCACGACACGCCTTGGTTGCAACCGGTCGGCGTCGTCAACTACCCGGCGGAGGGTGTTCCCTACACCCGCATTACGGAGTTCAAGCATCTGACGGGCCAGGAACACGCCAAGACCAGCCTCTGTTACGAGTATCCCACCGCCGACGGCGACCCCTACTACCCGGTGCCGCGTCCAGAGAATGCGGCGTTGTATCAGAAGTACCAGGCGCTGGCAGATGCGACGCCGAACGTCAGTTTCGTCGGGCGGCTGGCGACCTACAAGTATTACAACATGGACCAGGTGGTGGGGCAGGCGCTGGCAACCTACCAGCGCCTGGCCGCGAAGGAACAAGTGCTGCGGGAGGCTGTAGTGGTCCAGGCGGCTGCCGCCGAGTAGGACGCAGGCCGTGCAGGCAGTCCGCTGGCAGGGCCTGTTCCAGGGTTTCCTGCAAGGCGGGTTCGAGGCGTCGTCCCTCCGGTGGTGGGACGGCCGCCAGCTCGACCTGATCGCGGCGACCCGGCATGACGTGATGGCGGCCGATGACTACCGCCTGATGCGGGGCGCCGGGCTGCACACGGCCCGGGACGGGCTACGTTGGCACCTGATCGAGGGCACTCCAAGGCGCTACGACTGGTCCAGTTTCCTGCCGATGCTGCGCGCGGCACGCGCGACCGGGATGCAGGTGATTTGGGACCTGTGCCACTACGGCCTGCCCCACGACCTGGATATTTGGTCAGCCGCCTTCGTGGACCGGTTCGCGGCCTTTGCCGGGGCGGCTGCGTGCATCCTACGGGACGAGGGTGCAGGCCCCGGCTTCTGGTGCCCGATGAACGAAGTGTCGTTCTGGTCCTGGATCGGCGGTGACAACGGCCACATGCACCCGGCTGGCAAGGGCCGGGGCGACGAACTGAAGCGGCAATTGATGCGTGCCGCCATCGCAGCGACGGAAGCCGTGCTGGCGGTGGACCGCCGCGCCCGCTTCGTGCAGGCCGAGCCGCTGATCCACATCACGGCCCATCCGGACCGGCCTTGGGATCGGGACGCGGTGGAGCGGTACCGGCAGGCACAATTCCAGACCTGGGACATGCTGTGCGGTGCGCTGCACCCGGAGTTGGGCGGCCAACCGCACCTGCTGGATATCGTCGGGGTCAACTATTATTTCAACAATCAGTGGGTGCATGACTTCGAGGTGATGGGCTTGGGTCACCGCCTGTCCCGTCCCCTGCACGAAATGCTGGTGGAGGTTCACCAGCGCTACGGCCGCCCGTTGTTGATCTCCGAGACCGGGGCCGAGGGCGCCCACGGACCGGGCTGGCTGCGTTATGTCGGCGGGGAGGTTCGGACGGCCCTCCGCCAAGGCGTTCCGGTCGAGGGCATCTGCATCTATCCCATCATGGACTACCCGGGTTGGGTTGACGGCCGCCACTGCCCAACCGGCCTGATCCGGCTGGATGCGGAGTACCGCGCCCGGTCTGTGGATGGCGAGCTTGCCTTGGCCATCGAGGAGCAGGCGACGCTATTGCGCCCGTTCCTGCAAACGGCACCCTGGATGGGCGTTGCGGCCGAGTAGGGCGGCCCCGTTTGCTGCGAAGGTATTGCGACAGGATGCTTCAAGGCTGCTGGGGCCTGGTGCATGCGGCCCTAGGATTTCCATGCCGCAAGGGAAGCTGGAAACGGCGCGCGTGACTCAAAAGTCTGGAGTGCCACCCCGCCTAAGCCTCGATCAGCGCTGCCGCTGGCACCCGGGTCATGCTGGCGATCCAACGCAGCGCGCCGGGCCACAAGCGCGCGGCCTGGACTGCCAACCCGGGTACGCTGCGCCCGGCCCGCAACAGCATCCCTGCGCGGGCAATTTGCCCTGACACGTCGCGTTGCATCCTGCTGTGGTAATGGCCGGCGTCCGTGGCCCGCATTGCGGCCACCGCAGCAAAGGCGGTGTGCAGCGCGATGGACACGCCGTCCCCAGTGAAAGATGGGATGACGGCCACCTGATCCCCCAAGCGGAACAGGCCCGGCATGTCCGCCGGCACCGGGCGATGCACGTAGCCGTAGGGCACCCGAAAGATGGACAGCGGCCGGTCCAGCAATGCCGCTGCCCCGGCCAGTCGGCGGCGCAGGTGCGGTGCATCCCGCTCCAACCCCTCCTGCACGCCTGGCCAGCACGCCCCGGCGGCGGTGAAGTCGGCGCGGCGCAGCAGCAGGCACAGGTTGGCGACGCCACCTTCGACCAGTTGCAACCCGGCATACCCGCCGCGTAGCAGGAGCAGCTCCACATGCCCGGCCAGGTCGGCGGCCTGGTCCGCACGCAGGTGGAAATACATCTTGAGGCCAATCAGGTCCTCAGGCGGCTGGGCAAGGCGGCGGCGGACGCCGCGCAGGTCATGCTTGCCAGTGGCTAGGAACACGGCATCGCCCGGCAGCTTGCCTTGCCCGGCCACATCAAGCCCGTCCGCACCTGATCCGGACGCCAGCACGCCGCGCACGGCATGGCCGCGCAGCACCTGGGCGCCGCGCCGGGCCGCAAGGTCCAGCAACGCCGGGTCCAGCGCCCGCCGGGTCAGGCCGTAGGCGCGGAAGGGCAGGGGCGCCGACGCCATCCGGTCGCCATGCACCAGCCGCACGCCATCAATCGGCGCGGCACCCAATGTCCTGATGTCCAGTCCGAGGCGGGCCAAGTAGCCCTGCGCCTCCGTGCTGATGAACTCGCCGCAGACTTTGTCGTGCGCCGCTGCCTCCCGTTCGATCAGCAATGCATCCGGGCCGAGCAGGCACGCCACGGCAGCGCCAGCCACGCCGCCCCCGGCGACCAGCGTGGTCAACGGGTGTGCCCCTCCTTGAACCGGCTGACGCATAGCCGGAACGGCAGGCGCCACCGCACGCATGCCACGTCCCGCAGCCCGGCCCGGCGCAGCAGGGCGTCCCAGTCGCGGCGGCGGAACCCGCGCGTCACGCTGATTGCGCCGTCGTGCCGCACCATCGGGTGCCACCCAGCCGCGGCGGACAGCAGCCGGAAGCCTTCATAGGCCAGGGTATGCCGGTGCAGGTCGTTGATGAACCATCCGCGGTCCGCACCCGCCTCCATCCACTGCAGGAAGTCCACAACCTGCGCGTCCGACAGGTGATGCGTGAACAGCGAGCTGACAACGACGTCCTGCCCGCCCGTGGGTTGGTCGAATACGTCGCCAGTCCGGTAGTCAATGTTCCAGCCCGGCGGTGTCGCGGCCCGTGCGGCCGGGGCGCTGGCCGGGTCAAGGTCCAAGCCGGATAGGGCGAGCCGCACCCCGGCGCGCGCGCCCCAGCGGTGGATGCGGCGCAGCAGGTCGCCCTCGCCATAGCCGACATCCAGCACGCGCAGCGGCACGCCTGCAGGCAGGCCGCGGGTGACCCGGCGCAGGAAGGCGATGGTCGGCGGGTGCGCTAGCGTCACGACGTTGACAGCGGCGAGGTCGGCCAGGACGACGGCGAGTTCAGCCGGACTGGCCCGGCGCTCGTCCATCCACTCCGTCTCGTGGCTGCGTTCGCGCAGGTCCAAAGGTCAGACCCGGGTGAAGCGGAAGGTTTCCGCTGCCAGTCCCGGCCCGAACGCCAGCGCCATGCCGCGTCCCACGGTGCCGCCCGCCAGGATGCGCGCCAGCACGAACATCAACGTGGCCGAACTCATGTTGCCGAGGTCCCGCAACACGCCCCGCGAGTAGTCCAGCGCACCAGCCGCCAGGCGCAACCCCTGCTCCACCCCGTCCAGCACCGTGCGGCCCCCGGCGTGGACGGCCCAGAGCGGGATGTCTCGCGGATCGTCCCCGCGCAGCAGCCCATCCCGGTCGTTGCGGTCGGCCTCCAGCCGCAGTGCCTGGGCGATGCGGGCGGGCACCTGTCCCGACAGGTGCATGTCGAAGCCTTGGTCGCCGATGCCCCAGGTGATCAGGTCCTGGGTGTCCGGCAGGGTCGCCGAGCGGAAGTCGTGGAGCGCCAGCCCGTGCGGCTCCGCCGTCACCAGCGCGGCCGTGGCACCGTCGCCGAACAGCAGGAAGGTCAGCACGGTTTGCAGATCCGAAACCTCCTGCATGTGCAGCGAGCACAGCTCGACGTTCACGACGAGCACGCGGGCAGCCGGGTCGGAGCGGACGATGTGCCGGGCCGCGCGCAGCGCGGGGACGCCGGCATAGCAGCCCATGAAGCCGATCATCGTGCGCTCCAGCGCGCCGCCCAGGCCCAGCCGGCTGGCGATCTGCTGGTCCAGCCCCGGCGCGGTGAAGCCCGTGCAGCTTACGGCGATCAGGTGGGTGATGCCGTCCTCTGCGCCGATGCCGGCATCGGCCACGGCGTCCAGGGCGAGGCCAAGCGCGTTGGCGGCATAGACCTTCATGCGCGCGCCGGTGGTCGGGAAGGCGCCGCGGCGGTAGAAGCCGGTGCTGTCCACGTCGTCGGCGCCTGCAGGGCTGGGCTGGAAGTGCGACCAGCGGTGGCTGATGGCGGCGCGGTCTGCCAGCCGGTCGAACACCTGGCGGGACTTGTCGTCCGCCAGCAGCCCGCGGCCGAACGCCACGAAGGCGTCGTGGACGTCATGCGGCGGGTGGGCCGTGCCGATCCGGTTGACGTAGGCCGTCGTCAAGCGGCCTCCGCCACCGTGATGGCCAGCACGGCATTGAGGCCGCCGAACGCGAAGGAGTTGGACAGCGCCGCCCGCATCGGCAGCGCCCGGGCCTGGTTGGGGATCGGGTCCAGGTCGCATTCCGGGTCGGCCTCCTGGTAGTTGGCGGTCGGCGGCGCCACGCCGGAGCGCAGCGCCATGACGGTCGCCACGGCCTCCAGCGCGCCGCCGGCGGACAGGCAGTGGCCGATCATGCTCTTGCTGCTGCTGGCCGGGGGCGGACGGCCGAAGACGCGGTGCAAGGCGGCGGACTCGGTCTTGTCGTTCAGGCGGGTGCCGGTGCCGTGCGCGTTGATCCAACCGATCTCGGACGCATCAAGCCCGGCGTCGTCCAGTGCGCCTTGCATCGCCGCCGCGGCCCCGGCGGCGTCGGGCGCGGTCAGGTCCACGCCGTCGGCCGTCATGCCACTGCCGGCCAATTCTGCCAGGATAACCGCGCCGCGACGGGTGGCGTGGTCCCAGTCCTCCAGCACCAGAATGCCCGCGCCTTCCCCCAGCACCAGCCCGGACCGGTCGCGGGAGAACGGGCGGCAGGTGTCGCTGCTCAATACTCGCAGGGCCTCCCAGCACTTGAAGACGCCGACCACGATGCTGGCGTCGGCGCCCCCTGTCAGCACGACGTCCGCCCGGCCCAGCCGGATGGCGTCGGCGGCGCAGGCGATGGCATGGTTGGCGGACGCGCAGGCGGAGGCGACGGCGTAGCTTGGCCCGTGCAGCCCGAACTCCATCGTCAGGTGGGATGCCGGGCCGTTGGTCATGATGCGCGGCACCGTCAGCGGATGCACGCGGTTGGCACCCTCGCCATAGAAGGCGAGGTAGGCGGCGTCGAGGCTGGTTTGGCCGATGACGGCGGCGACGATGGCGGCGCGGCGGTGCGCCTGCGCCGGGTCGGGCTGCAAGCCGGCTTGCGCCACGGCCTCCCGGGCCGCGACGACGGCAAGCTGCGCGCCACGGTCCAGCAGGGGCAGGCGCCGCGGTCCGAAATGCTGCGCCGGGTCGAAGCCTGGGATCTGGGCGGCGATGCTGGCGGTCAAGCGGTTGGTTGGCATCCCGGTGATAGGCCCGATGCCGCTGCGTCCGGCCAGCATGCCGTCCCACATCTCCGCCGCGGTGTGGCCCAGGGCGCAGATGGCGCCCAGTCCGGTGATGGCGACGCGGCGGCGCCCAGCCTCACGCAGACCGGGTCCACGCAGACCGGGTCCACGCAGCCCGGGGTCACGCGACCCGGCTTCACGCACCAGGGAGCTGTCCCGCCGGCACGCTGCCATTCGCCTCCGTGCTGTCGAGCGTCCGCAAGACGTGCTTCACGAGGTCGCCCACGGTCTGAAACTCGGCACCGGAGCGCTCGGCATTGACGGGGATGTCCACCTTGAAGCGTTCCTCGATGGCGAAGATTGCCTGGACCAGGTCGAGGGAGGGTATGCCGAGGTCGCTGAGTTCGGCTTCGGGGACCAGGCGGGCGCGGTCCACCGCGGTTTCCTTGGCGACGATATCCAGGATTTCGTTGGCGCGCGGGTCGTCCATGTCGGTGCTTGGGCCTGCTGTGTTGGGTGCGGCGCACCATAGATGGGGTGCGATGCTTTACGCAAAAGGCAGGGCAGGGGTCAGCCGCTGCCGGGCGTGCCGATGTTGGCGTCGGCACCGGCTGCGTAGGCTGGCGCGCTGGTACGAAGCTGGGCCATGCCGTCCGGCGGGGCGGCAGGGCCGGCTTCCACCGCGCCATCCGGCAGCAGCTTTGCAACCTGCGCGGCCTGGACATCCGACGCTTGCACCGTCAGGACCGTGCCGCCCACCCCGCCGCGGTGCTCGTCCACCAGGCTGACCTGGTCCGGCGCGATGCCGGCCCCGGCAAGGCGCGCGGCGGCATGGCGGGCGTCCTCATGCGTCGAGAACCGCCGGACAACTGGAATGGTCATGCACACGGCTCCTGCGGCTGCATGGACAGGAGCGCGCCAGGGCCGGGGAGGTTGCGGCGGCGCGGGCCGGTCGTGTAGGCGGGTGGCAGAACCGCGAGGGATGGCCTGATGCGTGACCTGCCAGATACCCCGGCCGGAAGCCTGCCCGCGGCCGAGCTGGCACTGAAGCGGCTGGGGCAGCTTGTCCAGGCCGGGGCGGCGCCCGACGCCGTGATCCGGACCGCGGGCGAGATCATCGCGGGCTGGGCCGATGAGCCGGACATAGACGCTGCTACCGCCCAGGCGCGCATCGGCGGGATCTGGGACAGCCTGACGAAGGACGAAGCGGACCTGGAAGCTGCGATCAGCGACGCCGGGGACGGCGACGCTGCGGGCCTGGTACTGGCCCGGCGGATGCAGGCGGCCCTGCAAGCGGCCATCCAGGCCTTTGCCGCCGCCGCGGAGCGGTTCGGGTAGCCCGGTCCGGCCTTCGCCCAAAGCAGAACGGCCCCAGGCTTCGGCTGCCGCGTCGTGCCGCGGGTGGCTTCGACCGGCGCCGGGTTACGGTCAACGGAATACTGGACAGTCGCCACGCCGCCAATCAGGATTGCCGCAACGATAAAACAACGGAGGGGACGACCATGCGCACCATCATGCGAGGCTTGACCGGCGCTGCGACGCTTGGCGTGCTGTTGACCGGCGGCGCCCTGGCGCAAGGCGCGGCACCCCCGCCCGTGGACCGCGGGTCCGCCCTGTATGGCCGGCCGGACAGCCCCGACGCAGTGAAGCTCGCCCCGGTTGCGCCGCCGCCGCTGCCCACGCCGCTCGCCCGCCTGCCCATCGGCAAGCTGCACGTGCCCGAGGGCTTCAAGGTCGAGGTCTATGCCAGCGGCGTCGGCAACGCCCGCTCGATGCGGCTGGGCGACCAAGGTACGGTGTTTGTCGGCTCGCGCCTGCTGGACAAGGTGTATGCCGTGGTGCCGGCGGCGTCGCCGGGCGCACCGACGACGGTGAAGGTCATCGCCGCCGGCCTGCACCGGCCCAACGGCGTCGCCTACCACAACGGGGCGCTGTATGTCGCGGAGCTGTCGCGCATCTGGCGGTTCGATGACATCGAGGCCAACCTGGACCATCCGCCCAAGCCCGTCCTGATCTATGACGACCTGCCTAAGGACGAGGCGCACGGCTGGAAGTTCATCGGCATCGGGCCGGACAACAAGCTGTATGTGCCGATCGGCTCGCCGGGCAACATCCTGATGCCGCCGTCCACCCACGCGCAGATCCGCCGGATGAACCTGGACGGCACGAACGTGGAGCTGGTGGCGAATGGCGTCCGCAACTCCGTCGGCTTCGACTGGAACCCGGTCACCAAGGACCTGTACTTCACCAACAATGGCCGCGACTGGGTAAGCGAGGACATCCCCGAGGACACGCTGCACCGGGTCAGCGCCAGGGCGGAGACCCCGCCCAACTTCGGCTTCCCCTACTGCCACCAGGGCAACTTCGCCGACCCCGAATACGGCTGGGGCCGCTCGTGCAGCGAGTTCGCGCAGCCGGTCGCGCTCATGGGTGCCCACGCGGCCGTGCTGGGCATGCGGTTCTACACCGGCGACATGTTCCCCAGCACCTACAAGAACGCCATCTTCATGGCCCGGCACGGGTCCTGGAACCGGACGCACAAGCTGGGCGGCGACATCGTGGTCGTGAAGTTGAAGGAGGACGGGTCGGTCGCTTCGGTCGAGCCGTTCATGACCGGCTTCCTGGAGGACAACAAGTACAACGGCCGCCCGGTGGACGTGCAGATGCTGCGCGACGGCTCCCTGCTCGTGTCCGACGACTGGAACGGCGCGATCTGGCGGGTGAGCTATGCCCGCTGATGCGGGGGCGGGGAAAGCTGGCTGTTTCTAGGCCGGGCCGGGCAGTGGGGGTCGCCCTGCTGCTCGCCCTGGCCGGCCCGGCGGCGACGCAGCCGGGCCTGGCGCAGACGGTGGCGGAGCGGATGCCGGCCTGCTTGGGTTGCCATGGCGCGGCGGGCACGTCCAAGCTGCCCGGCGTGCCGTCGCTTGGTGCGATGCCAGCCGACTACGTGCTGGTGCAGCTTTACCTGTTCCGGGAGCGCCAGCGCGTCGTGGCGCCAATGAACGCGATGGCGGCGGGCCTGAGCGACGACGACCTGCGGGAGATGGGCGACAAGGTCGCCGCCCTGGCCCCGCCGGTCCCGGCCGGCGCGCCCTTGGACGCGGCGGCCCTGGAGCAGGTGCAGGCGCTTGTGGGCAAGCACCGCTGTGCGTCGTGCCACAACGCCGACTTCGCCGGGCATGACCAAATCCCGCGGATTGCCGGGCAGCGGGAGGAGTACCTGCTGCATTCGTTGCGCGGCTACAAGGACAACAGCCGCCCTGGCTACGACGCCACCATGAGCGAGGTGACGCAGGAGTTGAAGGACGCGGACCTCCCGTTGCTGGCGCGGTATTTGGCGCAATACCGGTAAGGTTCCGGTACTCCCCGCAGCCTCGTTTGCCTTGGACTTGTCCGGCTGGCGGCGTGACACCTGGCCCTTCCTGTGCAACCGTCGTTGCACGAGTTTCGAATAGAGCCAGGGGCTTGACGCCAACCTATCGCGTGCGTCCGTTCCAGCCAGGGGCGGACCTTGAAGACGCAATTGGCCTTTACATGCGGCACGGGGGGTCATTCCTGCGCGTTCCCGATCCCAACGATCTTTTAGAGGCGGGAGAGGACGGCACCCTCTTTGTAGTGACCGACGAGGACGCCGGCCGGCAGAGCCGAATGTGTGGTGTCGCAGGCCTGTTTCGGGCGGCAACATGTGAAGGCATTGGCCAGCCCGGACCAGTCGAGGTGTACAAGATGACTGGGATGGTCCTTGCCCCCATCCTGCGGAGCTACGGGCTGCATCGGGTACTGCTCGCGCTCCGGTCGCTTACGCTCGCCCATCAGGTGGCCACTGGCGCCGCGCTTCTGGCCTCGGTCATCGCCGGGAACAAGGCGTCCCTCGCCAGCGTGAGGAGCGGGGGCTTCATTCAGTGCGAGACCCCTGGATGGCTACGGGTAAGCCATCGTTTTTGGAATCTCGGCCAAGCCGAACTCATACCAACCCGCAGAAGTGTTGACCCACTTGCATTCAGGCTGTCCGCTCGACGTGAGGCGGCAGGCACCAGGTCAAGACTTCCGCAAGCCGGTATCATTGATA
>Ga0123338_10002444_pt1 | contig 17347 bp, 14 predicted proteins | sample grotaG_FD_89793 | JGI IMG/M metagenome (GOLD analysis project Ga0123338, IMG submission 89793) | Glacier valley bacterial and archeal communities from Borup Fiord, Nunavut, Canada, to study Microbial Dark Matter (Phase II) -... | ecosystem: Environmental > Aquatic > Freshwater > Ice > Glacier ...
GTTCGACGGCGGTGACGCGGATGCGCTCGCCCGCGCGCGCATCGATTGGAAGGCGGTCCGCGCACAGGCCGAAGTCACCCCGGTCTACTGGCGCGAGGATGCCGACGGGCGCTGGGAGAAGGCGGGGTAGCGGTGCTTGCCCATCGCGGCGCGAGCCGCGCAACCTTGCCCTTTACGGCATCCGCCCGTAGAGCGGCGGCGCTTTCCCAACACCCGGAGTTCCCATGGCCACCGAACGCACCTTCTCGATCGTCAAGCCCGACGCGACGCGCCGCAACCTGACCGGCGCGGTCAACGCGATGATCGAGGGCGCGGGGCTGCGCATCGTCGCGCAGAAGCGGCTCCAGCTGACCCGCGAACAGGCGGAAGGCTTCTACGCCGTCCACCGCGAGCGCGGCTTCTTCGGCGAGCTCGTGACGTTCATGATTTCTGGTCCCGTGGTCGTCCAGGTGCTCGAGGGCGACAACGCCGTCCTCGGCTACCGCGAGATCATGGGCGCGACCAACCCCGCCAACGCCGCCGAGGGCACGATCCGCAAGGTCCACGCCGAGTCGATCGAGGCGAACACCGTCCACGGCAGCGACAGCGCGGAGAACGCGGCGATCGAGATCGCGTACTTCTTCGCGCAGACGGAGATCGTGGGCTGAGATCGCAACGGGCAGGACCCGCCGATCGCACCTGACGACGTCATGCTGGCGCACGCCAGCATGACGTTCGCGCGAGACGGCCAGCCGGCCCATTGCTGACCTTGGATGCTGGCGTTCGCCAGCATGACTGCTTTGGGTGGACAACGGACATTCGGGCTTTCAAGGGCTATGGTGGGCAGCGAAGGCTGCTTTATCTCAGGACGGCTGCCGTCTGGCGGGGGCCAGAAGTGGTTGGCAAAAGGACCAGTCGATCGTCGGCCATAGCGGATCCAATGTCGGAAAGATGCCTCTCGTCCGCGCACGCTGAATGAAGCCATTGTAATTCTCCCCAATACGTCGGTCACGCAGCCGAGCCCTGAACAGCAGACCCTGCAATCGTATCTGGTCCTGATGGTCGAGCTTTGAGGAAAAGTTAAAACTGTTCATCTCAATCCACGCCGTCCGCTCATCGAGCCGATGCACGTCATTGTTTGCAAATTCCCCATACAAATATCCGTAGTCGAGCCGCTCCGCGCGGCCCATGTGCGACATTGTCAGGGGATCCCGACTATCCCAAACTCCGGTTCGAATGTTGATAGATGTCGGAAGTCCGATGGGCCCGAGGAGCTTAAGCGGACGGCCTGCACGCCAGCTGTCTAACCAGCGCTCAAGCTCATCCAGACGCCGGTGAAGGCAGGCCTCCTGGCGCGCCCTGTACGGATAGGTGCCAAGATCGACGCCTATTTCGCCGTTCACCGCGTCGCGAAAGCCGACGACTTCGTTTTGCCAGTGTACCGCTTCGACGACCTGCTCACAGCCCAACGCGATCAGCACGCCGATAACGATAATTCCCACTTCGCCGGCAAACTCGCGCCAGCCGTGAATCGGCTTCGGCAGATGTATGTGCATGCGACTGCCTCCCCCCGCACGGGAAGGTTAGCACATGGGATTAGCGCTGCAATGGTCCGCAGGGCAGTGACCGTAACTGGGCGCAAGCGGCCGCCGGTCCTAACGGGGTCATCGCTGCCGGCAGCGCCGCTCAGAACGGCAGCATCGCCAGCCGCCGCGGCGCGCTCGCCCGCCAGCTGCGGGTGAGCCACGCGTCGATGTCATCCCAGTCGACGTCGCCGGTGTCGAGGCGGATGCCGATCCAGCCGGCGGGGCCGAGGTAGGCGGGGCGGAAATAGCGGTCGGGGTCGCGCCCGATCAGGCTCGCCTGCTCGTCGGTGCCGCCCGTCTTGACGAGCAGCGCGGTGCGCCCGTCGCCGTGGTGATTGGCGCTCCACCGCGCGAAGAACTTGCCGCCGCGGACGAAGAAGCCGGGCGCGCCGTGGCTGAGCTTCTCCTCGGCCTCGGGGAGCGCCAGCGCGAGGGCGCGGAGGCGGTCGAGCAGGGCGTCGGGACTCGTGTCGGTGGCGACGAGTTCGGCGACGACGCGCGGGTAGAGCTGGTGCTCGGCGTGGAGCACGCGCGCGGCGAGTGACTCCGCCGTGTCGCCGGGCGCGACCGCGACGCAGACCTGGCCGAGGATCGGCCCGCCGTCGAGGTCGGGCGTGACGAGGTGGACGGTCGCGCCGGTCACCGGCTCGCCTGCCGCCAGCACCGCGGCGTGCGGGTGCAGACCCTTGTGCGCGGGTAGCAGCGACGGGTGGATGTTGACCATCCGCCCGGCCCAGCGCGCGACGAAGGCGTCCGACAGCAGCCGCATATAGCCGGCGAGCGCGACGTGGGTGACGCCCGCTCGCGTCAGCTCGGCGTCGACGACCGCATCGAATGCAGCACGCGGCATGCCGCGGTGATCGTGGGCGAAGGTCTCCACGCCCTCGGCCGCGGCGAGTGCCAGCCCCGGTGCGGCGGGGTTGTTCGACGCGACGAGCACGACATCGTACGGGCAATCCGGCAGGCGCGACGCGTAGAGCAGCGCCGCCATGTTGCTGCCCGTCCCCGAGATCAGGATGCCGAGCCGCGCCTTGTCAGCCATCGGCGGTCGCCGCCGGCTCAGGCATTGTGAGTTGCAACCCACGCCCCGCGCGCGCTCCACACCTCGTCGGCCCCAGCGACGGTGCAACCGCGCACCCCGGGCTCGACGCGGCCGATGACGTGGACCGTCTCCCCCGCGGCGGTCAGGTCGGCGATCAGCGCATCGACGTGGCTTGGCGCGACCGCGAGAACCATGCCGATGCCGCAATTGAACGTCCGCGCGAGCTCGCTCGGCTCGATCCGGCCCTGCGCCTGCAGCCACGCGAACAGCGGCGGCAGCGGCCATGCGCCGGCGTCGACGTGCGCGTGGCACCCTGCGGGCAGCACGCGCGGGATGTTCTCGAGCAGCCCGCCGCCGGTGATGTGTGCGAGGGCGCTGATCCGCTGCGCACGGATCGCCGGCAGCAGCGCGCGGACGTAGATACGCGTCGGAACGAGCAGCGCATCGCCGAGCAGCATCTCGATGTCGAACGGGGCGGGCCGGTCGAGCCGCGCGCCGCCGCGCTCGACGAGCTTGCGGATCAGCGAAAAGCCGTTCGAGTGCGCTCCCGACGACGCGAGGCCGAGCAGCACGTCGCCAGGTGCCACGCGGTCTCCGGACAGCTGCTGCCCGCGCTCGACGGCGCCGACGCTGAACCCCGCGAGGTCGTAGTCGCCGGCCGCATACATTCCCGGCATCTCGGCGGTCTCGCCGCCGATCAACGCGCAGCCGGCAATACGGCAGCCGTCGGCGATGCCGGCGACGACCGTGGCCGCGACGTCGGAATCCAGTGTGGCGGATGCGAGGTAATCGAGAAAGAACAGCGGCTCCGCGCCCTGCACGATCAGGTCGTTGACGCACATCGCGACAAGGTCGATGCCGACCGTCGCATGGTTGCCGGTGGCGATCGCCAGCTTGAGCTTGGTCCCGACGCCGTCGTTCGCCGCGACGAGCAGCGGATCGATATATCCGGCCGCCTTGAGGTCGAAGAATCCGCCGAAGCCGCCGAGCTCGGCATCGGCTCCCGGCCGCGCAGTTGCGCGGGCGAGCGGCGCGATCCGCCGGACGAGCGCGTTGCCGGCGGCGATCGACACGCCGGCGTCGGCGTAGGTGAGGGGGATTTCGCTCATCGGATATGCGTCTACGGGTGGCGCGCGGCGAGCGCAAACCGTGCGGCGCTTCCCTTCGCGAATGGGTTGGGCCAAAGACGCGGCCGATGGTCCGCTTGCTCCTCTGGCTGCTCGCGCTTACGGCGGCGACGACGGCGCCCGCTGCCCCGGCCGGACCGGGCGCGTACAAGATCGGCGGCGTGGCGGTCGACGTCGTCGCCGCCAGCCCGGTCGCGGCGCGCGCAGCCGCCTACCGCCTCGCCGAGCGCCGTGCGTGGCCTCAGTTGTGGGCGCGCATAACCGGCAACCCGGCCACCGCCGCGCCGCGTCTCGCCGACGGCGCGATCGAGGCGCTCGTCGCGGGGGTCGAGATCGAGCGCGAGCAATTCTCGCTGACGCGTTACATCGGGCGGCTGGCAATCGTGTTCGACCGCGACCGCGCGAGCGGCGTGCTGGGCGGGGAGGGCGGGCAGGCCCCGCCGATGCTGCTGCTGCCGGTCCAGATCGACGGGGCCGGCATCCGCACCGTCTACCAGACCCGCACCCCGTGGGCGGCGGCGTGGGCACGGTTCCGCGACGGCGCGAGCGCGCTCGATTATGTCGTGCCGGCCGCCAGCGCGGGCGACAATGTCGTGCTGACTTCGTTCCAGGCGCGCCGCCACGACCGGACGCTGTGGCGTTCGGTGCTCGCGCGCTTCAAGGTCGCCGACGTGCTGACCGCTGAGGTCAAGCTCGACCGCGCGTGGCCGGGTGGGCCGGTCGCGGCGACGGCGATCGCGCGCCACGGCCCCGACGCGGTCGAACTTGGTCGCCTCACCCTGCGCACGGCGTCGCCGGCAGGCGTCGAGGCGATGCTCGACGAGGCGGTCCGGCAGGTCGACGCGATTTACCTGCGCGCGCTCCAGGGCGGTCAGCTGCAGGTCGAGAAGGGGCTTACGTTCGAGCTTGCGCCCGTTGTCGGATCTGCCCCTCTTATCGGCGAGGCTGCGACCGTGAGCATGGCGGGCAGCGACGCCGACGTGGTCACGCCCGATGCCAAGGCGTGGGCCGCGACGGAGGCCGAGCTCAAGGCGGTGCCGGGCGTGACCGGCGTGACGCTTGCCCACCTCGTCCTTGGCGGTACGTCGCACATCGTCATCCGCTACGACACGAGCGCGGCGGCGCTCGCCTATGCGCTCGACCAGCGCGGCTGGCGGCTCGCGCCTGCGCCGACCGGTGTGCTGCTGCGCCGCAAGGTCGCCGGCGACCCGGCCGTGCTGCCGCCGCCGAACGCGGCCGACCTCGACAAGGCGGAAGTGATCGCCGAGCCCGACAGCGATCCGCTCGCTCCGCCGCGTGCCGTCGCGCCCCGCCGCGCCCCGCCGCCCCGGCCGATCGACCTCACGCCGCCCGCGCGGGCGACCACGAATTAGATGGCGCAGCTGCCCCTGCCGCTCGCCTACCGGCCGGCGAGCGGGGCCGCCGACTTCGTCCACGCCGCTGCCAACGCCGACGCCGTCGCGTGGCTTGCCGGACCGCCCGCGGCGCGGACGCTGCTCGTCGGACCACCGGCGTCGGGCAAGACCCACCTCGGCCGGCTGTTCGCCGCCCATCACGGCGCGACGCTGCTCGACGACGCCGACCGCATGGCGCAGGAGCCGCTGTTCCATGCGTGGAACGCCGCCACCGCCGCGCAGCCGGTGCTGTTCACCGCGCGCATCCTGCCGCGGCAGTGGGTGACGCTGCCCGACTTACGCTCGCGACTTGCGGCGACCCCGACGCTGCTGATCGGTCCCCCCGACGACGCGCTGCTTGGCGCGCTCCTCGTCAAGCAGTTCGCCGACCGCGGCATCAGGATCGACGCGCCCGTCGTGGCGTTCGTCGTTGTCCGCATCGAACGCAGCTTCGCGAGCGTCGCCGACGCCGTCGCCGCCCTCGACGCCGCCGCGCTGGCCCGCGGCCGCGAGGTCACCGTGCCGCTGGCGCGCGAGGTGCTCGAGGGGCAGGGGGACTGGCTGTCGTGACGCCACCGGCCGCCCAGCGCTCGCCTGGCGGGACAGAGGTTTCGTTACGGAAAGTTCAGCCGCGCGAGCAGCGCCTTGAAGCGCGGGTCGCCGCGCAGCGGGTCGAGCATCGGATCGCCGGGTAGCTGGACGAGGCGGCTGTCGCGGTTCGCCACGACGCGCTCCAGCTCGGCGATGGCGCGAACGGGTTCGCCGCGCTGGGCATAAAGCGACGCGAGATCGTAGCCGAGCTCGTCGGCGCCCAACTTCGAGAGCGCCGCGAGCGCGCGGTCGGCGGCCGCGCGGTCCCCTAGATGTGCGAGGGCCAGGGCTTCGCCGAGAAGCCGCATTTCCTCGTCCCCGCTTCGCGCATATTGCGCCAGTGCCTCGCGCGGTTTGCCGCTGAGCAGCAGCGCATCGCCGAGATCGGCCCCCAAGACGTTGTCGTCGGCCCCCGTCGCGAGCGCCCGACCGGCGGCCGCGATTGCCTCCGGGTAGCGGCGCGCATACAGAAGCGCGGTGACTCGTGCTTTCGCGAGCTGCGGATTGAGCGGATCAAGCGCGATCGCGCGGTCCACGATCGCCACGGCTTGCCCTCCCCGGCCCAATTCAGCAAAGAACATCGCGACGTTTGCAAGCGCCAGCGCGTCGCCGCCAAGTGCGAGCGCGCGGCGATAGGCGACATCGGCCCCCTTGAAGTCCAGCTTCGCGGCTCGCGCGACGCCGAGCACCGACTGGGCATAGGCGAGGTCGGGGGCAAGCGCGACCGCGCGCGCGGCTGACGTCTGTTGCTCGACGAGCGCGGATGCGCGTTCGGCCCCGGACATCCAGTTCGCGACATTGTAGAGCGTGCTCGCGCGGGTCGCATAAGCGGTGGCGAACCCCGGATCGGCGGCGATCGCGGTATCCAGCAATTCAACTTTGCGGCGCTGATCGCGCAGATTGTTGTTAAGAATCGCGCGCGCGCGCAGCAGCGCGTCCAGCGCGGCGGCAACACGCGTTCCGCCGAGGGTCAGCGCGGCGCGCTCGGCATTGCCGAAACGGATGCGCAGCGTGCCAGCCACATTATCGGCGATGTCGCTCTGTACCTTGATCGCGTCGCCTTCGGGCCGGTCGTAGCTTTGGGACCATTTTGCGAGCCCGTCCCCGCCATCGACGAGCTGCGAGGAGACCCGGATGATCCCGCCGCCCTTGCGCACGCTCCCGGTCAGCACGGTTGCCACGCCGAGCTTGCTCGCGGCGTCCTTGACGTCGGCGTCGCGCATCTTTTCGGACGAGGTGCGTGCCGCGACCTTGAGCTGCGCGATGCGTGACAGGGCGCTGCGCAGCTCCTCGGCAATGCCGTCCGAAAAATAGGCCTCCGCGGGATCGCCCGAAAGGTTGGCGAACGGCAGCACCGCGATGCTGTCCCGCGCCGCTGCCGCGCCGGAGTGGAGCCACGCCCAGCCGCCCGCGCCGAGGGCGCCCGCCGCGACGAGGCCGCCGCCGCCGATCAGCGCGACGCGACGGCCGATGCGCGGTGCCGGACCCGCCTGTGCGGCCGGGCGCGGCGTGCCCGCGACCACCGCACGCGTCGCGGCCACCACCGCCGAATAGGCCGGATCGTCGCGCTTGCCGCGCCAGCCGATCAGCGACAGGGCCTGCGTCTCGCCAAAGCCGAGCGGCGGCTCGACGAGGTCGATGCGCACGGGCAGGTACACGCCGCGCCGGTCCGCGCGCGTCGCCTCGTCGCGGACGAACTTGCCCTGTGCGCCGGTCGACAGCGCGCTCCACACGACGACCACGCAACGCGCCGCGCCCAGCTGGTCCTCGATCGACTGCCGCCAGTCGCTGCCGCCCTCGATGTGGGCGTCCCACCAGACGGTCAGCCCGTCGGCGACGAGCGCGTCGACCAGTGGCCGCACCCGCGCGCGGTCCTCCGCCTTGTACGAGACGAACACGTCCGCCATCGGACCCCCTGCTGGACCGTTACGGCCCCGGATCGGCAGTTATGCGGGAGCGTCACCCGAGTGCAAGCGGCGCGGCGGAGCCGACCGTATTATGCGCGATAATGTCGCCGGGCTTAGTTTGCGCTGCCGCCGCCGCCGGCAGCAATGTTTCGCCCGACGCGCTAACTCCCGGTCATCGACCTGTCACGCCCGCCGCGCTACACCGGCGGTATGGAACCGCTGCGCAAGCCGTCGCCGGTCGTCGACGGGATCGCCGATACCGAGCGCTATTTCAACCGCGAGCTGTCGTGGCTCAGCTTCAACGAGCGGGTGCTCGACGAGGCGGCGAACCCCAACCACCCGCTGCTCGAGCGGCTGCGCTTCCTGTCGATCAGCGGCAACAACCTCGACGAGTTCTACATGGTCCGCGTCGCGGGGCTGCGCGGGCAGGTCAATGCCGGCGTCGAGACGCGCTCGCCCGAGGGGGCGACGCCGGCAGAGCAGCTCGCCGCGATCGCGGTCACCGGCGACCGGCTGATGGCCGGGCAGCAGGCGGCGTGGGCCGACCTGTGCCAGCGGCTTGCCGGGGTCGACTTCCACGTCCTGAAGACCCGGCAGCTGACCCCTGACGATACCCGGTGGCTCGAACGCCACTTTCTCGACCAGGTGTTCCCGGTCCTGACCCCGCAGGCGATCGACCCGGCGCATCCGTTTCCGTTCATCCCCAACAAGGGCTTCAGCCTGATCCTCGAGCTGCGGCGGACGTCGGACGACGAGATCCTGCGCGCGCTGCTGATGCTGCCGTCGATGCTGCCGCGCTTTACCCGACTGCCGGGGCGGGCCGCGCGCTTCATCAGCCTCGAGGACACGATCCGCCTGTTCTTCGACCAGCTGTTCCCCGGCTACGAGCTGCTCGGCGACGGCGCGTTCCGCGTCATCCGCGACAGCGACATCGAGATCGAGGAGGAGGCCGAGGATCTCGTCCGCTACTATCAGTCGGCGATCAAGCGGCGGCGGCGCGGCGATGTCATCCGCCTCAAGATCGAGGCGGCAACGCCCCCGGGGTTGCACGCGCTGGTCCGCGATGCGCTCGGCGTCGGCGAACGCGACACGACCGTCGTCCATGGCATCCTCGGCATCGCCGACCTCGCCGTGCTCGTCGACGAAGACCGCCCCGACCTCAAGTTCGAGCCGTACACGCCGCGCTTTCCCGAACGCATCCGCGAGCACGGCGGCGACTGCTTCGCCGCGATCCGCGACAAGGACCTCGTCGTCCACCACCCGTACGAAAGCTTCGAGGTCGTGCTCGCGTTCCTCAAGCAGGCGGCGCTCGACCCCGACGTCATCGCGATCAAACAGACACTGTACCGGGCAGGCAAGAACTCGCCGATCGTCCGGACGCTGATCGACGCCGCCGAGGCGGGCAAGTCGGTGACGGCGGTGGTCGAGCTGAAGGCGCGCTTCGACGAGGAGCAGAACCTGATGTGGGCGGCCGCGCTCGAGCGCGCGGGCGTCCAGGTCGTCTACGGCTTCGTCGAATGGAAGACCCACGCCAAGCTGTCGATGGTCGTACGGCGCGAGGGGGCGGAGCTGCGCACCTACGTCCATTTCGGCACCGGCAATTACCACCCGGTGACCGCGCGCATCTACACCGACCTGTCGTTCTTCACCGCCGATCCCGTGCTCGCGCGCGACGCCGCGCAGGTGCTCAACTACATCACCGGCTACGTCCAGCCGACGCGCCTCGCGAAGATCGGCATGTCGCCGCTGACGATGCGGCCCAAGCTGTACGGCCTGATCGACGACGAGATCGCCGCCGCGCGCGATGGCCGCCCGGCGGGCATCTGGGCCAAGCTGAACAGCCTCGTCGACACCGGCATCATCGAGAAGCTGTACGAGGCGAGCGAGGCCGGCGTCGAGATCGATCTGATCGTCCGCGGCATCTGCTGCCTGCGTCCCGGCGTGCCGGGCATGAGCGCGAATATCCGCGTCCGCTCGATCATCGGGCGGTTCCTCGAGCACAGCCGAATCTTCGCCTTTGCCGCCGGGGCCGATCTGCCCAACGCCCACGCCAAGCTGTTCATCAGCTCGGCCGACTGGATGCCGCGGAACCTCGACCGCCGGGTCGAGGTGCTCGTCCCGATCGAGAACCCGACCGTCCACGCGCAGGTGCTCGACCAGGTAATGCTTGCCAACCTCAAAGACACCGAGCAGTCGTGGGCGCTCGGCGCCGACGGCATCTACGACCGGATCGCCCGCGGCATCCAGCCGGCATTCAACGTCCATCAGTATTTCATGACCAATCCGTCCCTGTCGGGACGCGGTGCGGCGCTTCGCGGACACGAGATGGTGCCGCACCTGATGCTCGCGGACGACGGTGGCGCCGCAGGCGATCCGACCCGGGCGGTCACCGACGAATGACCTCGCTGATCCTGCCGTGGCTGCGACCGAGGCCGCTCGTCGCGCCGCCGGGTCCAGCGTCTCCCGGCGACCTGACGGGCATCATCGACATCGGCTCGAATTCGGTCCGGCTCGTCGTCTATGCCGGACGGACGCGGACGCCGGCGGTGATCTTCAACGAGAAGGTGATGGCCGGGCTCGGTCGCGGGATCGCCGGCGACGGGCGGCTGACCGGCGGCTCGATCAAGGTCGCCGTCGCCGCGCTCGCCCGCTTTGCGCTGCTCGCGCGCGACATGGGGGTGACCGACCTGCGCACCGTCGCGACCGCCGCCGTCCGCGAGGCGAGCAACGCGCCGCGGTTCATCGGCCTCGTCCGCGACACGTGCGGGCTCGAGATCGAGGTGATCGACGGCGAGGCGGAGGCGCGCGGTGCGGCACTCGGCGTCATCGCCGGCATTCCGGGAGCCGACGGTATCGTCGGCGATCTCGGCGGCGGCTCGCTCGAGTTGATCCGCGTGAGCGGCGGCGAGCCGCACGACCGCATCTCGCTGCCGATCGGCGCGCTGCGGCTCGACGCAGTCCGCAAGCGCGGGAGCCGCGCGCTGCGGCCGTTCATCGCCAGCGCCCTCGACCGGGTCGAGTGGGCGGCAAAGGGGCGCGGCAAGCCGTTCTACATGGTCGGCGGCTCGTGGCGCGCGTTGGCGCAGCTCCACATCTGGTCGACCGATTTCCCGCTGCCCGTCATCCAGCAATATACCATGGCCCCGTCTGCCCCGGCTCGACTGGTCCGCAGCCTCGCCCGCGTCGATCCGCGGACGCTGAAGGACGTCACCGCGATCTCGACGAGCCGACTGCCGTCGCTGCCCGGCGCGGCGCTGCTGCTTGAAACGGTCGTCAAGCGGCTCGGCAGCAGCAGTATCGTCGCCAGCGCCTACGGCCTGCGCGAGGGACTGCTGTTCGAGCGAATGTCGCCCGCGCTCCAGGCCGAGGACCCGCTGCTCGCCGCAGCGCGCGAGGAGGGCGCGCGACAGGGGCGTTTTCCCGAGCACGGTGACCTGCTGATGACGTGGATGGACGACGTGTTCGGGTCGGCAAACGAGGCGGGCAACGGGACGCTGGTGCCCGAGACCACGGCGATGCGACGACTGCGGCTGGCGACGTGCCTGCTGAGCGACATCGCATGGCGCGCCCATCCCGACTTCCGCGCCGAACGCGGGCTCGACATCGCGCTTCACGGCAACTGGGTCGCGATTACGCCCGGCGAGCGCGCGATCCTCGCCGCCGCGCTCGTCGCGTGCTTCGGGGGGTTGCCGGGCACCGTCGAGGCCGCCCGCCTCGCCCGCCTGACCGACGCGCAGAGCCTTGGCCTCGCCCGCGCGTGGGGCCTCGCGCTGCGCCTCGGCCAACGCCTCACCGGCGGCACCGCCGCCCCGCTCGCGGCAAGCGCGCTGACGATCGAGGGCGACACGCTGGTCCTCACCCTCGACCCCGCCGACGCCCCCCTGTTCGGCGAGGCGGTGACGCGGCGGCTGAAGGCGCTGGCGGCGGTGCTGGGGTTGGGGGTGGCGGAGCGGGTGGGGTGACAGTGCCGTTCTACGTTTCGCAGTCGGATACACTAACATCGGCCGGTAGAGTCATCCCGAGCCGATCTATGTTGTTGAGCTGAGCGGCGTAGCTTAGAACAACAGCAGGGTAAGCCGGGGGAGCGATATGACGAAAGGTTGGATCGTTGGGGCTACCATTCTCGTGGCGATCCTTTGTCTGGCGGCATATATTGCATCGCCTTTCCTAGCAGCGCGCGATTTCGTCGAAGCAGCGAAAAGTGGAGACGTGGACAAGCTAGACGCTTCAGTCGATTTTCCGTCGCTCCGCGAAACTTTAAAGTCGCAGCTAAACTCAAAATTTACCCAGAGTGCAATGAGCGATCCAGAGATGAAGAGTAATCCATTTGCGAGCTTGGGCATAATGCTCGTCCCAACGATTGTCGATAAGATCGTCGATGCTTATGTGACACCCGACGGTATTGCGGGAATAACTCGCGGGCGGAAAATATCGATCGACAAGACCGAAAATCCTGATTTAGGCGTCGATAATGTCAAGTATTCCTATGAGTATATCTCGTTTGATCGATTTCGCGTGAAGGTAAGTTCTACAGGAAAGCCTGACACTGACGCAGCCAGCTTGGTTTGGGAACGTCGTGGCCTTTTTACCTGGAAGCTCATTCGCTTCGATTTACCGCAAAGCATCTTTGATAGTAAGAAGGAGATAGCTCAGACGAATGCGCCACTAGCGCCGAAGTTTGAGTCCTCGCCTCCAGTCGATCAGCCGTCTCAAGCCAACACGTCCCCAGAAATTGCCGCTACTCCCGACCAAGTAAACGGCGCAAAGGCTGGGATGACATATTCTAATGTGAGAAGTCGCATTATCAGTGCGGGCTTCACGCCGGTGCCGCGGGCCGATCCATCAGGTTGTGATCCTGATGAACATATTCAGTGCAAATTGCCAGAGACAGAGAGCTGCAGCCAAGGGCAGGAGTTTTGCAACTATCTGTTCCGCCACGCTGACAAAGACTTGCGGGTGCTCGGTAGGGGCGAAGTTGGTGATGATCCTACCGGACAGATCGTGGATGCAATCATGATCCATCTTAGTGAGCAAGAATGAGGTGTTATGACTTTTTGGCGAAGGTGCAGATTAGAAACCGCGGACAAGGGGCATCGGCTGGAAATCGATCTCATCATCAAGAGCGGTAAGGTTGCTTACGGGCGAGCCTACTTCGGTGTTTGGAGGGATACCGGCGACGAGAAGCAGGTTTGGCCGCTTATGTTTCTGGCGGACGAGAGCGCGGTCGATTACGGTTCAGATTTTGGCGATGGTAAAGCGCGCTACGGCTCGATGGCACTGCACGGGCAAACGATGCACGTGGATGCAGGCTTCACCTACAGCGATAGAACAGGAACGTACGAATTGAAGGCGGCAGAGTGTTGTGACCTAACAGATTGATTGACTTTCGCTAAGACGGTGTAACAGCAGTATAAAGTCCTTCACAGGTACTAATATTAAGTTACTCGATCGCCGTCATTACCAGCCGCTTGTCCTTGACCGCAAACCCTAGCCGCCCGTCGACCAGCGCCAGCGCGTCCTTGCCGAACACGTCGTTGCGCCAGCCTGACAGGATCGCGAGGCCGTCGCGGACGCCGCCGGCGATAGCGTCGAGTTCTTCGTTGCGCGCGATCAGCTTGGGGGCGACGTTCGCCTCCTTGGCGCGGATTTTAAGCAGCAACTTGAGCAGGTCGGCGATCAGCGCGCCTTCGGTCGACAGGCCCGGCCGCGCGACCTCGCGGGTCGGCATCTCGTCGGCCGGCAGCGGCTCGGCGGCGTCGAGCGCGGCCATCAGGCGGCGGCCGATGTCATTCGTCGCCCATACCGCCGACAGGCCGCGCATCTTCGCAAGGTCGGCCTGGTGGCGCGGCGGGCTGGCGACGAGTTCGCCGAGCGTCTCGTCCTTGACGATGCGGCCGCGCGGCACGTCCTTCGACTTCGCCTCGCGCTCGCGCCACGCGGCGAGCGCCTTCAGGCGGCCCAAGACGTCGGCCTTGCGGCTGCTGATGCGGACGCGCTGCCACGCCGTCTCGGGGTCGTTGGCGTAGGTTTGGGGATCGCAGACGCGCGCCATCTCATCGTCGAGCCACGCTCCGCGCCCCGTTTTCTTCAGCTTGGCGACCATCTTTGGGAACAGCGCTGCCAGATGGGTGACGTCGCCGATCGCATAGTCGATCTGCCGGTCGTTCAGCGGGCGTCGCGCCCAGTCGGTGAAGCGCGCGCCTTTGTCGACCGCGATGCCGAGGTACGACTGGACAAGGTTGGTGTAGCTGACCTGCTCGCCTTGCCCCAGCGCCATCGCCGCGACCTGCGTGTCGAACAGCGGGGCAGGGGTCTTGCCGGTCAGGTTGTAGATGATCTCGAGGTCCTGGCCCGCGGCGTGGAACACCTTGAGCACGTCGGCTTCGGTCAGCAGGTCGAGCAGCGGCTGAAGGTCGAGGCCGCGCGCCTTGGGGTCGATCGCCGCGGCCTCGTCAGGGCCGGCGATCTGGACGAGGCAAAGCTCGGGAAAGAAGGTGTTTTCCCGCATGAACTCGGTATCGACGGTGACGAAGTCGGCCTCGCGCAAGCGGTGGCACAGCGCGGCGAGCGTCGCGGTGTCGGTGATCAGCGGATGGATGAGCATGAGCACTTCTAGGCGAGAACGCCCAAGGGGGAAAGCGGCAGGACTAGCCGCGCGCACGCTCCGGAAACTCGCGCGCGGCGTCGATCGCTGCGACCGACCGGTGGTGCGCGGCGAGCGTCGCTTCGAGCCGCGCGGCATGTGCGGCGTTGCCCGACCCGCGCTCGGCCGCAAGTGCCGCCTCGGTTGCCGTCGCGGCGTTGGTGTGGAAGGCGCGCTCGCGTTCGTGGCGCGCCATCAGCCATACGATCGGCCGGCGGCGGAAATGGTACAGCACGGCCGCGCCACTACCCACTGTGACGACGCCGAAGAAGATCGTCAGAAAGTGGATCATTACCTTGTGGTCCCCGTCGGCTTTCGGCCGACGGGGTTGGCACAACTTACCGATGTCCGCGATACGACGCGTCGCAATGACGCAGCGCCGTCGTCGTGGCGCTTAAGCGGTGACGACGGTTTCGCGGCGGCGGCGTGCCGTGAAGCCGACGAGGCCAAAGCCCGCCACGAACATGACCCACGCCGCAGGCTCGGGAACGGCGGTCAACGACACGCCGTCGAGGGGGGCGATCGGCGGAAGGCCGCGCGGCGTTCCGTTCGACAGGAACGAAAGCACTTCCGTCCCGCTGGTCGCTGTGAACATCATGGTTTCGGTGAACCAGCCGGTGAAACCCTTGCTTGGGTTGGGCACGACCGAAGTCGATGCCGTGGAGCCGCCGAGCGTGACGAGCAGCTGCTCGGTCGTCGCGCCGGTGCGGTTGGCAAGCTGCGTCGCAGCCCAATCGAAGCTGAGCAGGTAACGCTTGCCCACCTTCAGTCCGGTGATCGTCTGGGAAATCGTGCTGGCCAGCTTCGCGTCGCCGTCGAGCGCGACAAAGTTGCCGCCGTTGGGGCTGAGGCTCGAAAACGACGAGTAGAAGTAGTCTTTGGGGTCGTTATAGCGATCGATTGCGTCGACGGTGGTCTGCGTGCCGCCGAAGAAATAAAACTGGAGCGAGTTACCGCCACCTCCTGTCCAGTCGGTGACCCCCTGCGACGCGGTATAGGTGCCGCCGGACTTGCCGCCGAACTGCGTGTTCGTCGTGTAACTGGACTGGCTGAAGTCGCCATTCTTGACCAGATTGGGCGATGCCTGGCCCGCTCCGGCAGCACCGAGCGCCACTGTCCCCGCGATAAAGAAAGACTTGATGATCATTGTTCGCCTCCCGGTTTGAGCTTCGCTCGACTTCTAGGGAGCAATAAGCATGCCAATTTTCACAAAGATTAATTTCGGTTAAGGAGAAAGAGTTATCGTTTCGTTTAGGTAATGATCGAGGTTTTTTGCGGTGGTTTCTCGAGACAAAGTGTCGGGAAATTTTACATGTTGCTCGGGTCGCATCGGTCTGAGCCACGGAGCGATCGCCGACCCGTCACGCTTGACAAGCGGAACGTCGCCGTGTGTCACGCGCAGCCGCTATTGCTGCGAACGGACGCCCATGCACGCCTACCGCACCCACACCTGTACCGCGCTCCGCGCCGCCGACGCCGGCACGACGGCGCGTCTGTCGGGGTGGGTCCATCGCAAGCGCGACCACGGCGGGGTGCTGTTCGTCGACCTGCGCGACCATTATGGCCTGACCCAAATCGTCGCCAACGCCGGCAGCCCGGCATTCGAGGTGCTCGACCGGCTGCGCGCCGAGAGCGTCGTGACAGTGACGGGCGAGGTCGTCGCGCGCGCGCCCGACGCGGTCAATCCGAAAATGGCGACGGGTGAGATCGAACTGCGCGCCGGCGACGTGACGGTACAGTCGCGCGCCGACGAGCTGCCGCTGCCGGTCGCCGGCGAGGCCGACTATCCCGAAGACATACGCCTCAAGTACCGCTTCCTCGACCTGCGCCGCGACCGGCTCCACCGCAACATCGTCCTGCGGTCGAACGTCATCGCGTCGCTGCGCCGCCGGATGATCGACCAGGGCTTTACCGAGTTCCAGACGCCGATCCTGACCGCGAGCAGCCCCGAGGGCGCGCGCGACTTCCTCGTGCCGAGCCGGGTTCACCCGGGCAAGTTCTACGCGCTGCCGCAGGCACCGCAGATGTTCAAGCAGCTGCTGATGGTCGCCGGGTTCGATCGCTATTTCCAGATCGCGCCATGCTTCCGCGACGAGGACGCCCGCGCCGACCGTTCGCCCGGCGAGTTCTACCAGCTCGATTTCGAGATGAGCTTCGTCACGCAGGACGATGTTTTCGCAGCGATCGAGCCGGTGCTGGGCGGTGTGTTCGAGGAGTTTGCCGGGTTTGCGCGGGAGATGCCGTGGACGGTGACGCCCGCGCCGTTCCCGCGCATTTCCTATGCGCTCGCAATGCAACACTTCGGCAACGATAAGCCCGATTTACGTAATCCTTTGATGATCCGTAAGGTAACGGACGAATTTCGCGGGAGCGGCTTCGGCCTCTTCGCTAAGATGATTGAGCAAGGCTCGGAGATTTTTGCAATTCGTGTCCCAGATGCTGGGAAACAGCCGCGCCGATTCTTTGATGACATGAATGCGTGGGCGCAACGGCTCGGCTACCCTGGACTCGGCTATATCAACTTTCGAGACTACGAAGCGGGAGGTCCAATAGCAAAGAATATGGGCGGTGACCGTCTTGCTAAGCTACTGGATAATGCGATCGTATTTGCCAATCACTCGGCCGATATGAATCACTATTATAAGTCGTTTGCAGAATTCGGCCTTAGCTGCGAAGGAATAACGCCTGAACCACCGCTGGGACCGAATGATGGATGGTTCTTTGCGTCAGGCACTCCGAAAGACGCATTGAAGTTGCTTGGTTTGGCTCGCACAGAAATTGCCACGCAGCTGGGTCTGATCGAGCAGGGCACCTTCAAGTTCTGCTGGATCGTCGACTTCCCCATGTTCGAGTACGACGAGGACGCGAAGAAGATCGACTTCAGCCACAATCCCTTCTCGATGCCGCAGGGCGAGCTCGCCGCGCTCGAAACCAAGGATCCACTCGATATCCTCGCCTATCAGTACGACATCGTCTGCAACGAAGTAGAACTGCCGAACGGCGCGATCAGCAACCACCGGCAAGAGAACATGTACAAGACGTTCGCCATCGCAGCCTATTCGCAGGAGCAGGTCGCCA
>Ga0123338_10002445_pt1 | contig 17335 bp, 21 predicted proteins | sample grotaG_FD_89793 | JGI IMG/M metagenome (GOLD analysis project Ga0123338, IMG submission 89793) | Glacier valley bacterial and archeal communities from Borup Fiord, Nunavut, Canada, to study Microbial Dark Matter (Phase II) -... | ecosystem: Environmental > Aquatic > Freshwater > Ice > Glacier ...
CTATTGCTTTGTGCCCATTGCTGTGCTAAAATACCAGTGGCGCTGCTGTTAGAGCTTCCACCAAACGCGGTCCTGAACCTGGGGGTGACGGGCAGTGGGAATCATGACGGGAAACACAGCGACCCCTGAGATAAGCGAGTCGAAACCCATGCCTTACGTTGATAAAGTCCTCCACTGCCGTGATTGCCGGCAGGATTTCCTATGGACCGCCGGCGAACAACAATTTTATGAGGATAAAGGGATCACCAATCAGCCCTGTCGTTGCACGGCCTGCCGCGCGGCCCGCCACCACAGCGACCTCTTGCCGGTCAGGGTGACCCGTGCGTGCGTCGCCCACCCCGTCACTTGCGCGGCCTGCGGCCAACTGACCACCGTGCCCTTCGTGCCGCGTGGCACCCACCCGGTCTACTGTGCCGACTGCTTCAGCCACCGACACCAACCGTCCGCAAGCGGCTACCAGTCCGCACCGTAGCTGCCTCAGCGCGCCGGCAGCGAGACAACGACGGGTGGGACCGCATAACTGCGCGGTTGTGGGCTGTCGTTGCCGCCCGCGCCACTATCTACATGAGCAAGGGCACACCATTGTCATGGTGACTCATGATCCAGCCATCGCGGCCCGTGCCGGGCGGGTGATCGCACTGCACGACGGGCAACTTGTGACCGCCTGATCCCCCCTACGCAACGCGGCCCACTCCTGCTATAATAGCCGCATGATTGGTCTCCTACCTGCGGGCCTGCGCGCCCGCCTGAAACCCGTGGCGGCAACGGTGATCAGCCGCGCCTGGGTGGCTTGGTTTCGCTTGCGGCTGGGCCGCCGCGTGCAGTTTGGCCGCAATTTCCAGACCAACGGGCGGCTGGTGATTCGCGGGCCGGGCCGCGTGATTTTCGGCGACGACATCCGGGCGTGGTGTCATGCCGAAAAGAATGTGTTTATCACCTACACGCCCGACTCGCGCATCGAAGTGGGTAGCGGCACGCGGCTCAACGGCGCGGGCGTGATGGCCTACACCACCATCCGCTTCGGGCCGGGCTGCATCCTCGGCTCAACGGTGGTGTTTGACAGCGACTTCCACCCGCTGGACCCCGCACAGCGCCACGACCCCCACGCGCCGGTCGCGACGCGCCCGATCACGGTTGGCCCCAACGTGTGGCTGGCCGGGCAGAGCGCGGTGCTGAAAGGCACCCGCATCGGCGCAAACTCGGTGGTCGCTTTTCGCGCCGTGGCCTCCGGCGACATCCCCGCCGATGTGGTGGTGGCCGGCAATCCGGCGCGGGTGGTCAAGCGCTTCACCCCCATGCCCGACTAGCCCACTGCGCCTGATCGCATGGGCAAAGCGGCGGCAATTTGGTATAATCGCGGCAGATGGGGCGATTGTGCCGCAGGATGGGTCACGAAGGGACACGACGGCGATGATGGGACGGGTGCTTTTTGCGCTGGTGCTGGGCGTAGTCGGCTTGATGTATATTGCCGCCGCCAGTATGTCGTTTATGAACGGTGGCTTCTTAAAGGACCAATGGCTGGGGGCGATTCTGTTCCTGGTGATTGGCGTGGCGGCGGCGGTGGCCTCGTTTAACCTGCTGCGCGAAAAGCGGCGGTAGCTGTCCGTCGCCGCTTTAGGGCGTGCGCTGGCCTTTGATAAGCCGTAGCACATTGCTGCGGGCGGGCAGGCCGGCGATTGCTCCCTGGCGGGTGGTTGCCAGCGCCCCCGACGCATTGGCCCAGGTGAAGCAGACCGCGACATCGGCCAGGCTGAGGCGACTCAGGTCTAATGCGGATTGCGGATTGCGGATTGCGGATTGCGGATCACCGGTCACGGGGCTGCTGTTGGTGGCGGGGGCGAGGCGGTCGAGAACGGCGACGAGCAGGCCGGCGAAAAAGGCATCACCTGCGCCGGTGCGGTCTTTGACGGCCACATCGCAGGCGGCCAGATGGGTGACTTCCATGCTGCGGCGGCCCGGTCGCCACAGGCCATAGGTACAGCCCGCCGGCCCACGGGTGAGCGCCACCAACAACGGTCGCTGCCGCCCCGCCACCAGCCGCCCCACCCAGGCGTGCAATAGTGCGTCCAGCCGGCTCACCTCCGACGAAGCCGCCCCGCCGGTCAGCATGATCAACTCCGCCGAACTCAGCTTGAGAATGTCTACCTGCGGCAACAGGGCATGGTAGAAATCGCGCGCGCGCTCTGGATTCTGCCACAGACCCGGCCACCAGTTCACATCAAAGGCCACCAGCGCGCCGGCATCGGCGGCCAGCGCAAACCCAGCGTGCAGCGCGGCCCGTGGCAACGCCCGCGCCAGCGCAACGCCGCTACCGACCACGATCCGTGCCCGCTGCACTGCCGCCTCCGGCACGGTGGCCGGACTCCAGAGTTGATCAGCACCCCCTTCGCGGTAGAAGACGAATTGCGCGGCCCCCGGCGCAGCATCGGCATCGGCAGCGGCACCGGGTTCATCCGGCGTGTGATCGAGTTCACTACGGCTAACAAAGGCCACCGGCGTATGCCCCCGTGGATGCACACCGATATAGCGCGTTTCCACCCCGTAGCCGCTCAACGCCCGCACAAGGTAGCGGCCAAACGGATCATCACCCACCAGTCCCAGCACGGCAGCGCGCCGCCCCAGGCGCGCCACACCGGTCGCCACATTGGCCGCCGCGCCTCCCGGCTCACGGGTGAAACCCGGCGTGTCGGCGAGGGTGCCAACGCGCGTGGCGATCAAGTGAACCAATAGCTCACCCAGCGCCAACACATCGAGATCCCCATCTATTGCCAGCGCGTAACCTCCCAGCCTATTATTCACCACAAAGACGCAAAAGACACAAAGCGCTTATGGATCAGGATTCAAGCGTGAACATAAAATAAACCCTAAAACCCTGCGTGTCTTTTGTGGTGAACTACCGTAAAAACCTGCGTGTCCTTGGTGTCTTTGCGGTGAACTCGCGTCTCATGCCGCCGGGACGTGGGGGCCGGCGATTGCCAGCACATAGCGGTCGGGATGCAGATAGCGTTGCGCGGCCTGTTGCACCGCTTCCACCGTCAGGCCGCCGATGATCTCTGGGTAGCGCCCGATAAAATCCCAGCCGAGGTCGAACAGTTCGATCTCCACGATCTGGCGGGCGATGCCACTGTTGGTTTCGAGGCGCAAGGGCAGCGTGCCGGTCAGAAAGCGTTGCCCAGCGGCCAATTCGCCGGCGCTGATTGGCTCGTCTTGGATGCGGCGCATTTCGGTCAGGATGCTGGACACCGCTTGGCGCACGTTGTTGGGGTTGACCCCCGCGCGCACCGACCACGGCCCCGGCCCAAAGCCGGCCTCGAAGCCACTGTAGGCGTAGTAGGCCAGCCCCTGGTCTTCGCGCACCGTCTTGCCCAGCCGCCCATAGAGGCCCAGCCGTCCCAGGATCAGGTTCATCATTTCCAGCGCATAATAGTCGGGGTTGTTGCGCCGTATGGCCGGAAAGCCCAGCACCAAGTCGGCCTGCGTTTTGCCGCTGATGAAATGCTGCACCTCGCGCGACGCAGTGGGGATAGGCGCATCGGGCACAGCGAACGGCGGCGGTGGCCCCGCCACGCGCCAATCGCCCAGCGTGCGCTCGACCAGCGCAAAAGCCGCGTCGGGCGTGGTGTCGCCGACGATGACCAAGATCGCGCCGGCGGGTCGCACCAGTTCGGCGTGATGGGCCAGCAGGTCGGCGCGGGTCAGCGTGGGGATCGATTCGAGTGTGCCACCCGGATCGCGGCTGTAGGGGTGGTCCGGGGCGTAGATGGCGGAGCGGAATATCTCGTCCGACTTGGAGCGCGTATCGTCCTCGCCTTCCAGCAGGCCGGTCATCCACTGGCTGCGGAGCCGCTCGATCTCGTCGTCGGGGAACGACGGCTCGCGCAACACCTCGGCCATGGTCTCGAACAAGAAATCGCTGTCTTCGCGCAGGCTGCGTCCGCCCACATCCAGCAGGTGGTAGCCCGCGTCTACGCCGACCGACAGGGCGCGCTCTTCGGTGCGCTCGTTCAGCTCGCTAAACGTCTGGCGCTGGGTGCCCCGGCGCATAGCCGACGCGGTGAACGAGGCGCGGCCGGCGCGGTCGGCGGGGTCATAGATCGCCCCGGCGCGCACACTCAAGCGGGCGCTGATCGCCGGGATCGCTGGGTTGGGGTAGACCAACACGGTGAGGCCGTTATCCAACACACGGCGGGTTACGCTGCCGGGGGCCAACGCCTGCGTGCGGCGCATCGAGCCACCGGGTGCGGCGGCAAAAGGGTGTTCCATCAGGATTAATCCTTTACATATTAGTAATTCAGGTAAGCCGGCAGGCGGTCGGCAAACGCACGCCGCGCCTCGTCGGCGTTGATGGTGCCGCGCAGCAGGCTGTCGGTGGGCACCGTCGCATTGTAGCGGTGGATCTTGCGGTTAATTTCTGCAATCGCGGCAGCGTGCTGGGCCGTCGCCTTGCGGTGGCGCTGTTGGAGATCGCGTACTTCGTCGCGCAAGCGGTGCAGATCGCGGCGGGTGGCCCGGTCCAAGCGCTCCCGCAGCAGGGCGAAATGGCGGTCTGCCGTCTGCCGCCAGTCGGCAATATCCTGATCGATCTCGTCGCCTAGCTCCATCCAGTCAGGCCGGAAGTGGCTGTTCTGCATGACCTTAAAGGCCAGCCGCATATCCTCCGGCACATAGGGGTTGTCTTCCAGGTCTAACTGTCGGGTGGGGCCCAGCTCCGTCTGGAGTTCGCCGCTTTGTAAGGCATCGCGAATCCGCCGCTCCGACAGTATCCGATGCTTATCGTCGTGTTCGTTAGTGCTATCCATCAGCAGTTCCTAATGATGGGCTACTTTTGCGACGGGGTCAATAATTCAACACGCGGACGGGGCGGCAGATCGCGGCTTTCATAAACTTTCCGCATAAATTCATCGGTATCTACGTCACTCCAGCTACCAAATGCTGACAAGAAGGCTGCATAATCTTCCGGGGTGCGCGCACGTCGGGGGGCTGGGCGGACTTCGACCTGCTCGCCGGTGGCACTTTCAACCACGACCGTCTGCTGGGTCTCCATTACCTGGGCCAAAAAGCCGGCCGCATCGCCGACAAACTCTTCCACCGACACATGAATGGTGTCTGCCATTGGGCGTGCCTCCTAGACGTATAGACAACGCATGACTGCGAATGGGCGCATACTCATACGAGCAAACGGTTGCGGCGGCGGGGGCGGATTTGCGCGGGGATGCCGACGGCCATGTAGCCGGCCGGAACATCGCGGGTGACAACACTGTTCGCGCCGACAATGGCCCGGTCGCCGATATGGACGGGGCCGAGGATTTTCGCGCCCGCGCCGACGATCACATGGTCGCCCAGTACGGGGTTGCCGTCGCCGGCCACCGGGTTGCGTGGGCCGGGATAGCGGTAGCCCAGCGTCACGCCCTGGCCGATAAAGCAGCCACGTCCCGCCCGCGCTTGGGGGCCGATGACAATGCCGACGGAATGCGGCATTTGGCAACCCGGCCCGATCACGGCGGTGGGGTGGATCTCGCAGGCGTAGATCAGGCGATGCAGGCGGTAGAGCCAGAAAGCGAGTTTAATCCAGCCTTGCCCATAGAGGCGATGATAGGACCGATACATCCCAAGCGGGGACATCCGCATGAATCCGACTCCTCCAAGCCCACGGCGCAATCCCGGCAGCGGCGACCCCGCACAGTCCGGCCGGTGAGTGGGAACCGTCCCAGCCTACAGCACGATTAGTGCCGTGCGGCAAGGTGAGAATGTAGTAGCCAGAGGAGTACGCCGCCGGTGATCAGCCCCTTTAGCAAGGGGGCAAACAACCAGTACTGATAGACAGCGGGGAGTCCCAGATGCTCGGCAAAGTTTAAGAACTTGATCAGCGCGGCTTCAGTCAGACTGTTCACAGCGACCCATAATAGCATGGCATATAGACTGGGGCGCGCATCGTTACGGAGCAAAATCGGCCACTGGAGCAGTGCAATCAGAGCCCTGGTCACGCCGAATCGGAAGAACAGATCGCCCATATCCAGCCCGGTAGCACCGAATAAGGCCAAGTTCAGCTGCGTACCCCAGTGTTGGTGATCGATGGGACTGCCAAACAACAAGTCTTGATATAATTGCTCGCCACCCCCAGTGGGGCCGACGATCACGATGAGTAGTGCAGCTAAGGGCCATCACCCTATCCCGCGCAAACGCCATAGGCCCAGGATAACAGTCTGAGCCAGTGCCACTACCAATGGCAGCAGGTAGAAGAAGTAATAACCGCCGTAGGCGCTCAACCAAGAGCTGACAGCAACAGCTACCGCCCAGGTGAGTAACTGCTTGCCATACGAAGTCACCTGCTGTCGGCGAGTAGTTACTAACACTTGCGTATCCATTAGTATATCTCCTCACTAGTGCAGATTCAAGCGACCTGTTGGGTGTGTAGTGGCGCTGCTTGCTACCGCTGTCAGGGTGCGTAATAACACAACAGGTCGTCGGAACCTGCACTAGGGGGGTTTGGAATAGTAGGTTGCGGAACAGGTACGCCCAGCGCTGGGCTAATTACGCCGGCTAGGCGGGTGAGCGCCATGCCCGCAGCAGGTAGCGCCAGTAACGCCCCAGTCAGTCCCAACGCTTCACCGGCAAACGCCAGCAGCTCGGTGGTGGTGCGTCCGTCCGGGCTACGATCCGTGAATGACACGAACAGCAAGGCCAAATGCAGCCCATAGAGGACCGTCGCCAACCGGCCCGCCAGTGGCGGCGGAGGGGCATCACTGGACCCGACTACTAATGCGTCGAACACGGCTATTACCTGATCTCGAATTTCTGTCGTGCTGTCGCCTATTACTGATACACCGGAAGCCGGGTTCAGCGCTGCGCCAAAGAGAGCGGCAAAGGAGTCGCGGTAAGGCGCGATACGCGCCAGTTTAGCCTGCATAGCGGCGGGAAAGCGCACAGCTAATGGCCCCGGCAGTAGCTGGGCAACATCGGCGGCGAACTCGGTTTCCAGCCGTGTGTAGAGGGCCAATACCAGATCCTCTTTGCGCGAGAAGTAGCGGTAGGTTAGCCCCAACGAACAGCCGGCGACTGCGGCAATCTCGCGCATCGTTGTCGGTTCATAGCCGCGCTCCGCGAACAAATGAAGCGCGGTATCTAAAATATGTGCCCGTGTACGTGCCGCCTTCGTGTTGAGATCGCCAGCGTTTGTCTCTTTCATAAGCATCTCCTAAAGTGAACAAGTTCACTTTAATATTAACACTAATCCCGTCTCTCGTCAAGTACCCCTTAAATGCGTGCATCCATCAGCCGGTACATCCCGGCAAGCGTGCTACTATCCGCACCCCATCCGCACAATCAGCCTGCTTCAGCAAAGCCGCCGGATTTGTGGTATACTTGCCCTGTGATGGATAGCAGGCAGACGGAGCAACGCTGCACAAGACAGGTATTCCCCCCTCTCGCGCCGCCCCGGCGCACCCAGGTTTGGAACCTCTATGGCCTGCTGTTGGATGTGAGACCCCCTTTGGTCTCCGCTACAGAAAGGACGCGCCCCGTTGCGCTTTACAGATTTCGCGTTTAGCCCCGCCCTGCAAGCGGGCATTGCCGCCCGCGACCACCATACGCCGACTCCGATTCAAGAGCGCGTGATTCCCGCCGTCCTCGACGGTCATGATGTGATCGGCAACGCGCAGACCGGCTCCGGCAAGACCGCCGCCTACGCACTCCCACTGCTCGACCGCATCGCCGCCCATCAGGGGCTGCATACCCTGATCGTGGTGCCGACCCGTGAATTAGCCTACCAAGTGGAAGAAGACATTGCCGCCTACGCCGCGCAGATGGCGGTGCGGACCGCCGTGATCATCGGCGGCGCGAATATGCAGGCGCAGATCAAGCTGTTAGAGGGCGGCGCGCAAGTGGTGATCGGCACGCCGGGCCGCCTGCTCGATCTGATCCGCCGCCGCAAGCTGTGGCTGGGCGAGGTGCAGGCGTTGGTGCTGGACGAAGTAGACCGGATGCTCGACCTGGGCTTCCTGCCCGACGTGCAAAAGCTGGTCTCCTACCTGCCAGCCCAGCGCCAATCGCTGTTTTTCTCGGCCACCATGCCCGCTGCCATCCGCCCATTGGCCGAAAAGCTGCTTCACCAACCCATCGAAGCGCGGGTAGACCCGCCGGCCAGCACGGTGGCGGGCGTGGTGCAGCAGGTGACGATGATCGCCGACGGCAACAAGCTGCCCGCGTTGGTGCGCCTGTTGCGCGACCCGGCCGCCCAGCGCGTGATTATCTTTGTCCGCACCAAGCGCGACACCGACGACCTGCACCGGGCATTGCTGGCGCGACAACTGCCCAATGTGGCGCTACATGGCGACCTGAGCCTGGACGAGCGGATGCGGGCGCTGGACGCTTTCCGCGACGGCGACTCGCCGGTGCTGGTGGCGACTGATATCGCGGCGCGTGGCCTGGACATTCCCGACGTGAGCCATGTGGTCAACTACGACGTGCCGGGCACCACCGATGATTACGTCCACCGCATCGGGCGCACGGCGCGCGCGCAGAAGACAGGCATCGCGGTCTCGCTGGTGGTCACGCAAGACCTACCGGCTATGCGCCTGATCGAGCGCACGCTCAAAACCAAGATGTCCTGGACCTGGGCGGCCACGTCCACCACGCCCGCCGGGGAGTTGGTGCAAAGCGCGCGTCGGTAATTGCACCGCAAAGACGCAAAGAACGCGAAGATTCCTTGGGGCATCTTCGCGTTTTTCCATCTGCCACTTTGGGCTTATGCACAATAGACTACACTTGGCCGCTAGTGCCGTGCCCCGACACGCGCTCACACCTGCTCATCACTGGGGCTGAGGCCCGCCGCTGCGAGGGCTACGTCCAGGTGGTCGTGGCGCGCAAACTGCACGACCCGCCCAGCAGCGACACGAAACTGGGATGCCAGATCCGCTTCGCCGGTCACCGCGCCGCTGTCTGCCGCCCGCCACACCCCATGCTGGGCCAGCACTACGACCGCGTCGCGCGCAAACACCCGCAGCGTGGTCATTTCCAACCCTGCCCGCCCTAACCACGCGCGCAATAGTTCATGCCCATAGCCCGACCCACGCGGTCCGACGATTTCGATCTGCGGGTCCGACAAGGCAAGCAGGCGATCCGCGTCTTGCCGATTCGCCGCATCCTGCCATGCCGTGACGATCCCGACGGTTGTAGTGGTAGCCATTCTGTTCTCAGCCTCCGTCCGACGGCAAATAGACCACCAGATCGGTGGCGGGCGGGGCGAGGCCGGCACGGGTGAGCAGGGCGGCGATCTGGGCGCGGTGTTCGGTCTGGTGGTTCACCACATGGAACAGGACGTGCCAGACCCGCCGGCGGAACTCGCGCCCCTGCGTGTTGCGGTAGTGCATCTCACGCCCCAACTCGGCGCTGGTTAAGCTATCGAGGTAAGTGATGGTGTGCGAATGCACCTCGTCCCAATAGGCCCGCAGCGCGGTCAGGTCCGCGAAATTCGCCCCGCTCGGCATCTCTGTCGGCGACCGCCCCGCGATGCGCTCCAGCCACATCCATTCCGACACCGCCATGTGGGTCAGCGTGTCATGGATCGAGCCGTAGCCGCCCGGCGCATCGGCCTGCCGCAATTGCTTTGCGGTCAGCCCCGCCGCTGCGTCCAGCAACTCGTTGCGCGCCCAGGTGAAGTAGTTAAACAGCGTCATCACCATTTCGGTATCCATTGGCGACCCTTTCGCGTAAAACGTATTGCGTATTGCGTGTGGTGGAAGCAGGCTGTCCCCGAATGCGGAGCGAATACCCGAATAGAGACGGGGTAGACCCGAACTGGGGCAGGAGATCCGAGAGCGCCGGCGGTTGAAACAGACAGCCTCCCATTCGGGTATTCGCTCCGCATTCGGGGACAGCCTGTGCCGCTATCCTTCCCGTGCCACCACGCGGTTCCGCAGCACGCCGAGCCGCTCGATCTCCATCTCCACCACATCACCCGGTTGCAGCCAGCCACCGACGGTTTCGGGGCGCAGTTCGAGGATGCAGCCGGTGCCGACCGTGCCGGAGCCGATCACATCGCCCGGTTTGAGCCAGACATCGCGGCTGGCGAAGGCGATCATCTGGGCGAAGGTGTGCGTGAGGTCGGCGGCGTTGCCCCGGCTGTACTCTTTGCCGTTGACGCGCGTCACCATGTCGAGGCGATGGCGGGTCTCTGCGCCCGCCCCTTCGCGGCGGTCCTCTAGCTCGTCGGGCGTGACCAGCCAGGGTCCCAGGCTGGTGGCGAAATCTTTGCCTTTGGCCGGGCCGAGGTTCATCTTCATTTCTAGCCGTTGCACGTCGCGCGCGCTCCAATCGTTCATGATGGTGTAGCCGGCCACATACTCCAGCGCCCGCTCCGCCGGAATGTCGCGGCCCTCTTGCCCAATCACGCAGGCTAGTTCCAACTCATAGTCCAGTTCCGCCGTCTGCTGCGGCACCGGCACCGGCGCATCGGGGCCATAGATCGCATCGGGGTTGGAGAAATAGAACACCGGGATCTGATACCATTCGGGGATCATCTCGGCCCCCCGCAAGGCTCGCGCCGTCTTGACGTGCTGCTCAAAGGCGTAAAAGTCGCGCACATTGTTGGGGCGTGGCAGTGGGGCCAGCAGCGCCGTAGCGGCGGGCAAGAGCAGCCCCGTCAGCCCGTCGCTGGGTTGCGCGGCTAGTCGGTCGGCCAGCGCCCGCAGCCCCGCCAGCAGTTGCGGCCCACGGGTCAGCAGGTCGATCATGCTGGTCGGCACCCCATCGGGCAGCGTGCCTTCGCCGGGTTGACCCCAATCGAGCGCCCGTTCCAGGTCTACGAGGCCACCAGTCAGCGCCAAGCCCAGGCGGGCGCTACGCTCGGCGGTGAGATAGGTCACAAGTTTCATGAAGGCAGTCCCTCTTTCCGTGGCAATAGGAGTCGGTCTACGGTCCCCACTATAGCACGCCGCCTGCCCGCCCGCAAGTCGGCAAAGCGCGGCAACACGTAGGTAGGGGTATGATATAATAGAGTAGGAATTGCGAAAGGAGCCCCTATGAGCGCACAACCGCAACACTACTACACGCCGGAAGAGTATCTTGATCTGGAACGCACGGCAGAGTACAAGAGCGAGTATCTGGCGGGCGAAATTATCGCCATGTCTGGGGCCACTGAGGATCATAATGTAATCGCCTTAAATATCTCCGCGCTGCTGAGAAATACGTTCCGTGGGCGACCCTGTCGCGCTTATATGAGTGATATGCGTGTGCGCGTTACGGCGAACGGTTTGTATACCTACCCAGATATTGTAGCTGTGTGCGGGCTGCGTGAGTTCGCGGATACGCGTCGTGACACACTGCTCAACCCCACGGTGATCTTCGAGGTGCTATCCCCATCCACCGAAGGCTATGATCGCGGCAAGAAGTTCGCGCACTACGGGCGGCTCTCCTCGCTCACGGATTACGTACTGGTGGCGCAAGAGGAAGTGCAGGTCGAACACTTTACCCGCCAGGGCAATGGCTGGTTTGTCACTGCCCTCAGTGCCTTAGATCAGACATTGCACCTCGCTGCGATTGAGAGCGATTTGCCCCTGGCCGCTATTTATGAAAATGTTGAGTTCGCGCATCCTGACGCAGCCGTGCCTGCGTTCTAACGCACCAATTCTTCTCCCGCGCACCTCCCCTCTCAACTCTATACTCCTCGTTCCTAACTACGCGGCGGTAGCAACGGGCGGTAACAACCTTGCCGGTTTTGTACCTCTTGCCGCCATAGATGCGAGAGAAATCCGGCCGCGTAAGCGCTACCGGCGCGGCGGGCATGGTGCAAACGGCAGCCGTTGCGTATAATAGAGCAAGCCCTAGCCAAAGGAGAGTGTGCCCCATGCCCTTGCTGTTTCAGACGGTTGCCGATGCCTTTGAGCAATTGGAGCCGATTAGCAGCCGCCTGCAAATGATCGCCCTGCTGGCCGAGTTGCTGGGTCAAGCCGGCCCCGACGAGATCGCGCCGTTAGTCTACCTGATGCAGGGTCACTTGGCCCCAGAGTATCGGCAGAACGAGTTCGGCATCAACGAAAAGAGCGCGCTGCGGGCCATTGCCCAAGTCGGCGGGTGCAGCGTGGCCGAGGCGCAGCAGCTATTTGCCGAGCGTGGCGACGCAGGGCTGGTGGCTGCCGAATGCCGCAACCGACTGGGCGACACCGGCCCGGCCCGCCCGATCACACTGCTAGAAGTTCACACCGACCTGAGCGAACTGGCCGCCACCAGCGGGCAAGGCAGCGCCGAGCGCAAGATCAGCATTCTGGCGCGGCTGCTGGGGTCGGTCACGTCCGTCGCGGCCAAGCATATCGTCAAGATCGTGGTCGGGCGCTTGCGTGGTGGCTGGGGCGATCAGACGATGCTGGATGCGCTGTCGCAGGCCAAAACCGGCGGCAAAACGCTGCGCCCGCCGTTGGAACGCGCCTATAATTTGTCCAGCGACCTGGGCTTGGTCGCCGAAACGCTGTATCGCGGCGGCCCCGATGCGCTGGCGACGATTGGGGTGCAAGTGGGCAACCCTGTCCGCATGGCGCTGGCCGAGCGCGCCGATAGCGTAGAAGAGATCCTGAAACGGCTGGGCCGCTGTGCGGTGGAGCCGAAATACGACGGCTTCCGCTGCCAAGTGCATAAAGACGGCGACAACGTCACGATCTTTTCGCGGGGGCTGGAAAACATGACCGGGATGTTCCCCGAAATCGCCGACGCGGTGCGATCCAGCGTAGCAAGTGAGCGCGTGATCATCGAAGGCGAGGCCATGGCCTATAACGTCGAAACCGGCAAATATTACCCCTTCCAGGAGACGACCAAACGCCGCCGCATCCACAATATCGCCGCGACCAGCGAACGGTTGCCGTTGCGCCTCGTGGCCTTCGATCTGCTGCTGGCCGACGGTGTGGACATTACCGCACAACCCTACGAGGAACGCCGCGCACGCATGGAGCGCCTCGTTACTCCCGGTCCCGCCTTGCGCGTGACCGATGCGCTGTTCACCGAAGACCCCGAAGAGATGGCCCTATTTTACGACGACAGCACCGGCGAAGGGCTAGAGGGCATCGTTGCCAAGAAACTGAGCGGCCCCTATCAGGCGGGCAAGCGCGACTTCAACTGGATCAAGCTGAAACGCTCCTATTCAACCGAACTGCGCGACACGGTGGACGTGGTGGTGGTGGGCTACGACTATGGGCGCGGGGCGCGGGCAGCCTGGGGCATCGGGTCGTTGCTCTGCGCTGTCTATGACCGCGAACATGACCTGTTCCCCACCGTCACGCGCTGCGCGACCGGGTTGAGCAATGCCGAGTGGCTCGATCTGGGGCAAAAGCTGGCCGCCGACCGCCTGGACCACCCCGATCCGCGCGTGGTCAGCATCCTCAAACCGGCGGTCTGGGTCACGCCACGCTATGTGTTCGAGCTACAAGCCGATGAGGTGACACGCAGCCCCATGCACCCCGCCGGGGCCGACAGCACCGGCGGCTATGCGCTGCGCTTCCCACGCATCGTCCAAGCGCGCGAGAAACTGGCCGCAGATGCGACCACTGTGGACGAGGTGATCCGGCTCTATAGTATGCAAGGTCATAAGGGCGAGACCGGCAAACGCGCCTCGCGCACGCGCCCCGCCGACCCCGTTGCCGAGCCGGAGGCATAGACCGCGATGGGCCACTTGGATAAAACGGGCCTCGTCCATGCGTCGCCGGCAACCGTCTATCGCTACGTGGCCGACCTCCACAACGCACCACACTTTATCAGCGCGATCCAGCGGATCACTAGCGGACCGGCGGGGCCGGCGACGGTGGGGCAGGTGTTCCAGGCGGCGGCGCGCTTCATGGGCCACCCTGAGCAGATCACCTTGCGCCTGCTGACGCTGATCCCAGAGCGGCAGGTGAGCTTGGCCCTGGAAGGCGACCCCGCCGCCACGCTGACCATCCGCCTCACGCCCGATCTCGGCGGCACGGCCACGCACACCGCGATCCGCCTGGACACGCCCGACGTGGCAACCTTGCTGCTCAAAGCCACCATGGGCCGGATGCCCGACGACAGCATCCGCCGCCTCGATGCCCTCCTGCGAGGAGCCTGACCATGCGCCGCTTGACCTTTGGCGGGCCGATGGCCGCCCGCGCCGTCGCCGTGGTGCGCGACGATGCGCGCTTCGCCGACGTGCTATTGGAGGAGCGCAAAACCGGCCTGATCCTCTACGAGCTAGTGCAGCCCTTTGGCCGCCCGGCCTGGGAAGGCTATTATGCGCTCTGGGCGCGCGTTGTGCCGCTTGACCCCAGCCACAGCACCTACCGCCTCGAATACCAGCGCCACAGCAACAAATGGACAGCCTTGCCGATTGAGGGCACACTCGAAGAATGTATCCTCGAAATCGGCACAGACTCGTTCAGCCTGTTCTTCGGCGGACGCGGGTAAGGCCGGTGAACTAAAGTCCGGCCCACAGGGTAATTAGAGCAAGTGGCGATGCAGGCCATGTCAGAAGGAGGCCCGTTTAGTGAACACCCTACCCTTCCCCGCTGGATTGATGGCGATGTTACACGCCCACAGCGCGACCGTAGCCGCTAGGGCCACGCAGCGCATGAAAGCCGAACTACCCAGCTATGCCCGCATTCCTGAAGAGATGTTACGCAGCCAAAACACACAGACAGTGGAATATGTTGCGGCCATGATGAACGAATCCGACTTTTCGGTGGCGCGCGAGTATTTTGAGCGCCTTACCGACCAACGTATTCAGGCCGGTATCCCCACAGCGGATTTTCTCCAGGCGATTGATCTGATGGTCGCAGAAGTCATTGAGCAAATTCAGCACACCTACAGCAGTGACCCTGACTATCGCGATAAAGCACTGCGCTTGTTCCATGCCGGCACTGTGTTTGTCCGCAATGTGGTCGGGCGCACCCACTTACGCCAGATCGTCGAACAAGGTAGCACCCCCGCCCACTAGTGCGCCTGCGCCCCCAATTAGCGGTACAAACAATCCAGGCACGGGCCGCTCGGTCCCTGCGCCACCACTTGGCCGGGCACGCTGATGCCATAAGTCGCCGGAGGTTCCGCGCCGGGAGTAGGTGGCAGGAGCCGCACGCGCCCCACGCCGTTGCCACCGATCAGCACGTTGCGACCGGCCGCCAGCAGTTGGGCGAACCAAGCCGCGCGCGCCGCCGGCGGCACACCCAGTTGCCAAGCGAGACGCGCCAGCAGATCAGCGGCCCGCCCTGTCTCGACCATCGTACCCTGCGTGCCGGTGTTGGCCGGGGCAAACAGATCGCCGCCCAGGCAGCGGAAACACAGCCCCTGCGCCCCATCTACCACCACCGCTTCGTAATGCAGCACGTCGGTATCGCAACGCCCCACGATATGCGGGATGCCGCGCTCGCGTAACAGCGCGGCCAGTTCATTGTCCGCGTCCTTGCCCACGGTGACGATCACTAACGCCGGACGCAGACTGGTCAGCAGCGCGGCAAAATGGGCATTGCGCCCGGCCCGGTGCGCGACGCGGGCGAACGACCAGGCCGCATTGCGGGTGATGGTGCCGTTCCAACTCTCGGCAAACACCGACACCATCCAGCCGTGGTTTTGGCCGGCCGGCACCAAGCGCAGCAGCGATTGGGCCAGCGCATCGGCCTTGTTCTGGCCCACCTGCGCGGCGGTGTAAAACTCTGACACCAAATCGTCAGGCGTGACGCGCGCCGGGTCCACTAGGATCAACTCGCGAGCTGCCCCTGCGGCTACCAGCGTGCGCGCCACTTGGCTGCCCAGGCTGCCACAGCCCACCACCAGCACCGGCCCCGCCAGCGGCGCAGCAAACGGCGCGGCTACATCCGCGCGTTCCGTACTCGGCATTTCACCTTCACCAGCCCGCCCTTCGGCAAGGTTGCAGTACGCCACTTGCCAGGGCCAGTCGGGCGCACCAATCAGCAACGCGGTGCGCCGCTCGGTCACGACCAAGCGTGTCAAAGCGGCGGGGGCAAAGCGGCTGCCTTGCAACAACAGCATCCGGCCTAGGGCAGCGGCATGACCATTGGCATCTTGCCAGTCCAGCCAGCGGTCGGGGGTCGCTGTGGCCTGCGCCGGATCAAGGATCGTCGGGCTGCCCAGTGCCCGCAACAGATCAGCCCAATCGCGGCCTTGCCCCCCGTCGCCCGGCAACGCGACCAAGATCGCCGCACGCGGCGCAGTCCCTGCCAGGAGGGCTACCCCGACCGTCGGGATGTCTAGCTCGCGGGCCAAGCGGTAGAGCAGCGCCAGCGCCGACCCAGCGCCGCCGCCCAGCAGCAAATCGGGCGGGTGGGCAGCCAGCGCATCCCGCAAGGCCGGGTAGTCCGCCTCGGTCAGTGGCGGCACAGCGGCACAGGTCCAGCGGTCGTCGTGCGGGACACGACTCTGCACCACCTGGGCAAAAGCGACAGCAGCCGTCAATCTGGCGACCGCCCGCCCGCCCAGCCGCACCAGCGGATGGCCGCTGTGCAGCGGCCCCAGATCGCCGACCTGCCACTGTAGCACGCGGCAATCAGCCAGCCGTTCCGCTGCGCCGGCCACGGCCGCCAAGCCGAACACCGCCACCCGCCGGCTTTGTAGGCGTGTCCCCACCAGCGGAGTCAGCAAATTTGCATAGCTATCGTGCCGCATAGTCTCAGCAAGCATGGCGTTGATCCTTTCCTATTTGTTATCTCTACACTAACTCGATGATCAAAAAAAGGCTCTCCCTGTCGGAGAAGCAACAATGCAAACAATGCAGTTGTGTGATTTACACACATACTATAGCACAGGTCCAGCAGGGTTGTCAATAGGCAATTCGCAAATTGGTGCGCCCAAAGCCTTGACTCGGCGGCGGAGTTGGACTATAATAACAGGGTCAGGAGCGAAACACTTGCTCTTGCCAATCGGTTTCGCTCATCACTGGTGAGAAAACCTAGCAGCCTAAGATCAGAGGAGGGCAACAGGCAAACTCCACAATCCCCAGCAATCGGCCTGGAATGTGTGTCTGCTCCCCGCTAGTCGCTTTGACGGCGGTTTTTTGTTGCCCGCAGCAGCCCACGTCACACCTTGACAACGGCTACCAGGATCTGATATAGTAGGAAACACCGCGCAAGCGGCACGCACCTTAACAACAGCAGAGTGGTGAGCAAGGATGTTCACCCAAGTGACACACACAGTCAAGTTTTGGGAGCCCAATCAATCCCGGAACCGGCGCCCCGGCGGCGCTGCTCGTGAGAGCGGTGACACCGGCGATGGTTCCACCGAATGTCTGGTGTTGCCGCGGGCAGCACGGAATTCGTCTGGAGAGTTTGATCCTGGCTCAGGACGAACGCTGGCGGCGTGCCTAATACATGCAAGTCGAACGGATTGC
>Ga0123338_10002449_pt1 | contig 17320 bp, 15 predicted proteins | sample grotaG_FD_89793 | JGI IMG/M metagenome (GOLD analysis project Ga0123338, IMG submission 89793) | Glacier valley bacterial and archeal communities from Borup Fiord, Nunavut, Canada, to study Microbial Dark Matter (Phase II) -... | ecosystem: Environmental > Aquatic > Freshwater > Ice > Glacier ...
GACCCGTCGACCAACTCGCTCATCATCACCGCGCCCGAGCCGCTCTATCGCCAGGTGCGCTCGATGATCGACCAGCTCGACGAGCGCCGCGCGCAGGTCTACATCGAGAGCCTGATCGTCGAGGTCACCGGCGACAACGCCGCCGACTTCGGCTTCCAGTGGCAAGGCCTGCTCGCCAACAACAGCCGGACCAACGGCGTCGTCGCCGGCACCAACTTCGGCTCGAACGGCAACCTGCTCGACATCACGAAGGCGACCCTGGGCGGCTCGGCGGCAGGCACGACAGCAGCCACCGGAATCTCGCTCGGCGAAGGCCTGAACATCGGTCTGATCCACAACTACTTCGGCACCTACGGGTTGGCCGCGATCGCGCGCGTCCTGCAGAGCCAGACCAACACCAACATCGCCTCAACCCCGAATCTCATCACCCTCGACAACGAGGAAGCGAAGATCGTCGTGGGCAGCAACGTTCCGTTCGTGACCGGGCAGTTCACAAACACCGGCGGCGCCGGCGCGCTGACGAGCCCGTTCCAGACGATCGAGCGCAAGGACGTCGGCATCACGCTGCGCATCCGGCCGCAGATCGGCGAGAACGGCACGATCCGGATGGCGATCTTCCAGGAGTCGTCGAGCCTGTCGTCGCAGGTCGCGCCGGGCACCTCGAACGCCGGGCCGTCGACCAACAAGCGCTCGATCGAGTCGAACGTCGTCGTCGACGACGGCCAGATCCTCGTCCTCGGCGGCCTCATCGAAGACCGCTACACCGACAACCGCTCGAAGGTGCCGCTGCTCGGCGACATCCCGTATCTCGGCGCGCTGTTCCGCAGCGAGAGCCGCACGAAGACGCGGACCAACCTGATGGTCTTCCTGCGCCCGGTCGTGATGCGCGACGCCGACACCGCGAACCGCCTCTCGCTCGACCGCTACGAGCAGATCCGCGGCTTCCAGAAGGACATGCAGCCGCCCAACAGCTTTTTGGTGCCGATCAACGACTCGCCCGTGATCCCGCCGATGCGCCGCGTCGACGACGCCGGCCAGCCGCTGGCGGCGCCGCAGAGCTCGCCGGGCACGGCGCCGAACCTCGTCAAGCCCGTGGCCCCCAAGGGCGACGGCTCGCCGCCGCCGGTCAACGTGCCGGTGATCCAGCCGCCGACGCGGGTCGATCCCACCGCTCCGGCCGCTCCGGCGACGTCGGCGTCCGGCGCGACGAAGTAGGAGCGCCGCATGGCCATGCGACATCCGCTGCCGTACGCCTACGCGAGGGCGCACACGCTGCTGCTCGAGGACGACGGCACGCGCCTCGTGCTCTGGGCACCTGAGAAGGTCGGCCTGCCGGCACTGTCGGAAGTGCTGCGCGTGTTCGACATCGACGCCTTCGCACGCGAGCCGGCGAACACGCTGAGCGCCCGCATCGCGTCTGCCTACGCCGGCGGCGAATCAAGTGCTGCGGTCGTGATCGGCGAGGTCGAGAGCGCGGTCGATCTGTCGCGGATGATGCAGGAGCTGCCCGCGATCGAGGACCTGCTCGAGGCCTCGAACGACGCGCCGATCATCCGCATGCTCAACGCGCTGCTGACGCAGGCCGCGAAAGACGGCGCGAGCGACATCCACATCGAGCCGTACGAGCGCTCGAGCGCCGTGCGCTTTCGCGTCGACGGCACGCTGCGCGAGGTCGTGCAGCCCAACCGCGCGCTGCATGCGGCGCTGATCTCGCGTTTGAAGATCATGGCCGAGCTCGACATCGCCGAGCGCCGCCTGCCGCAGGACGGCCGCATCTCGCTGCGCATCGGCGGCCGCGCCGTCGACGTGCGCGTGTCGACACTGCCCTCGGCGCACGGCGAGCGCGCGGTGCTGCGCCTGCTCGACAAGGCCGAGTCGAAGTTCACGCTCGAAGGCCTCGGCATGAGCGGCGACGTGCTCGAGAAGTTCGACAAGCTCGTGCACCAGCCGCACGGCATCATCCTCGTCACCGGCCCGACCGGCTCGGGCAAGACGACGACGCTCTACGCCTCCCTCGGCCGCGTCGACACCGCCGGCACAAACATCCTGACGGTCGAGGATCCGGTCGAGTACGAGCTCGCCGGCATCGGCCAGACGCAGGTCAACGCGCGCATCGACCTCACCTTCGCCAAGGCGCTGCGCGCGATCCTGCGCCAGGACCCGGACGTGATCATGATCGGCGAGATCCGCGACTACGAGACCGCGCAGATCGCTATCCAGGCCTCGCTGACCGGCCACCTGGTGCTCGCCACCGTCCACACCAACGACGCGCCGAGCACCGTGACGCGGATGATCGACATGGGCGTCGAGCCCTTCCTGCTCTCGTCGAGCCTGATCGGCGTGCTCGCGCAGCGGCTGGTGCGAAAGCTCTGCCTCGTCTGCCGCAAGCAGGGCGAAGACGGCCACTGGCATCCGGTCGGCTGCGCCCAGTGCGGCATGACAGGCTACAAGGGCCGCACCGGCGTCTACGAGCTGATGGATGTCGACGACAACATCCGCGCCCTGATCCACGAGCGCGCGACCGAAGCGAAGATCCAGGCGGCCGGCGAAGCGTCGGGGCTGAAGTCGATGCGCGAGGACGGCGAGCGACTCGTCGCTGAAGGCATCACGTCGCTCGAGGAAGTCCTGCGCGTCACCCGCGAGTGATGCTCGTTTTCGCGCTCGCCGCCTGATGCCGGCCTATCGATTCGAGGCCCTCGACGCCGCCGGCAAGACGACGAGCGGACTGGTCGAGGCCGACACCTCGCGCGCGGCACGATCGCAATTGCGCGCGCAGTCGCTCGTGCCGCTCGCGGTCACCCAGGTCGAATCGGGCGGCACCAAGGTCGGCGGCTTCAACCTCTCGCGCAAGGTCTTCAACGCCACCGCGCTCGCCGTCTGGACGCGCCAGCTCGCCGGCCTGGTCGGCTCGGGCCTGCCGCTCGAGCGCGCCCTCACCGCCCTGGCCGACGAAGCCGAGGACGCACGCCAGCGCGAGCTCGTCGCGCATCTGCGCAGCGAGGTCAACTCCGGGTCGCCGTTCGCGCGCGCGCTCGCCACCATGCCGCGCGAGTTCGACGACGTGTACCGCGGCGTCGTCGCCGCCGGCGAGCAGAGCGGCGCGCTCGGCCAAGTGCTCGAGCGGCTCGCCGACGATCTCGAGGCGCGCCAGGAGCTGAAGGGCCGGCTCATCGGCGCGACGCTGTATCCGGCGATCGTCTCGGTGATCGCCGTGATCATCGTCGTCTTCCTCGTCACCTACGTCGTGCCGCAGGTGGCGACGGTCTTCACCAGTTCCAAGCGCGCGCTGCCGCTGCTGACCGTCGCGATGATCGCGTTCAGCGACTTCCTGCGCGGCTACGGCTGGCTGGTGCTGCTCGCGCTCGCCGCCGGCGGTATATTGCTCGCCGTCATGCTGCGCAACGACGCCTTTCGCGAGCGCTTCGACGCGAGCTTCCTCGACGTGCCGCTGATCGGCCGTCTGGCGCGCGGCTACAACGCGGCGCGATTCGCCGGCACGCTGGCGATGCTCGCGGGAGCCGGCGTGCCGATCCTGAAGGCGCTGCAGGCCGCGGCCGAGACCCTCTCGAACCGCGCCATGCGCGCCGACGCGATGGACGCCTTGGTCCAAGTGCGCGAAGGCGCCCCGCTCGCCTCGGCGCTTGCAGGCAAGAAGCGGTTCCCGGGCATCCTGGCGATGTTCTCGCGCCTCGGCGAGCAGACCGGCCAGCTGCCGGAGATGCTCGATCGCGCTGCCAAGCAGCTCTCCGGCGAAGTGCAGCGGCGCGCGCTGCAGATGGCGACGATCCTGGAGCCACTGCTGATCGTCGGCATGGGCGGCGTCGTGATGCTGATCGTGCTGGCTGTGCTCCTTCCGATCATCCAGCTGAACTCGTTCATCAAGTGATGAACGAGCTCAGCTGAAGCTGACAGGGCTGCTCCCTCCCCGCTTCGCTCCCGTCCCTCCGAGAGGGAGGGCGGACGCCCTCGGCGCCCCTTCTAAGATCCGCACATGGCCGTTTCCCTCGCTGGACAACTTGTCGTCGCGATCTCGTCGCGCGCGCTCTTCGACTTCGAGGAAGAGAACGAGCACTTCGAGGCCAACGACGACCGCGCCTACATGCAGCTCCAGCTCGAGCGCATCGACAAGGCGGCCAAGCCCGGCGTCGCGTTCTCGCTGGTGAAGAAGCTCCTGGCCTTCAACGATGCGGCGGCGCAGCGGGTCGAGGTCGTGATCCTGTCGCGCAACGATCCGGTGTCCGGGATGCGCGTCTTCCGCTCGGCGCAGGCCTACGGCATGCCGGTACAGCGCGGCGTGTTCACGCGCGGCGGCACGCCGTGGCGCTACCTGAGGCCGCTCGCCGCGAACCTGTTCCTGTCAGCGAACGACGCCGATGTGCGCTCCGCGCTCGAGGCCGGCGTGCCGGCGGCACGCGTCTACCCGCACTCGGCGCGCGCCTCCGACGCGCACCCGCAGGAAGTGCGGATCGCCTTTGATGGCGACGCCGTTCTTTTCTCCGACGAAGCCGAGCGCGTCTTCCAGAAGAGCGGCCTCGACGCCTTCCAGGCGCACGAGCGCGAGCAGGCGACGACTCCCCTGGCGGCCGGGCCGTTCAAGCCGCTGCTGCAGGCGCTGCAGCGCCTGCAGCACGAGCGCGTCCACGGCATGCGCATCCGCACCGCGCTCGTCACCGCGCGCAGCGCGCCGGCGCACGAGCGGGCGATCCGCACGCTGATGGAGTGGAACGTCGAGATCGACGAAGCGATGTTCCTCGGCGGCCTGCAGAAAGGCGAGTTCCTGCGCGAGTTCGAGCCCGACTTCTTCTTCGACGACCAGACCGGCCACATCGAGAATGCCGCCGCGCACGTGCCGTCGGGCCACGTCGCCTCGGGCATCAGCAATCCGGCGCCGGCCTCGCCCGTCGATCGCTAGCGGACGGCGCGCAGACCTTCGAGATCGGTGACGGTGACGCCGCCGTACTCGACCCGGATCACGCCGCGCGACTGCAAGGCCTGCAGCGCCTCGTTGACCCGCTGGCGCGACAGGCCGACGAGGTAGCCGAGCTCCTGCTGGGTGATGCGCAGCAGGCTGCCGACCTTCGGATAGAGCACCGGATGGAACAGCGCCGCGAGGCTGCGTGCGACGCGTGCATCCGGGTCGCTCAGGCGGTCGATCTCGCGCGCGGCGATGAACTGGCCAAGCCGCTCGTTGAGCTGCTGGACGATGTAGCGGTTGAACGGGATGCTGCGGTCGAGCAGCCAGTGGAAGGTCTCGACCGTCAGGCCGGCGACGAGGCTTGGCCGGAGCGCCTCGATGTTGTAGCGGTAGGCCTCGCGCTTGATCACCGTGCCTTCGCCGAACCAGCCGCCCGGCGGCAGGCCGGTGAAGGTGATCGGGATGCCCATCGAGGTGTCGTTGCTCGTCTTCAACAGGCCATCGATGACGCCGAACCAGTACGTCACCGGCCGACCGACGCGACACAGCAGCTCGCCGACCTCGACCTTCACCACCTTCAGGTCGGCGAGCGCGCGCTCACGCTCGTGCGGCTCGAGGGCGGCCAGCCAGGGGATGTCGGCGCGCTCGAGCGCGTCGGGCGCGCGGGCGCGCTGGCGCAGGTCGGCGGCGGCGGGAGACATCGGCATGGCGGAGCGATTCTCGTCCTGGTCTGGCACGGTGGTCCGGACACTCGTCCTTGACCAAACAACTGTTTGTCTTTCTAATTCGCCGATGCTGGCCGACGCTCCCCTCGAATCCGCCGCCCTCAAGGCCGGGACGCCGCCGAAGCGCGCCTCGAGCCGCCTGCCGCGGCTGCTCGACGAAGCCGCGCACGCCTTCGCCCTGCGCGGCTACGCCGCCGCATCGGTACGCGAGATCGTCGGCCCGGTCGGCATGCTGCCGGGCTCGCTCTACTGCCACTTCGCGACCAAGGAAGCGCTCCTCGTCGCGGTCTACACCGAAGGCGTCGTGCGCATCGGTGCCGCGGTCGACGCGGCAGTCGCCGATCTCGACGAGCCCTGGCAGCGGCTCGAGGCGGCGTGCGTCGCACACCTCTCGTCGCTGCTCGACCAGACCGACTACTCGCAGGTCGTGATCCGCGTCCGCCCGAGCGACGCGCCCGCGGCCGAAGCGGAGCTGATCGCCTTGCGTGACTCCTACGAAAAGCGCTTCGCGCGCCTCGTCGCCGCGTTGCCGCTCGCGCGCCCGACCGATCGAACGCTCCTGCGCCTGATGCTCGTCGGCGCTCTCAACTGGAGCCAGACCTGGTACCGCGAGGAGCGCGGCACGTCGCCCGCGAAGATCGCGCGGCGTTTCGTCGGCCTGCTCAAGGCCAACCTCGCGGCATCAGTCAAGGAACACGCATGAACGAGAACGAAGCACCTTCACCCCAGCCCTCTCCCGCAGGCGGGAGAGGGAGCGACTTTCGCCCCCGCGTGCTGGTCACCAAGATCGGCCTCGACGGCCACGACCGCGGCAGCCGCATCGTCGCCGCCGCGTGCCGCGACGCCGGCATGGAGGTGATCTACACGCCGCCGTGGCAGAGCATCCCCGCCGTCGTGAAACTGACGATGGAAGAAGACGTCGACGTCGTCGGCATCTCGTCGCTCGCAACCGATCACCTGATCGTGCCCAAGCTGATGACTGCGCTGCGCGAGGCGGGCCTGGGCAACGTGCGCGTCGTCGTCGGAGGCATCGTTCCCGACAACGAGGAGAAGCTGCTGATCGAGGCCGGCGTACGCGAGGTCTTCCATCCCGGCAGCACGATGGACGACATCACGACCCGCATCCGCGACTACGCGCGCGAGTCGCGCCGCGCGGCCGCCGACGCCGAGGTGAAGACATGAACAAGCCGATCGATCCGACGATCCTCACCGGCGCGACGTCGCCGGCACGCGAGCGCTGGGAGCGCGACTACGGGGCCGACATCGGCACCGACCGCGCTGTCGAGAACGTCTCCGGCATTCCGATCCAGCCGCTCTACACCGCCGACGACCGCGCCGCGTCCGGCAACGACGATGCGCTCGGCTACCCCGGCCAGCCCGACTACACGCGCGGCATCTACGCGACCATGCACCGCGGCCGCACCTGGACGCAGCGCCAGCTCGTCGGCCTCGGCACGCCGGCCGACTACAACCAGCGCCTGCTCGGCCTGCTCGATCGCGGCGCCACCGCCGTCTCGCTGATCCCGTGCAACTCGGTCTACCGCGGCTACGACATGGACTCGGTCGAGCCGGAGCTGCTCGGCACCTGCGGCGTCGTCGTCAACAACGCCGACCACATGGACCGCTGCCTGGAAGGCGTCGACGTCGGCGAGATCTCGTGCGCGATGAACGATCCGTCGCCGTTCACGCTGCTCGCCTTCATGCTGGTCGCGGCCGAGCGCCGCGGCATCGACTGGAAGCGGATCAGCGGCACCTCGAACCAGAGCGACTATCTCTCGCACTACGTCGCCAACCACATGTTCTACCGGCTCTCGTTGCCGGGCGCGCGGCGAGTGCTGATGGACCACATCGCCTGGTGCCGCCAGCACGCGCCGCGCTGGAACCCGATGTCGGTCGTCGGCCAGCACACGCAGCAGGCCGGCGCCACGCCGGCGGAGGCGATGGCCTTCACGCTCTCGGCCGCAGTCCAGAACGCCGAGGATTGCATCGCCCGCGGCATGAACCCTGACGAGTTCCTGCCGCGCTTCACGTTCTTCTTCGACATCTCGCTCAGCTTCTTCGAGGAGATCGCCAAGTTCCGCGCCGGCCGCCGCATCTGGGCGCGGCTCGCGAAGGAGCGACTCGGCGCGAAGAGCGAGAAGGCCGGGCGCTTCAAGTTCCACGCCCAGACCTCGGGCGTCGACCTCACGCGCCAGCAGCCGCTCAACAACATCGCCCGCGTCACGGCGCAGGCGATGGCCGGCATCTTCGGCGGCCTGCAGTCGCTCCACACCGACGCCTACGACGAGGCCTATGCGACGCCGAGCGAGGCCGGTGCGCGCATCGCCGTCGCGACGCAGAACATCCTGCGCGAGGAAGCGCATCTCACCGACGTGATCGATCCGCTCGGCGGCTCGTTCTACGTCGAGTCGCTGACCGACCAGATGGAGGACAAGATCGTCACGATCATGCGGACGATCGACGAGGCCGGCGGCATGTACAAGGCAGTCGAGAGCGGCCTCGTGCAGCGAATGATCGGCGCTTCAGCGATGCGCTTCCAGCGCAAGGTCGAGGCTGGCGAGCAGGTCGTCGTCGGTGTCAACAAGTACCAGGCAGCCGACGACTTCGCGAATCGGCCACCGGTCGAGCGCCCCGACGCGGCGGCGATGCGGCGCCATCTCGACGCCTTCCGCGACGCCAAGGCTGCACGCTCGAGCTCCGCGGTCGCGCAAGCGCTCGACGGGCTGACCCGCGCCGCTGAAACCGCGCGCGGCAACGTCTTCGGCGCCGTCGTCGATGGTGCGCGTGCCGGCCTCACCAACGAGGAGATCTGCACGCGGCTGCGGCGCGACCTCGGCTTCGGTCAGCCGCTGGTCATCATCTGAGGCGTGGCCGTCTCCGCTTCGATCGACGCGCTGGCCACGCGCGCTCTCGCCGGCGACCGGCGCGCGCTCGGCCGTCTGCTCACGCTCGTCGACGACGGCGGCGCCGGCTCGGCCGACGTCGTCAGGCAGATGGCGGCGCGGGCCGGACGCGCCTGGGTCGTCGGCATCACGGGCGTGCCCGGCAGCGGCAAGTCGACGCTCGTCGATGCGCTGCTCGGCGCGTGGCTCGCGGACGGCCGCACGGTGGCGGTGATCGCGATCGATCCGTCGAGCCCGGTCAGCGGCGGCGCGGTACTCGGCGACCGCATCCGCATGGGCGCGAACGCGGCGCACCCGAACGTGTTCATCCGCTCGTTCTCGGCGCGCGGCGAGCTCGGCGGCCTGTCGCGCGCGACGCTTGCTGCGGTCGACTGCTTCGACGCCTGCGGCTTCGAGCGCGTGATCGTCGAGACCGTCGGCACGGGGCAGTCGGAGACCGCGATCGTGGCGCTCGCCGACACGCGCGTCGTCGTCTGCCCGCCGGGCCTCGGCGACGACGTGCAGGCGATCAAGGCCGGCACGCTCGAGATCGCGGACATCCTGGCCGTGAGCAAGGGCGATCTGCCGCTCGCGGCGCAGACCGCTGCCGAGATGCGCGAGATGCTGACGCTGCGCCGCAAGAATGCCGCGAGCGCGTGGCAGCCGCGCGTTCTCGCCGTGAGCGCGCTCGCCCGCAGCGGGATCGACGAGCTGCTCGCCGCGCTAGATGCGCATCGCGAGGCGATGGGTGTCGGCCGGCGGCGCGTCGCATCGGCACCTGCGACGTCGCACGACGCAGCGGCGCGAGAGATCGCATCGCTCGACGCGCAAGGATGGCGCGATCGCATCGCCGGGCTGGCCGCGCGCGACGGCCTGTGCCAGGCGCTCGGCATCTCGGTACGCGACGGCGGCCCGGGCCGGGCCGCCGTGGCAATGACCGTCGGCGCGCGTCACCTCAATTTCAACGGCGGCTGCCACGGCGGCGCGATCTTCGCCCTCGCCGACTCGGCCTTCGGCCTCGCGTCGAACTCGCACGGGCCGCTGGCCTCGGGCATCGCCGCCCACATCACCTACCAGGTCGTCGTGCGCGTGGGCGACACATTGATCGCGCGCGCCGTCGAGGTCCAGCGCAGCAAGCGCATCGGCGTCTATCGCATCGACGTCGTTCGGCCCGAAGCGGTCGGCGAAGAGACGGCGGTGTCGAGCTTCACCGGCACGGTGTCGATCCGCGCTTGAGGCCACGTCCAGCAGGGATACACCCGAGGGTGTTGTCCCGTAGTTTGTCGTCGGAACGACAACATGGCGTCAAAACCTTCCTAAAGTCGCATCACCCCGACGCGCGTTCGCACGCCACGTTGCCACGCCTGCACCCGACTCCGTGAAGACGACCTTCCCGCATCTCCTGCTCGACCATGCCGCGGCGCGCCCGCACGCGCCGGCGTTGCGCGAAAAGGAGTTCGGCATCTGGCAGACGCTCGACTGGAGCGCGCTCGCCGATCTCGTGCAGGCACTCGCCTGCGGCTTTGCGCAGGCCGGCCTGCAGCGCGGCCAGCATCTGGCAGTGATCGGCGAGAACCGGCCGCGGCTCTACGCGTCGATGCTCGCGGCGCAGTCGCTCGGCGCGATCCCGGTGCCGCTCTACCAGGACGCGGCGGCGAAGGAGTTCGTGTTCCCGATCGCCAACGCCGAGATCGCCTTCGCGGTCGTCGAGGACCAGGAGCAGGTCGACAAGCTGCTCGAGGTGCGCGGCCAGTGCCCGCAGCTGGGCCGGATCTGGTTCGACGACGGTCGAGGTCTCCGCAAGTACGACGAGCCTTGCCTGGCCCCGCTCGATGCGCTGGTCGAAACGGGGCGCGCGTTCGCGGCCGCGCATCCCGGCTTCTTCGCTGCCGAGGTCGCCAAGAGGCAACCTGACGACGTCGCAGCGCTGTTCTTCACATCGGGCACGACCGGCAACCCCAAGGGCGTCGTCCACAGCCACGACTCGCTCATCGACCGCGCCCGCGCCGGCGCGGTCTTCGACAAGCTCACCGCGAGCGACGAAGTCCTCGCCTATCTGCCGCCCGCCTGGATCGGCCAGAACATCTTCTCGTACGCGCAGTGGCTGGTCTGCGGGTACGTCGTCAACTGTCCGGAGTCGGCAAGCACCGTCACGCTCGACCTGAAGGAGATCGGGCCGACCTACTACTTCGCGCCGCCGCGCGTCTTCGAGGGCTTGCTGACGAGCGTGATGATCCGCATGGAAGACGCAGCGCGGCCCAAGCGCTGGCTCTTCGACCGCTTCATGGCGCTGGCGCGTCGCGTCGGCCCGGCGCGCATGGACGGCAAGCCGCTCGCCCTCGTCGACCGGCTCGGCTGGTGGCTGGGCAACGTGCTGGTCTATGCGCCGCTGCGCAACACGCTCGGCTTCTCGCGGGTGCGCGTTGCCTACACGGCAGGCGAGGCGATCGGGCCCGACCTGTTCACGTTCTATCGCTCGATCGGCATCAACCTGAAGCAGCTCTACGGCTCGACCGAGACCGCCGTCTTCGTCTGCCTGCAGCCCGACCACGAGGTGCGCGCCGACACCGTCGGCGTGCCGATCGAGGGCGTCGAGATCAAGGTCAGCGACTCGGGCGAAGTGCTGGTGCGCTCGCCCGGGCTGCTCAAGGGCTACTACAAGGATCCGGCCGCGACCGCCGAGGTGCTGGGCGCCGACGGCTGGTACCGCACCGGCGACGCCGGCTTCATGGACGCGGCCGGCCACCTCAAGATCATCGACCGCGCCAAGGACGTGGGCCGGCTGTCGGGCGGCACCAACGACGGTGCGCTGTTCGCGCCGAAGTACGTCGAGAACAAGCTGAAGTTCTTTCCGTACATCAAGGAAGCCGTGGCCTTCGGCGATCGGCGCAAAGCGGTCTGCGCCTTCATCAACATCGACATCGAGGCCGTCGGCAACTGGGCCGAGAAGAGAAACCTTCCGTATGCCGGCCATGCCGACCTGGCGCAGAAGCCAGCGGTGCTCGACCTCGTGCGCGACTGCGTCGAGAAGGTCAACGTCGACCTCGCGACGGACGAACGCCTGGCCGGCAGCCAGATCAGCCGCTTCCTCGTCCTGCACAAGGAGCTCGACGCCGACGACGGCGAGCTGACGCGCACGAGGAAGGTCAGGCGCGGCTTCATCGCCGAGCGCTATCAGCTGCTCGTCGACGCGCTCTACGGGGGGAAAAGCGAGCAGTACGTCGAGACCGAGGTGAAGTTCGAGGACGGTCGCGCCGGCAAGATCGCGGCGACGCTGAAGATCGTCGACGTGCCGACCTTTCCCGCCGTGGGCCGGGCCGCGTGATGGCGGTGCGCGATGTCATGGACCGGGAGATAGGCGACGTCATCCTCGACGTCCGCAACATCAGCCTGCGCTTCGGCGGCGTGAAGGCGCTTTCCGACATCTCGTTCGACGTTCGCGAGCACGAGATCCGCGCCATCATCGGTCCGAACGGTGCCGGCAAGAGCTCGATGCTCAACTGCATCAACGGCGTGTACCAGCCGCAGGAAGGCTCGATCAGCCTGCGCGGCCAGACCTTCAGGCACATGAACTCGCGCCAGGTCGCGGAGATGGGCGTCGCGCGCACGTTCCAGAACCTCGCGCTCTTCAAGGGCATGAGCGTGCTCGACAACATCATGACCGGACGCAACCTGAAGATGCGGACCAACCTGTTCCAGCAGGCAATCCGCTTCGGAGCCGCCGAGCGCGAGGAAACGGCGCATCGACTCGTCGTCGAAGGGATCATCGATTTCCTCGAGATCCAGGCCTATCGCAAGACTCCGGTCGGCAAGATGCCGTACGGCCTGCAGAAGCGCGTCGACCTCGGCCGGGCGTTGGCGATGGAGCCCGAGGTGCTGCTGCTCGACGAGCCGATGGCCGGCATGAACGTCGAGGAAAAGCAGGACATGAGCCGCTTCATCCTCGACGTCAACGACGAGTTCGGCACGACGATCGTGCTGATCGAGCACGACATGGGCGTCGTCATGGACATCTCCGACCGCGTCGTCGTCCTCGACTACGGCAGGAAGATCGGCGACGGCAGCCCGGACGAGGTGCGCGCCAATGCCGACGTCATCAGCGCCTACCTGGGCACGGCGACGCACTGATGGGCTCGTTCCTCGAAACCCTGTTCGGCGGCCTGATGGTCGGCATGCTCTATTCGCTGATCGCGCTCGGCTTCGTCCTCATCTACAAGGCGTCGGGCGTCTTCAATTTCGCGCAGGGCGCGATGGTGCTGTTCGCGGCGCTGGCGATGGCCCGCTTCGCCGAATGGATTCCGCAGCTCACCGGCCTCAACAACAAGCTCATCGACAACACGATCGCATTCGTCCTCGCCGCGCTGGTGATGGTCGTGGTCGCGTGGCTGATCCAGAAGCTCGTCCTCGGCCGGCTCGTCAACCAGGACGGCATCACGCTCCTGATGGCGACGCTCGGCATCACCTACTTCCTCGAAGGCGCCGGTCAGGCGATCTTCGGCAACAGCATCTACAAGATCGACATCGGCATGCCGAAGGATCCTGTGTTCATCTTCGAGAGCACATTTCCCGGCGGCCTGCTCGTCAACAAGGAAGACCTCTACGCGGCGGTGATCGCCGCGCTGCTGGTCGCGGTGCTCGCCCTCTTCTTCCAGAAGACGAGCACCGGCCGGGCGCTGCGCGCCGTCGCCGACGATCACCAGGCGGCGCAGTCGATCGGCATCCCGCTCGACAGGATCTGGGTCATCGTCTGGGCGGTCGCGGGCATCGTCGCGCTCGTCGCAGGCGTGATCTGGGGCTCCAAGCTCGGCGTGCAGTTCTCGCTCTCGCTGGTCGCGCTGAAGGCGCTGCCGGTCGTGATCCTCGGCGGGCTCACCTCGATCCCGGGCGCGATCATCGGCGGGCTGATCATCGGCGTCGGCGAGAAGCTCTCGGAGATCTACCTCGGGCCGATGCTCGGCGGCGGCATCGAGATCTGGTTCGCCTACGTGCTCGCGCTGGGCTTTCTGCTCGTGCGGCCACAAGGCCTGTTCGGCGAGAAGATCATCGACCGAGTATGAGCCGCGCCCGCTTCGATTCGATCAAGGTTCTGCGCGGATCCGGCTCTGCCGGTCCGCTGCAGGCGCCCCCTCGGGGGGCAGCGACCAAAGGGAGCGTGGGGGCATGATCTACCGCGAGAACGGCCAGTTCAAGACCAGCTATCGGTCCGACCAGCAGATCTTCCCGATCCTGCAGGACCGGATCGCGATCGGCCTGCTGCTCGTCGTCGCCTTCGTCGGCGTGCCGCTCGTCGCCGACGAGTACGCCTTCCGCGCCATCCTCGTCCCGTTCCTCATCCTCTCGCTCGCCGCGCTCGGCCTCAACATCCTGGTCGGCTACTGCGGCCAGATCTCGCTCGGCACGGGAGCTTTCATGGCGGTCGGCGCGTACGCCGCCTACAACTTCATGGTCCGCATCGACGGCATGCCGCTCCTCGTGGCGCTGCTGCTCGGCGGGCTGACGTCGACCGTCGTCGGCGTGCTGTTCGGCATCCCGTCGCTGCGCATCAAGGGCCTCTATCTCGCGGTCGCGACGCTGGCGGCGCAGTTCTTCGCCGACTGGGCGTTCCTGCGTGTCCCGTTCTTCACCAACAACTCGAGCTCCGGCTCGGTCAGCGTCGCGAGCCTGTCGGTCGCGGGCATCGCGATCGAATCGCCAGTGAGCAAATACCTCTTCTGCCTGACGATCGTCTGCGTCTTCGCGCTGCTCGCCAAGAACCTCGTGCGCGGTCACCTCGGACGCGAATGGATGGCGATCCGCGACATGGACGTCGCCGCAGCCGTCATCGGCATCCGCCCGGTCTACGCCAAGCTCACCGCGTTTGCGGTGAGCTCGTTCATCGTCGGTGTCGCGGGTGCGCTCTGGGGCTTCGTCTACCTCGGCTCGTGGGAGCCGGCGGCATTCTCGATCGACCGCTCGTTCCAGCTTCTCTTCATGGTGATCATCGGCGGCCTCGGCTCGATCATGGGCAGCTTCTTCGGCGCCGCCTTCATCGTGCTGCTGCCGCTGTTCCTGAGCCAGGTGCCGCGCCTGCTCGGCATCCCGCTCACGGTCACGGTCGCCTCGCATCTCGAGTTCATGATCTTCGGCTCGCTGATCGTCTTCTTCCTCGTCGTCGAGCCGCACGGCCTGGCGCGCCTCTGGTCGACAGGCAAGGAAAAGCTTCGCCTCTGGCCATTTCCGCATTGATGCCGCATGACCCTGGCCCTCGCCCTGACCCTGACAAGTCCCGATTGAAAACGCCCCTGTTTCGCGTTGAACTAAACCCTGACCCTCGCGCCTCGCGGCGCGGCACTTCGACCCTGTGGAGACAATCATGATCTTGAAGACTGTCAAAGGACTCTTGCTCTGCGCTCTCGCAGCGACGGGCGCGCTCACGGCATCGACTGCCGCCTTGGCGCAAGCCAAGGAGCAGTTCTTTCCGCTGCTCGTCTACCGCACCGGTGCGTACGCGCCGAACGGCACGCCGTGGGCGAACGGCAAGCAGGACTACCTGAAGATGGTCAATGCCCGCGACGGCGGCGTGAACGGCGTCAAGCTCACCTTCGAGGAGTGCGAGTACGGCTACGCGACCGACCGCGGCGTCGAGTGCTACGAGCGACTCAAGGGTCGCGCCGGCGTCGCATTGTTCGAGCCACAGTCGACTGGCGTCACCTTCGCCCTCACCGACAAGGCGCCCGGCGACAAGATGCCGCTGCTCACCGTCGGCTACGGCCTCTCGGCGGCACAGGACGGCTTCGCGTTCAAGTGGAACTTCCCGATCATGGGCAGTTACTGGACCGGCGCCGACATCATCCTGCAAGCGATCGCCAAGAAGGAAGGCGGCTTCGACAAGCTCAAGGGCAAGAAGATCACCCTCGTCTATCACGACTCGCCGTTCGGCAAGGAGCCGATTCCGCTGCTGCAGGAGCGCGCCAAGCTGAACGGCTTCGACTTGCAGTTGATCCCCGTGACCGCGCCGGGCGCCGAGCAGAAGGCCGCCTGGCTGCAAGTGCGCCAGAGCAAGCCCGACTACGTGCTGCTCTGGGGCTGGGGCATCATGAACTCGACGGCACTCAAGGAAGCGCAGGCGACGGGCTACCCGCGCGACAAGATGTACGGCGTGTGGTGGGCCGGTGCAGAGCCCGACGTGAAGGACGTCGGCGACGGCGCCAAGGGCTACAACGCGCTCGCGCTCAACCCCTCGGGCCAGGCGCCGAAGGTGATCCAGGACATCCTCAAGTATGTCCATGACAAGAACCAGGGCTCGGGCCCGCGCGACGAAGTCGGCTCGGTGCTCTACACCCGCGGCGTGCTGATCCAGATGCTCGGCATCGAGGCGGTGCGCCGCGCGCAGGAGCGCTACGGCAAGGGCAAGGTGATGACCAGCGAGGAAGTGCGCTGGGGCCTCGAGAACCTGGCGCTCGACCAGAAGCGTCTCGACGCGCTCGGCTTCGCCGGCGTGCTTCGGCCGATCTCGACCTCGTGCGGCGACCACATGGGCTCGACCTGGGCACGCATCCAGACCTGGGACGGCGCCAAGTGGGGCATGACCACCGACTTCATGCAGGCCGACGAGCAGATCATCAAGCCGATGGTGAAGATGGCCGCCGACAAGTACGTGTCGGACAAGAAGCTCACGCGCCGCACGCCGGCCGACTGCCAGACCTGAGCCCATGGCCGGCGCGCCCTTCCTCGACGTCAACGGCATCGAGGTCATCTACAACCACGTCATCCTCGTGCTGAAGGGCGTGTCGTTGCAGGTGCCCGAAGGAAAGATCGTCGCGCTGATGGGCGGCAACGGCGCCGGCAAGACGACGACGCTGCGCGCCGTGAGCAACCTGCTCGCGGGCGAGCGTGGCGCCGTCACGAAGGGCTCGATCGAGCTGCGCGGCGAACGCATCGAGCATCTCTCGACGTCCGACATGGTCGCGCGCGGCGTGATCCAGGTGATGGAAGGACGACGCTGCTTCGGCCATCTCTCGATCGAGGAGAACCTGCTCACCGGCGCCTACACGCGGCGCGACGGCAAGGCCGCGATCGCGGCCACGCTCGACAAGGTCTACCGCTACTTTCCGCGCCTGAAGGAGCGGCGCTCGTCGCAGGCCGCGTACACCTCGGGCGGCGAGCAACAGATGTGCGCGATCGGGCGGGCGCTGATGGCCAGTCCGAAGATGGTGCTGCTCGACGAGCCGTCGATGGGCCTGGCACCGCAGGTCGTCGAGGAGGTCTTCGAGATCGTGCGCAACCTCAACCAGCAAGAGGGAGTTACCTTCCTGCTCGCCGAGCAGAACACGGCGATGGCGCTGCGCTACGCAGACTACGGCTACATCCTCGAGAGCGGCCGGATCGTGATGGACGGCGAAGCGGCGATGCTGCGCGAGAACGAGGACGTGCGCGAGTTCTACCTCGGCACCGGCGGAGCAGGATCCGGCGCCGAGCGCAAGAGCTATCGCTCGGTCAAGAGCTACAAGCGGCGCAAGCGCTGGCTCGCCTGAGAGGAAACGCCGTGGCCCGAGCCGACAGCGACGTCCTGAAGACCCTGCTGCCGCTGCTGCGCCAGCTGCGCGAGATCAAGGGCGTGAAGGAGATGCAGCCAGGCGTGTTCCAGGCGCGGCGCGAAGCCTTCGTCCATTTCCACGACGACGGCGGCGTGCTGTTCGCCGATCTGAAGAAAGCCGGCGGCTCCGGGTTCGATCGCTTCCCGCTCGCGACAGCGGCCGAGCAGAGAAAGCTCGTCGATGAAGCGAAGCTGCGCGCGCGTCGCCTCGACGATGACTAGC
>Ga0123338_10002452_pt1 | contig 17314 bp, 16 predicted proteins | sample grotaG_FD_89793 | JGI IMG/M metagenome (GOLD analysis project Ga0123338, IMG submission 89793) | Glacier valley bacterial and archeal communities from Borup Fiord, Nunavut, Canada, to study Microbial Dark Matter (Phase II) -... | ecosystem: Environmental > Aquatic > Freshwater > Ice > Glacier ...
CGAGCTGCACATCGACAACGAGAGCAACGAAGGCGTCGCCCGCGACGCCGTGCTGCGCTTCTACGGCGTGCCGATCCTGGCGGCGCCCGTGTTCAGCTTTCCGCTCAGCGACGAGCGCAAGTCAGGCTTCCTGCCGCCGAGCCTGGGCATCGATAGCCGGAGCGGCCTGCAGACCGCCATCCCCTACTACTGGAATATCGCGCCCAATCGCGACGCGACGTTCACGATGAGCGCGAGCACCCGGCGCGGCCCGGCCCTCGACAGCGAGTTCCGCTACCTCGAGCCCGACTACTTCGGCACCGCGAACCTGAAGCTGATGCCGCACGACGCCACCGCGGACCGGTCGCGCTACTCGCTGCGCGCCGACCACGAAGAGATCCTTCCCTACAACGCGTACGCGCAGCTGCGCGTGATGCGGGTCTCCGACGACGACTACTGGAAGGACTTCCCCGGCGAGGTGAAGAGCCTCACGCCGCGACTGTTGCAGACCGACCTGCTGCTCACGCGCCCCTTCGGCGACTGGTCGGCCTACGCGCGTGCGCTGAAGTGGCAGGTGCTGCAGACGACCGATCCGACGACGCGCATCGATCCGCCGCCGTACGAGCGCGCGCCGCAGATCGGAGCGCGTTACGCGGCGCCGTGGCGCGGCGGCCTCGACGTCGCCTTCGAAGGAGAGTTCAACCGTTTCGCGAATCCGAGCGATCACTATCTGCTCGAGCGCCAGACCGGCCTGCGCGCGCACGCGCTCGGCAGCATTGGCAGGCCGTTCTTCTCGCCCGGCTGGACGGTCACGCCGAAGCTGTCGTTCAACGCCGCGTCGTATTCGTTCGACCGGCCGCTCGACGACGGCCGGCGCAGCGCCACGCGCGTGATCCCGACAGTGAGCGTCGACAGCGCCTGGACGCTCGAGCGCGAAACGACCTTCTTCGGCCGCGCAGTGCGCCAGACGCTCGAGCCGCGCCTCTTCTACGTCAATACGCCGTACCGGCGCCAGCAGAACCTGCCGAACTTCGATGCCGCCGCGAAGGACTTCAACTTCGATTCCTACTTCACCGAGAACGCGTTCTCCGGCGTTGATCGCGTCTCCGACTCGAACCAGCTCACCGCCGGCATCACGTCGCGCGTCCTCGATCCGGAGACCGGCGCCGAGGCCCTGCGCGTCGGCCTGGCCCAGCGCTATCGCTTTCGCGACCAGCGCATCACACCCGACAACGTCAGGCTGACCCAGCGCTACTCCGATGTGCTCGTGTTCGGCTCGACGACGCTCGTGCCGCGCTGGTCGTTCGACACCTCCGCGCAGTTCAATCCCGACAGCCACCGCATCGAGCGATCGCTTGCGGGCTTTCGCTATTCGCCTGGACCGTATCGCACGGTCGGGCTCACCTATCGGCTGACGCGGGGCCTGTCGGAGCAGTTCGAGCTCGGCTGGCAGTGGCCGCTCTACGGCCCGGCGCGGACGAGCGAGCGGCCCGCGGGAAGCGGCAGCTGCAGCGGCACGCTCTACAGCGTGGGTCACGTCAACTACAGCACCAAGGACAGCCGCCTCACCGACTCGATCGCCGGCTTCGAGTACGACGCCGGCTGCTGGATCGGGCGGGTCGTCGTCGAGCGACTCTCGACCGGGCGCAGCGAAACGACGACGCGATTGCTGCTGCAACTGGAACTCGTCGGCCTCTCCAGGCTCGGATCGAATCCACTCAAGGTGTTGAAGGACAATGTTCCAGGCTACCAACTCCTGCGCGACGAGCGCACGACGTCTTCTCCGTTCACCCCGTATGACTGATCCGCGATCCATCTTGCGTCACGCGTTCGCCGCCCTGGCGCTCGCCCTGGTCGGCGCGCATGCCAGCGCCCAGACCGGCGACTACATCGCCGCCGTCGTCAACCAGGAGCTTGTCACGGCGGGCGAGCTGCAGCAGCGTCTGGCGCGCATCCGTGACGACGCCAATCGCAGCCGCACGCAGTTGCCGCCGCCGGCGACGCTCCGCAAACAGGTGCTCGACACCTTGATCGACGAGCGCGTCATGGTCACGAACGCGCGCGAGAACGGCGCGCGCGTCGAGGAGCCCGAGCTCGATCGCGCCGTCGCCAACATCGCGACCCAGAACCAGTTGTCGATCCCGCAATTGCGCGAGCGGTTGCGCCTGGAAGGGCAGTCGTACGCCAAGTTCCGCGACAACATCCGCGACCAGCTGATGGTCGAGCGGCTGCGCGAGCGCGAGGTCGCGAGCCGCATCCGGATCAGCGACGTCGACATCGACGACCTGATCGAGAAGCGTCGGATCGCGGCGGGCGGCGGCATGCAGATCAACGTCGCCCAGATCCTGGTGCCGGTGCCCGAAGGCGCCAGCGATGCCGTTGTCGAGGAACGTCGCACCAAGGCCGCCGCTGCGCTCGCCCGCACCCGCGGCGGCGAAGATTTCGCGACGGTCGCGCGCGAGGTCTCGGAAGACGGCAATCGGGCCCAGGGCGGCGAGATCGGCCTGCGTCCGACCGATCGGCTGCCCGACGTCTTCGTCAAGACCGTCCAGGGACTGAAGCCCGGCGAGATCGCGCCCGAGCTGCTGCGCAGCGGCGCGGGCTTCCATGTGTTCAAGCTGATCGAACGCCAGGAGTCGGGTGCGTTCACGGTCGATCAATCGCGGGTGCGCCACATCCTGCTGCGGCCGTCGCCGGAGCTGTCGCCGGAAGCGGCGGCACGTCGACTGGTGCAGTTCAAGCGCGACATCCAGGACGGCAAGAAGACGTTCGAGCAGCTCGCCCGCGACAACTCCGAAGACGGCAGCGCGCCCCAGGGCGGCGACCTCGGCTGGTCCTCGCCCGGAACGTTCGTGCCCGAGTTCGAGGAAGTGGTCACGGCGCTGCCGGTCGGCGGCCTGTCCGATCCGGTGACGACGCGCTTCGGACTGCACCTCATCCAGGTCGTCGACCGACGCCAGACGACGCTCGACCTGCGCCAGCAGCGCGAGCAGGCGCGCAATCTCCTGCGCGAGCAGAAGTTCGACGAAGCGTTCGCCGAATGGCTGCGCGACCTGCGCGGCCGCGCCTACATCGAGCTGCGCGACCCGCCGCAGGCGCAGTAGCGGCGGCGACTCCCGGCACCTCCTTGCATCGCGCCAAGAAGCGCTTCGGCCAGCACTTCCTCGTCGACGGGTCGGTGATCGACCGGATCGTCGACGGCATCGATCCTCGCCCTGGCCAGGCGCTGGTCGAGATCGGACCAGGCCGGGGCGCGCTGACCTTCGCGCTGCTCGAGCGTTGCCGCCAGCTCACGGTGATCGAGCTCGATCGCGACCTCGCCGCGCGGCTGCGTCGCACGGCCGGGCTCGATGTCGTCGAGGCCGACGTGCTTCAGGTCGACTTCGCCGCACTCCCCGTGGCAGAAGGCGCCGGCAAACTGCGCGTCGTCGGCAACCTGCCGTACAACATCTCGACGCCGATCCTCTTTCACCTTCTCGAAGCCGCGACGCGCATCGAGGACCAGCACTTCATGCTGCAGAAGGAAGTCGTCGAGCGGATCGCGGCCGCGCCCGGAAAGAAGGACTACGGCCGGCTCAGCGTGATGCTGCAGTGGCGCTACGAGATCGAGTCGCTGTTCGACGTGCCGGCCGAAGCGTTCGATCCGCCGCCGCGGGTCGAGTCGGCCGTGCTGCGCATGACGCCGCGTGCCGCGCCGGCCGCGGTCGAGCCGGCGTTGTTGCGCGAGCTCGTGACCTCGGCCTTCTCGCAACGACGGAAGCTCCTGCGCCACACGCTCGGCCGCTGGCTCGAGGAGAGCGGCACGAACGTGCCGTTCAATACCCAGCGTCGGGCGGAAGAGGTTTCGGTCGAGGAATATCTCCGGCTCGCCCTCGCCGTGGCGGCGAGCCGGAAGTCCGACGCGCCAGCGGTCGAACGCTAGCGGGCGTTCAAGCCGCCGTCAGCCACATCGCGGTGTCGAACGCGCTGCTCATGAGCGGCATGTTCGCCCCGAAGCTGCTGTTTGCCGCTGTTTTCGCCACTGCCTTGACCGGCTTCTCGCTGCCGTTCACGCTGCCTGCCCCGGGGGCCACTTCGGTAGCCCGCTCCCATGATGCTGACTCTTGGGAGCGGGCTACTGAAAAGAATAGAAGCACCTGAACGGTACTTTGCGCTCCGCCCAGAAGTCGGCCGCATCGCGGAACACGTCGAGCAGCTGCTCGCGGGCCTCGCGATCGAAGCGGGGGTTGTCGGGCAGCTGCTCGAGCACGACCACGAAACCCGGCTGCGGGCCGGCCTTGTGCACCAGGTCGGTCATGCAGTCGAACAGCGCGTCGAGGTTCTTGCCGAAGTGGGACGGGAAGACGAAGGCCTCGGCGATCGCCTCGAGCACGTCCTGCTTGGATTGCGCAGAGGTGAGATTGGCGTAGAGAAAGTGCTGGTCGGCTTGATGCGCGGCCTGCATCAAGTCGTCGACGCGATAGGCTCGAATCGACTGCACGATGTTCGGACGGACGGTCTGCAAAAGCATCTCGCGTTCCTCCTGTTCTAAGAAAACTGCTGCTGCGCTCATGGTGTGATGCGGTGGAAACTCGCGTAGTGATCGTTGCTGTAGTAACAGGCCTGAGGAGCGCTCGGCTCCCTGCCGCCGCAGACGATGCGACGCGCGCCCCGGTCGCGCGCGCCTGGCGTCGCGACCGTGTATTCACGATAGAAGCCGCGTTTCTCAGGCGGCAGGATGCGCTCCCGGTTGGCGAAGACAATACCGTCCTTCGGATAGACGAAGGGACCGCCGCTGCGGATCGCGCGGTCGACCGCCTGCGCCGGGGCCGGAAGCTCGGAGAGTTGGATCGGCGCCGCCAGTGGCGCCTGCTCGCGGGCGTGGGCACCCGACAAAGCCAGCAACCCTGCGACGCCGACGCACGCTCCCCACCGGAGCAGTGGCCGCAATCGCTGCAGCCGACCCGACAAAACCACGGGAAATCCCTAAGCCAAGACTCTGCAGATGTTACCGAATCAGGGCGGAAACCTCAACCCTGTGCCACATATTTGGGCAGTTTTGACCGGGATTAAGTAGGCGCACGCTCTCGTCGTAAGCCTTCGAAGGCTGGATCGTCTGCAGTTGTCGTCCGCAGTGAAAATTAGCATGCACTGAAAACTAGCGCGCCGCGTTCGCGTCGGCGACGGCCAGCGCGGTCATGTTGATGATGCGCCGCACGGTTGCCGAGGGCGTCAGGATGTGCGCCGGCTGGGCCGCGCCCAGGAGCACCGGCCCGATCGCGATTCCGCCGCCCGCCGCGGTCTTGAGCAGGTTGTAGGCGATGTTGGCGGCGTCGATGTTCGGCAGCACGAGCAGGTTCGCTTCGCCGGTCAGCGTGCTCGAGGGCATCAGCTCGTTCCGGTAGTGCGCGTCGAGGGCGGCGTCGCCGTGCATCTCGCCGTCGACCTCGAGCCAGGCGGCGCGCGACCTGAGCAGCGCGAGCGCGTCGCGCATCTTCACGGCCGAGGGCTGGTTGCTCGATCCGAAATTGCTGTGCGAGAGCAGCGCGGCTTTCGGGCGCAGGCCGAAGCGCATCATCTCCTCGGCGGCCATCACCGTGATCTCGGCGAGCTGCTCCGCGGTCGGGTCGTAGTTGACGTGGGTGTCGACCAGCATCACCTGCCGGCCCGGCAGGATCAGGCCGTTCATGCAGGCATAGGTCTTCGCGCCTTCGCGCAGGCCGATCACCTGGTCGATGTAGTGCAAATGGATCGACGTGCCGCCCCACGTGCCACAGAGCATGCCGTCGACCTCGCCGGTCTTCAGCAGCATTGAGCCGATGAGGGTCAGGCGACGCCGCATCTCGATCTTGGCGAGCTGCGCAGTCACGCCCTTGCGCGCCGTCATCTCGTGGTACTTCTGCCAGTAGTCGCGGTAGCGATGGTCGTTCTCGGTGTTGACGAGGTCGTAGTCGCGCCCGGCGGTCAGGCGCAGGCTGAATTTGGCGATGCGCTGGGCGATCACCTCGGGCCTGCCGATGAGCGTCGGCCGCGCCAGGTTCTCGTCGACCACGACCTGCACGGCGCGCAGGACGCGCTCCTCTTCGCCCTCGGCGAAGGCGACGCGCTTCTTGGTCGCGAGTTTGGCGAGCGTGAAGATCGGCCGCATCGTCGTGCCCGAGGCGTACACGAAGGTCTGCAGCTTCTCGCGGTACGCGTCCATGTCGGCGATCGGCCGGGCCGCGACGCCGGACTCCGCGGCCGCTGCCGCGACGGCAGGCGCGATCCGCATCATCAGGCGCGGATCGAATGGCTTGGGGATGAGGTACTCGGGGCCGAAGCTCGACGTCGCGCCCGCGTACGCGGCCGTGACGACCTCGCTCTGCTCGGCCTGCGCGAGCTCGGCGATGGCGTGCACCGCGGCGATCTCCATCTCGACCGTGATCGTGGTCGCACCCGAATCGAGCGCGCCGCGGAAGATGTACGGAAAGCAGAGGACGTTGTTGATCTGGTTCGGATAGTCGCTTCGGCCGGTGGCGACGATCGCGTCGGTGCGCGCCGCGTGCACTTCCTCCGGCAGGATCTCGGGCATCGGATTGGCCAGGGCGAAGATCACCGGCCGCGGCGCCATGCTCGCGACCATGTCGGGCTTCAACACGCCCGCCGCCGATAGGCCGAGGAAGATGTCGGCGCCGACAATCACCTCGGCGAGCGTGCGCATCGATGTCGGCTGCGCGAACACGATCTTGTCCTCGTCCATCAGCTCGGTGCGGCCCTTGTAGACAACGCCGGCCAGGTCGGTGACCCAGATGTTGTCGCGCGGAATGCCGATCTTGACGAGCAGTCCGAGGCACGCGAGCGCGGCCGCGCCCGCGCCCGAGGTCACGAGCTTGACCTCGTCGATCTTCTTGCCGCTGACCTTGAGCGCGTTGAGCACGCCCGCGCCGACGACGATCGCCGTGCCGTGCTGGTCGTCGTGGAAGACCGGAATCTTCATGCGCGAGCGCAGCGCGCGCTCGACATAGAAGCAGTCGGGCGCCTTGATGTCCTCGAGGTTGATGCCGCCGAAGGTCGGCTCGAGTGCGGCGATTAGGTCGATCAGCTTGTCGAGGTTCTTCTCCGCGACCTCGATGTCGAACACGTCGATGCCGGCGAACTTCTTGAAGAGGACGCCCTTGCCTTCCATCACCGGCTTGGCCGCGAGCGGACCGATGTCGCCGAGACCGAGCACCGCCGTGCCGTTGGTGATGACCGCGACCAGGTTGCCGCGCGAGGTGTAGCGAAAGGCGTTGGCCGGATCGGCGACGATCTCCTCGCATGCCGCCGCGACGCCGGGCGAGTAGGCGAGCGCGAGATCGTGCTGGTTGACGAGCTGCTTGGTGGCCGCGATCGCGATCTTGCCCGGCGTCGGGAACTCGTGATAGTCGAGCGCGGCGCGGCGCAGTTCAGCGGCTTTCTGTTCGGAGTTCGACATGGTTCGCTCGAAGCAAGGCACGACCCCGCGGGTCGCCGAGGTCGATCATTGCAGACTTGCACCCGACGACGACCGGGATGTTCCCGGGCGACCGTGGTGGCGCGACGCGGCACCGATAATCAGCTGCACATGCCCGCCCTCGGCGAATTCGAGCTCATCGAGCGCTTCTTCACGCGGCCGGCGCGGCGAGCCGCGCTCGGCGTCGGTGACGACTGCGCGCTGATCCAGCCGACGCCCGGCATGACGCTTGCGGTTTCGTCCGACATGCTGATCGAGGGCCGCCACTTCGTCTCGACGGTCGCGCCTGAGCGTCTCGGCCACAAGGCGCTCGCCGTCAACCTCAGCGACCTCGCCGCCTGCGGCGCGCGGCCGCTTGCGTTCACGCTCGCGCTCGCGCTGCCGAGCATCGACGAGCCGTTCCTCGACGGCTTCTCGCGCGGCCTGTTCGCGCTCGCCGAGCGGGAGGGCTGCGAGCTGATCGGCGGCGACACGACACGCGGTCCGCTCGCGATCTGCATCACCGTGCTTGGCGAGTTGCCGGCCGGCTCGGCGCTGCTGCGCTCGGGCGCGCGTCCCGGCGACGACCTCTGGGTCAGCGGCACGCTCGGCGATGCGCGCCTCGCACTGGAGGTGTTCCGCGGCACGGTCGCGCTCGACGAGCCGGCGTTTCGCGCGGTGCGCCAGGCGATGGAGCTGCCGACCGCACGGGTCGGCCTCGGCCTCGCCCTGCGCGGCCTGGCGACGAGCGCGATCGACGTCTCCGACGGCCTCGTCGGCGATCTCGGCCACATCCTCGCCCGCTCGGGCGTCGGCGCCGTCGTCGAGATCGACACCGTGCCGCGCAGCGCGGTGCTGGCCGCGCAGCCCGTCGCGATGCAGCACGAATGCCTGCTGACCGGCGGCGACGACTACGAGCTGCTGTTCACGGCGATGCCCGATCGGCGCGACGCGGTCGCCGCCGCGGCGGCCAATGCCGCTGTCGTCGTCACGCGGATCGGCCACATCGAAGGCGGTCGTGCGCTGCGTGTCGTCGACCGCCAGGGCGATGCGGTGACGAGCCGTGGCCTGCCCTTCGATCACTTCCGGTCGTGAGCGACGCCCGCCGTCGGCGATGCGCGTGAACGAGCCCGTCGTCAATCCTCCGCTCGTCGGCCAAGGTCGGCGGCCGGGCTGGCGCTTCCTGCTCGCGCATCCGGCACATCTCGTCGCGCTCGGCTTCGGCAGTGGCCTGTCACCGGTCGCGCCCGGCACCGCGGGAACGCTCTGGGCCTGGTTCGCCTACGTCGCGTTGCAACCCGAGCTCGGCGACGTCGGCCGCGGCATCGTTCTGGTCGTCGCCACGCTCGTCGGCTGGTGGGCCTGCACCGTCACCGCACGCCATCTCGCCGTGGCCGATCCGTCGGCGGTGGTCTGGGACGAGGTCGTTGCCTTCTGGCTCGTCCTCTGGCTGGTGACGCCCGCGACCTTCACGGCACAGGCCGTCGCCTTCGTCCTCTTCCGCTTCTTCGACGCCGCCAAGCCCGGTCCGGTCGCCTGGGCCGACCAGCGCTTCAAGCTGCGTCGCGGTGAGCCGATCGGCTGGGGCCAGGGCTTCGGCATCCTGCTCGACGACTTCGTCGCCGCGCTGTGCACGCTGGTCGTCATCGCGGTGTGGAGGTTTGTGTGAGCGCCGATCCGGATGTCGATGCGCTGGTCGTGCGCGTCGCCGACGCCCTGCGTGCGCGCGGCACGAGCATGGCCACCGCCGAGTCCTGCACGGGCGGCATGGTCGCTGCGGCCTGCACATCGCTCGCCGGCTCGAGCGACTGGTTCGAGCGGGGCGTCGTCACCTATTCGAACGCCGCGAAGACCGAGCTGCTCGGCGTTCCTGTGGAATTGATCGCGCATCGCGGCGCGGTCAGCGCCGAGGTGGCGCGGGCGATGGCCGCCGGCGCGCTGGCGCAGTCGCCGGCATCGTTCACGGTGGCCATCACCGGCATCGCAGGGCCGGGCGGCGGCTCGGTCGACAAGCCGGTTGGCACCGTGTGGCTCGCAACCGCGGCCCGCGATGGCGGCGCGCAAGCCACCTTGCTGAACGCGCCGGGCGACCGCGACGCGGTCCGCCGTCGCTCGGTGGTGCGCGCGCTCGAGCTGCTGCTGGCCCGCGTCGAAGCGACGCCGCTCGCGCGGCGCTGAGCCTCAGGCGGTCAACGCGAGCCGCGTCGTCGTGGTCGTGCGCGAGCCGACGCGCGCGGTCTGCTCGGCGAGCATCAGCACGAGGCGCTTGAGTGCTTCCCACGGATCGACCGGCCAGTCGGGATGGCGCAGGCCCTTGACGAGGCCGTCGCAGACGTGCGCGGCGTCGAGCAGGTGCGCGAGCGTCGACTCGCTCAGCAGCGTGACGGCGCGCTCGAAGATCCGTTCCTTCGCACCCCAGACGCGCGCCTCGCGCAGCGCCAGCGGCAGCGGCTTGCCAGCGGCGAGCGCATCCTTCACGCGCTTCAGGCCGCGGATGTCCTCGGCCAGCGTCCAGTGCACGAGCACGGCCGCCTCGCCTTCGTTGCGCAGGCCGTCGAGCATGCGCAACGCGCGCGCGGCATGACCAGCGAGCACTGCTTCGCCGAGCTTGAAGACGTCGTAGCGGGCGACGTTGAGCACGGCGGTCTCGATCTGCACGAAGTCGAGCTCGCCCGCCGGATAGAGCAGCGCCAGCTTCTGGATCTCCTGGTGCGCCGCGAGCAGGTTGCCCTCGACGCGATCCGCGAAGAAGGCGAGCGTGCGCTGGCCTTCGCTGCCCGAGGCAACGTGCTGGCCCTGCAGCGCAAGGCGCGCCGCGATCCACTGCGGCAGCGCGCCGCGCTCGACCGGATTGACGCGGATCGTCGGCCCGGCGCGGTCGAGCGCCGCGAACCACGCGCTCGATTGCTGCGAGCGATCGAGGCGCGGCAGCTGCACGAGCGTGATCACGTCGCGTCCGCCGCCTTCGATCGCCATGTCGCAATAGCGTTGCAGCGCGTCCGAGCCGTCCTTGCCCGGCTTGCCGGACGGAATGCGAATCTCGACGAGCTGACGATCGGAGAAAAGGCTGAGCGCCTGCGCGGCGCCGAGCAGGCTGCCCCAGTCGAAGTGCGCGCCCGCGACCGTGTGCACCTGGCGCTCGCTGCAGCCGGCGGCACGCGCCGCGACGCGGATCGCGTCGCCGGCCTCCTGCGCGAGCAGCGCCTCGTCGCCCCAGACCGTGTAGACGGCGCGCAGCTCGCGCTGCAGGTGCGCGGCGAGGCGGTCGGGAGCGAGCTGCATCGTCTGCGATGCTAGAGGATGCGCACCGACGACAGCCGGCGCAGCACTTGCGAGACGATGTCGCTCTGCATCGCGCGGTACAGGAACGACTCTTCCTGCTCCTTCGCGAGCGCCGCGCTCTCGGTGTAGGTGAGCGAGCGCTTGAGCAGGATCTCGCTCTCGGGGATGAGGTCCTTTCCGGCGGCGGTGCGGACGCGAAAGCCGAAGCGATAGCGCAGCTCGAACTCGCGGATCTGGTTCGCCGCGGTCTGCGCGACGACGACCTTCTCGCGCGATTCGCCGAGCGCCTGCAGCACGACCTGCGCGTCCTTTCCGGCTTCGACGACGCGCGTCGTCGGGCCGGACTCGATGTTCTGCTTCAGCTCGGTGACGAGCTGCGAGCGCGGTGCGAAACCGGCAAGCTGGATCGTGCGGAAACTGAGCTCGGGCGGCCGCTTCAGCTCGAAGCCGCAGCCCGCGATCGTGACCGCGGCGCCGAGCAGCAGGCGTCGCCGCATCAGACGACGACGTTGACGAGGCGACCCGGCACGACGACGACCCGCTTCACCGGGCGGCCCTCCGAGTGGCGATAGAACTCGGGCGAGGTCAGCGCCGCCTGCTCGATGACCGCACGGGCGGCGTCGGCGGCAACGGTGAGCGATCCGCGCAGCCGCCCGTTGATCTGCAGCATGAGCTCGATCTCGTCGCGGCGCAGCGCGGCCTCGTCGACCACCGGCCACGGCGCGTCGAGGATGCTGCCGTGCGCCGTCGTGAAGCCGAGCTCGTTCCACAGCGTCCAGGTCGTGTGCGGACAGACCGGATACAGCACGCGCAACAGGATGCCGACGCCTTCGCGCAGCGCAGGGGCGGCGCCGGCCGCGCTCTCGTGCGACTCGAGCGCGTTGAGCAGCTTCATCGCGCCCGAGACGACGGTGTTGTATTGCATTCGCTCGTAGTCGTAGCTGATCTGGCGCAGCACCGAGTGGATCTCGTGGCGCAGCGCCGGCGTCGCGCTGCGCGCGTCGGCGTGCGCTGCGACCGAGCCAAGCATGTCGGCGTGACGCGCGGCGAATTTCCACAGGCGTTTCAGGAAGCGGTGCGCGCCTTCGACGCCGGCGTTGTTCCAATCGAGCGTCTGCTCGGGCGGCGAGGCGAACATGACGAAGAGGCGCGCCGTGTCGGCACCGTAGCGGTCGATCAGCTCCTGCGGATCGACGCCGTTCCTCTCGGCCTTGCCCATCTTGAGCATGCCGCGGTACTCGACATGGCTGCCGTCGGCGAGCGTGCCGCCGGCTGCGCCCGGCGTCTCGGTGGCCGACGTCACCTCGGCGGGCGCGAAGTAGTCGACGCCGCCCTGCGCCGACGTGCGCGCCCAGACGTGGTTGAGCACCATGCCCTGCGTCAGCAGGCGCGTGAACGGCTCGTCGATGGCGATGAGCTTCAGGTCGCGCATCACCTTGGTCCAGAAGCGCGCGTAGAGCAGGTGCAGGATCGCGTGTTCGATGCCGCCGATGTACTGGTCCATCGGCATCCAGTACTTGGTGCCTTCGCCCACCATCGCGTCGTCGAGACGCGGGTCGCAGTAGCGCATGAAGTACCACGAGCTGTCGACGAACGTGTCCATCGTGTCCGTCTCGCGTTTCGCGGGACGGCCGCAGGTCGGGCAGGCGACGATCAGGAAGGCGGCGTGCTTGTTCAGCGGGTTGCCCGAGCCGTCGGGGATCAGGTCTTCCGGCAGGACGACGGGCAAGTCCTTCTCGGGCACCGGCACGACGCCGCACGCGTCGCAGTGGACGATCGGGATCGGCGTGCCCCAGTAGCGCTGGCGGCTGACGCCCCAGTCGCGCAGGCGCCAGGTCGTCTGCCTGGTGCCCAGGCCGCGCGCGCCGAGCGCCTCGGCGACGGCGTCGACCGCCGCGCTGTACGTCAAGCCGCTGTAGTTGTCGGAATTGATCGTGATGCCGCGGAACGCATCGCCGTACCAGGGCTGCCACTCGTCGTACGAGAATTCTTCGCCATCGACGTGGACGACCTGCAGCATGTCGATGCCGTACTGCTTCGCGAACGCGAAGTCGCGCTCGTCGTGCGCCGGCACGCCCATGACCGCGCCGTCGCCGTAGCCGATCAGCACGTAGTTGCCGACCCAGAGCGGGATCTTCTCGAAGCTGAGCGGATGCTCGACGAAGAGACCGGTATCGATGCCGCGCTTGGCCTGCGTCGCGAGCTCCGCTTCGGTCGTGCCACCGGCCTTGCACAACGCGAGGAAGGCGGCGACGGCCGGGTTCGACGCCGCGGCGTGCAGCGCGAGCGGATGCTCCGGCGCGACCGCGCAGAACGTGACGCCCATGATCGTGTCGACGCGCGTCGTGAAGACGTAGAGGCGCCCGGCGCCGATCAGATCGCCGCCGGCGTCGTGGATCTTGTGCAGGAAGGCGAAGCGCACGCCCTCGCTCTTGCCGAGCCAGTGCTCCTGCATCACCTTGACGCGCTCGGGCCAGCCCGGCAGGCCGGTCTGCACGCAGTCGAGCAGCTCTTCGGCGTACTGCGTGATCTTCAGGTAATAGCCCGGGATCTCGCGCTTCTCGACCAGCGCGCCCGAGCGCCAGCCGCGGCCTTCGATGACCTGCTCGTTGGCGAGCACGGTCTGGTCGACCGGATCCCAGTTCACGACCTGCGTGCGCCGCTCGACGATGCCGGCCTCGAGCATCTTCAGGAACAGCCACTGGTTCCACTTGTAGTAACTCGGATCGCAGGTCGCGATCTCGCGACTCCAGTCGATCGCCAGGCCCATCGCCTGCATCTGCGCCTTCATCGCGGCGATGTTGTCGCGCGTCCACTTCGCCGGCGGCACGCCGTTCTTCATCGCCGCGTTCTCGGCCGGCAGGCCGAACGCGTCCCAACCCATCGGCATCAGCACGTTCAAGCCGGTCATGCGCAGATGGCGCGCCAGCATGTCGTTGATGGTGTAGTTGCGCACATGGCCCATGTGCAGCCGTCCGCTCGGGTACGGCAGCATCGAGCAGGCGTAGAACTTCTCGCGCTGCGGGTCTTCGACGACCTTGTACGCGTCGGCGGCGGCCCAGGCGCCTTGCGCGCCTTGCTCGATCTCGCGCGGGTCGAAATCGTTCTTCATGCGAGCGCGACGCGGCGAGGAGGCATTGATCGATTATAGAAAGCGCTGCGCGAGGGGCGCGCCGCGATGGTTCCGCAGTCCCCTCGATGTGGGACGCAGGGCCACTCCTGCGAGGTCTCGACCTGTCGCGGTGCGGCGCCGACGATAGCGCTTCGCCATGTGGCGTGCATCGATGCCGGACCTCGCCATGACCTCGACCTCGTTTTCATCCGGCCGCCGCCGACTCGTCTCGGCCGCGGCGCTCGCGTGCCTGCCGGGCTGGGTCGCGGCGCGCGGGCCGTCCGCGATCGCGGCGCGTGCCGACGGGCCTCTGCTCGCGACCGTCTATGCCGGCCAGGTCGATCCGTCGCTCTGTCTCGTCAGCGAGAAGTACGACGGCGTCCGGGCGATCTGGGACGGCCGGACGCTGCGTCACCGCAGCGGCCGCGCGGTCTCGGCACCGGCGTCGTTCCTCGCGACGCTGCCCGCCGTGCCGCTCGACGGCGAGCTCTGGCTCGGCCGCGGCCGCTTCGACGCGCTCTCGGCGATCGTTCGCCGCGCCGAGCCGCGCGACGAGGAGTGGGCCGGGCTGCGCTACATGGTGTTCGAGATGCCCGGCGCGGACGGCACGTTCGCCGAGCGTGTCGACCGGCTCTCGGCCGCCGTCGCGTCAGCGCGCTCGCGGCAGATCGAGTGCGTGCCGCAGCGTCGGATCGCCGATCGCGAGACGCTCGCCCGCGCCCTCGGCGACATCGTCGCCGTCGGCGGCGAGGGCCTGATGCTGCATCTCGCGTCGGCGCCGTACGTCGGCGGTCGCAGCGACGCACTGATGAAGTTGAAGCCACATCTCGACGCCGAGGCCGTCGTGGTCGGCTATCGGGCCGGCACGGGCAGGAACAACTCGCTCGTGGGTGCGCTTGAGGTCGAAGGCGGTGACGGACGGCGCTTTTTCGTCGGCAGCGGCCTCACCGACGCACTGCGGCGGACGCCGCCGGAAGTCGGATCGGTGATCACCTATCGGCACCGCGACCTGACCTCGAGCGGCCTGCCGCGGTTTGCGACCTACTTGCGCCGCCACGAGACGTTCTGAGATCGAGAGTCGGGTCGAAAGCTTCAGCACAAGCGCGCGCTTTCGCGCCGCCACGATCCGCATCGACCATGAAGATTCCAGCTTTTGTTCTCGCCCCCGCCGCCGCCGTTCTCGGCGCCGGCTGTGCCACCAGCACCGACACGCAGCAGACGACCGAGGTGCGCGAGCAGCCCCAGTACCGCACCGGCTCGAACCTGCCGATGCGCGCGCCCAAGCAGAAGACTCAGGAAGAGCGCGAACGCGCTGCCCAGCAAGCCGAGCAGGCCAATCGCGACGCCGAGAAGCTCCTGCGCTCGGGCAGCTGAGCCCGGCGCGGGCGCGCTACTTCTCCGGATCGGTGATGAAGCCGATCCGCGTCAGGCCCGCCTTCTGCACCGTGCCGATGAGCTCGGCGACGCGCCCGTAAGGCACGGTCTTGTCGGCGCGCAGCTGCACCTCGGTCTGCGGGTTGCGCTGGGCCGCCGTGGCGACGCGCCTGGCGAACTCGGCTGCATCGACGGCCTCGTCGCCGAAGAACGTGCGGCCGTCGCGGTCGAGCGCGACTGAGATGAAGAGCGGCGTGTCGCCCGGCTGGGCGGCATCGGTCTTGGGCAGGTCGAGCTTCAGGCTCGACGTCATCAGCGGCGCCGTGATCATGAAGATCACGAGCAGCACGAGCATGACGTCGATCAGCGGCGTCATGTTGATGTCGCTCATTGGCTGCGCGCCGGGGGTGCGTTCGAGGCGTCCGAAGGCCATGTCGGGGCTGTCGGCACCGGCGTCAGGACGCCGAGTTGTCCGTGATCATCTCGCGCAGGTCGTGCGCGAAGCCTTCGAGCTCGGCCTCGCTTGCGGCGACGCGCTTGCCGAACACGTTGTAGGCGAGCACGGCAGGGATCGCGACCGCGAGGCCGGCGGCGGTCATCACGAGCGCTTCGCCGACCGGGCCGGAGACGCGCTCGATCGAGATCGCGCCGGCTGACGAGATGCTGACCAGGGCGTGGTAGATACCCCAGACCGTGCCGAAGAGGCCGATGAACGGGGCCGTGCTGCCGATCGAGGCGAGCAGCACCTGACCGAACTGCAGCTGGGCAAGGACGCGGTGCAGCGCGTCGCGCAGGCGCCGCGTGAGCTGCGAGTCGGCGTGGCCGCGCGCCTCGAGCGTTCCGCCCGGCGGCGTGGTGAGGGCGGCGTCGACGAGCGGGAGCAGGACGCCTTCGCGATCGAAGGCTGCAAGCTGTCCGCGCGCCGCGGCGATCGTGGGCGCGGCCCAGAACGCGGGCACCGCGCGCTGCAGATCGACATGGACCCGGCGCAGCAGCCAGCCCTTCCAGAGGATCACGACCCAGGCGCTGACCGACATCAGCAGCAGCAGCGCGGCGACGCTGCGCGTGATCGCGTCGCCCTGCGACCAGAAGTGCTCGAAGCCGGTGGTCGTCATAGTCCGAGAACCTGATCCATGCCGTAGAGGCCGGGCGCGCGGTCGAGGAGGAAGCGCGCCGCGCGCACGCTGCCGTCGGCATAGATGGCGCGGCTGGTCGAGCGGTGCGTGATCTCGACGCGCTCGCCCGCGCCGGCGAACATCACCGTGTGGTCGCCGACGATGTCGCCGCCGCGCAGCGACGCGAAGCCGATGCTGCCGGCACGGCGCGCGCCGTTGCGGTCGTGGGTGACGCTCTCGTCGAGCGTCGTGCCCTGAGCTGCCGCGACGACCTCGCCCATCCGCAGCGCTGTCCCGCTGGGTGCGTCGACCTTGAGGCGATGGTGGGTCTCGACGATCTCGACGTCGAAGCCGTCGCCGAGCGCGCGGGCGGCGACGTCGAGCAGCTTCAGCATGACGTTGACGCCGACGCTCATGTTCGGCGCCATCACGATCGCGATGCGCTTCGCATGCGCCGCGATCTCGGTCTTCTGCGCCGCGTCGAAGCCGGTCGTGCCGACGACCGCGGCGACGCCGAGCTCGGCACACAGCGCCAGATGCGCGAGCGTGCCTTCGGGGCGGGTGAAGTCGATCAGGACGTCGCTCGCGGCCAGGCCGGCGCGGACATCGGCGCTCACCTTCACGCCGCTGTCGCGGCCCAGGAACGCCGTCGCATCGCTGCCGATGGCGGCGCTGCCGGCAAGGTCGAGCGCGGCCGACAGGACCAGATCGGGGCTCGCACCGACCGCTTCGATGAGCATCCTGCCCATGCGGCCGGACGCGCCGGCCACGGCTACGCGCCGCCGCGCTGCCGTGCTCATCGCCCGCCCCTCATGAGGTGGGCTCGAGCGGTGGGTAGCTGCGCGTCGGGATGGCGGGCGTGGGCTCCGGCGCGGGCGGCTTCGCCGGCACCGGTAGCGCCTTGACCTGCTCGTCGGTGAGGGCCAGCGGCGGCGCGTTGCGCGCGGTCTTGAAGGTGTCGATCGAGGCGACGAACTCGCGCTCGCTCGGCAGCTCGCCGCCGGCGTCAAAGCTCTCGAGCAC
>Ga0123338_10002453_pt1 | contig 17313 bp, 17 predicted proteins | sample grotaG_FD_89793 | JGI IMG/M metagenome (GOLD analysis project Ga0123338, IMG submission 89793) | Glacier valley bacterial and archeal communities from Borup Fiord, Nunavut, Canada, to study Microbial Dark Matter (Phase II) -... | ecosystem: Environmental > Aquatic > Freshwater > Ice > Glacier ...
ATGTTAGATACTTAAATATACGAAAATGACTGGATATTACTACTTTTTATTATACTTTTTTTAAGGCTTTTTCTAAATATTTTTTGTTTAAAAATTCATCAGTTATAAATCGAACTCAGGTTATTACCATTCCTGTTGTTTTTTGGTTTGGTAAAAGCTTTTTTATAAATGCATTTAAACAAGCCCGGAATGGGAAAGCAAATATGGATACCCTGGTAGCATTAAACACTGGGATTGCATTTATATTTAGTGTTTTTAATACCGTAAATCCTCAGTTCTGGCACCCAGAGAGGTTTACATGCCCGTGTATATTTTGAATCTACTGCAGTGGTAATTGTTTTTATTTTATTGGAAAGCTAGCGGCAATAATTTTTGACTTTTTCATTTTAATTATGTTTAAGTTTTTTTTTAAAAAAAAATTTATTGGTTTCTATTTATATCGCTAATCGTTAGCCCACACTTCTATACATTTCCTGCAAGCCTCGGCGCAATTCCTACAATGCTCGTAATGACTGGCATGTTTTTCACATTCTTCGGCACATTCCAAGGCAATATTTTTACATTCGATTGATAAATGCTCTGCATGTTTAGACCCTCTGGCTAAAAACCGTCCTGTGATTGTACAAATATCAGCGCAATCCCTACAAAATCGGATACAATTTTTCATCATCTGAACCTCCCTCTCGCTTAAGCATAATATGATACAGTTTTCATTCAATGGCACAAACCAAAAAAGCGTCGATATATTTTGTAGAGCCCATGTAAAGTTATATTTTATAATAAAAGTGAAATGCAAAAAATATTATTTACTGAATGATTGCATGTAAAAAAAAATTTTGAATTGATATATTTATTAATGAAATACAAAAAAATAAAATCTGCTATTCATATCCGCTTTTGATAACCGTTGATAACATTTTAAACCTTTCATTTGCCTTGAATATATTTCTCGAGTGCGCAGGTATAATTATTGATTGGCCTGTGTTAAGAAAATTTGAAATATCATTGATAACAATTTCAGCCTTGCCATCAATAACCTGGAGGAAGGTATCAAAAGGCGAAATTTTTTCTGTCAATGCCTCCCCTGAATCAAATGAAACAGCACTTACATTTCCAGTTGTTTTTTTTACAATTGTTTTAATCAACACAGAATTGGGTATGTATTCAATTATAAATGCTATTGATTTTTCAATTTCCACATTTTCCATTACTGGTATTAATTTAGTTAAACACAAAGTTGAAATAATGTTGGGCGTGATGTGTTATATAATAATTTAAAATTATTACATAAATCACAGGTGGATATGCAATGGATAATGACTTTTGCTTTCAAAGAAAATTCGAACTCACAAATATCCATTTTTCAGTTTGACAAAAAGGAAAAATTGGATAACTCCGCTACTTTCTTATCAATTGAGGTCTCTGACGTTGACAAGATTTACGAAAAGCAAAATACTGAAATAGTTTATCCGATTACAAATGAACCTTGGTGTGTAAGACGTTTTTTTGTAAAGGAAGCAAACGGGGCAACTATAAATTTATTATCACACCGATAGTAACTCTTTAATAAATTCATCAAATATGAAAATCCATCCAGTGTTTCCTTATAACCTTTCACAAATTCAAACTATGCTTTTTTTGGCCAATCTATTTTTTCTACTCATTCTTTTTAAAATCAGATAAAATAATAAAACTTAGATTCAATTAATTAATCATCTATGACCGAAAAGCCAAATATCAAGCAACACAGCCCTCTTACTAATTAAAGTATTTTTGATAACATATTAATTGTACCTTTCGCTTGCCATGTTAAAAAATTCAATTTTTGTTCTCCTTGTGTTACTAATTTCCTGTAATAACAAAAAAGGAAAAATTCATCCTGAATTAGAGCCAATTTCCGAATCAATTTATGCATCCGGAACGATAAAAAGCAAAAACCAATATGAAGCATTTGTAACTGTTAGTGGAAATATTAACAATGTTTTTATTGAAGAGGGAGATACGGTAAAAAAAGGCCAATCTATTTTATCCATTTCAAACGATGCTCAGCGCCTGGGAAAAGAAAATGCTGCACTTGTAGCAGGTTTTTCAGATTTTAATAATAACCGTGAAAAATTAAACGAAGCAGGCTTATCAATCAGTTTATCAAGAAATAAATTGAAAAACGATTCTTCCCTCTACTTCAGGCAAAAAGCTTTATGGCAATTGCAAATCGGAACTAAAGTTGCCTTAGAACAAAGTGAGTTGGCTTATCAGAATTCAAAAACAAATTATTATGCTGCAATTGTAAACTATAACGAACTGAAGCGACAGTTGAACTTTACATCTTCACAATCAAAAAAAAACCTATCCATATCAAGTAAGTTGGAAAGTGATTACACTTTGAAAAGCGAAATAGACGGCATTGTTTACAGGCTCAATAAAGTAAAAGGAGAAATTGTAAACCCTCAAACTGCACTTGCAATTATCGGCGATGCCAAAAAGTTTGTCTTAGAGATGCAAGTGGATGAATATGATATTATAAAAGTTAAAAAAGGGTTACCTGTGCTTGTTTCTATGGACACTTATAAAGGAAAAGTATTTGAGGCAATAGTGAGCAAGGTGTTTCCGATAATGAATGAAAAAAGCAAAACTTTTTTAATAGAAGCAGAATTTACCAATCAACCTGAAACCTTATATCCTAATATATCTTTTGAAGCCAATATCGTACTTCAATCCAAACCAAAAACACTTGTAGTCCCTCGAAATTATTTAATTAATGATTCCATTGCCGTTAAAAGCAATGGAGATAAAGTAAATGTAAAGACAGGCTTAAAAGATTACCAAAAAATTGAAATTATTTCAGGGTTAACTATAGGGGATGAACTAAAAAAGCCTTCAGAATGAACCTTAAACTGATCGCCAGTGTATCCCAATCGTTATTGCTTGCCCGTTGGAAACAAACCCTTGTTGCTGCAATTGGGGTTACATTCAGCATTGCAATGTTTATTACCCTATTAAGTTTCATGTCAGGGTTGAATAATTTGCTGGATGGGCTAATTATAAACCGTACCCCACACATTAGGTTGTATAATGAAATCCAACCCTCAAAACACCAACCAATTAATATTTCCAGAAAATATGCTGGCTATCATAATTTTATTCATTCAATAAAACCAAAAAATGCGCGCCTAGAAATTTATAATAGTGGGGCTATTTTAAATAATTTAAAAAAAGATAATAGGGTTTTGGGTGCCACTCCAAAAATAACTGCCCAAGTCTTTTATAATATTGGTGCAATTGACCTTCCGGGGCTTATCAATGGCATTGAAGTAGAAGAAGAAAACAGGCTTTTTTTGTTTAATGATTATGTAATAGCAGGTAATTATTTTGATTTAAAAAGCATTCCAAATAGTATCATACTTGGTAAAGGCGCAGCTGAAAAAATGCTGGCCAATATTGGTGATGTTGTTCAAGTTACCACCTCTAAAGGCGAACGCATGCAACTTAAAGTAGTAGGCTACTTTCAATCGGGTGTGCAGGATATTGATAACATTCAAAGTTATGCTTCAATAAGTACTACACAAAAGTTATTAAGTGAACCTAATAACTATATTACCGATATTCAAATAAAACTTAAAGATATTCTTTTAGCCCCCCAGCTTGCAAAAGAGTATGAAAAACTATTTGATGCGGAAGCAATTGATATTAAGACTGCTAATTCGCAATTTGAAACCGGAAGTTTTATACGTACTTTAATATCTTATGCGGTTGGGGTTGTTTTATTAATTGTATCAGGCTTTGGAATATATAATATTTTAAATATGATGATTTATGAAAAAATGGATTCTATTGCCATTTTAAAAGCAACAGGCTTTTCAGGGATGGATGTGAATTTTATTTTTATCACTATCGCATTAACGATAGGTTTATTTGGTGGGGTTTTAGGGTTGATATTCGGTTTTGTCTTATCCGTAATTATTGATAATATCCCATTTATCACTGCTGCATTGCCAACTATTAAAACATATCCAATCAATTACAATCCCAATTTTTATATTACAGGCGCTGTATTCTCCATTGTTACTACTTATTTCGCAGGTTATTTCCCTTCCCGCAAGGCAAGTAAAGTTGATCCGGTTATTATAATAAGGGGTAAATAAAATGGAAGAAAAAATATTAGAAGCTGTAAAAATTGTAAAATACTTTCACGACCCTTCTACAATAAAAGTATTAAAAGAGATAAGTATTTCAATACTTAAAAGTGAATTCATTTCTATTATTGGCAAATCGGGTTGTGGTAAATCTACATTGTTATATATTTTATCTACCATGGATACTGATTATGAAGGCGAACTTATAATTGACGGCGTAAGCATGAATGGCAAAAAAGAATTTGAACTGGCCAAGGTAAGAAATGAGAAAATTGGCTTTGTATTTCAGTTTCATTATTTGCTCAATGAATTTAGTGTTATTAAGAATGTAATGATCCCAGGATTGAAAATGGGAAAATACAATGAAAAAGAATTGGAGCAGCGCGCTTATGAAAAATTAAAAATATTAGGTATCGAAAACGAAGCCTTGAAAAGTCCCAACCAATTATCAGGTGGACAAAAACAAAGGGTGGCAATTGCCCGCGCACTTATCAATGACCCCCTTATTATCATGGGAGATGAACCAACAGGGAACCTTGATAAAAAAAATACTGAAATTGTATTTGATATTTTTAAAGAGCTGGCCGAAGTTTATAAACAATCTCTCTTAATCGTTACTCATGATAATGAATTTGCCTTGCGTACTCACCGTATTATTGAAATGGAAGATGGAAATATTATAAAAATGTAATAGAATGAAGGTTAGAACTCTTTTTATATCATTGTTTATAAGGTCTTTAAAAGCAGCCAATAAAAAAGCTATATAAACTAATATCCTATCCAAAATGCCCGCCTACGTAATTTTTGGTCAATTCATTTTGAGGGTTTTTAAAAATATTTTCAGTGGTTCCAAATTCTATAACCTCACCTAAGTACATGAAGGCAACCTTATCAGAAATTCGCCGTGCCTGTTGCATATTATGGGTTACAATCACGATGGTATAATCCTTTTTTAAGCTATTTATTAGATCTTCAATTTTATTAGTACTAATCGGGTCTAGGGATGAGCAGGGCTCATCCATTAAAATAACTTCCGGGCGCAGCACTACTGCCCTTGCAATGCATAATCTTTGCTGTTGGCCCCCGGATAATTTTACCGCCGGTTTTTTCAGATCATCTTTTACTTCATCCCATAAATAACTTTCTTTTAAGGCCGATTCAATTAATTGGGGGATTTCTTTTGAGGAAAATTGATGGATTTTTAAAGCATAAGACAGGTTTTCATAAACGCTTTTGGGCAAAGGGTTGGGCTTTTGAAATACCATACCAATTCTTCTCCTAATATCCGTTACAGAATTTTTCTTATCATAAATATCCAGGTAGTCTAATTTAAGTATTCCCTCAATTTTTGCATCGGGCGTTAAATCGTGCATCCGGTTGAAACAGCGTAATAAAGTTGATTTTCCACAACCGGATGGACCAATCAAGGAAGTAACCTGATTTTTATCAAAATCAATATTTATGTTTTTCAGTATTTTCTTTTTACCGAAATACAAGTTTAAAGAATGAGCGGATAACTTAATTTCCATAATAATTGGTTTACCTATTTCTCAATATTGATTACCCACTATTAATCATTTACTACTTAATAATCAGTACTATTTTGTTTAAACCGGATATAAAATGCGATACTATTTAAAATAAAAACAAGCAAGATTAATACCACTGCCGTGCCATAAGCTAACGGCCTAACCTGTTCTATAGATTGGTGTTGGGTCGAAAGCATGTACAAATGGTATGGCAAAGCCATAAATTCTTTATTAACAGAAAATGATAAACCGTTGATATAAAAAGCAACCCCTGTAAATAGTATCGGGGCAGTTTCCCCTGCTGCCCTTGATAAGGTGAGAATAATACCTGTTAAAATCCCAGGCAAGGCTTTTGGAAGTACAATATCTTTTATGGTTTCAAACTGGGTGGTACCTAAAGCTAGCGTAGCTTCACGCATACTAATTGGTATCCGTTTCAATGCCTCTTCTGCAGTAGTGATAATATAAGGCAATGATAATAAACCTAATGTTAACCCTGCAGATAAAACAGAAGTTCCTAATTTAAATGCTTGCACAAATAAGGCAAGGCCAAATAATCCGTAAATTATAGAAGGTATCCCGGCAAGGTTCCGGATAGATGCCCTAATAATATTTGTTAATATCGATGGCTTGGCATATTCATTAAGATAAATTGCGCAACCAACCCCAAAAGGTACTGAAAAAAGAGTTGTAATAAAGGTGAGCAATGTAGTACCTATAATGGCAGGAAGGATGCCTCCTTTTGTCATTCCTTCGGTTGGCAATTCACTTATAAAATTCCAATTGACAGAAGAAAACCCTTTGGAAAAAATATCGTAAAGAATGACCCCTAAAACCACGCAGACAATAATAGTGCTTCCGATTAGTACAATCCAATTAACCAAATAAAGTATTTTCTTTTTCATAGCTGAAACCTTCTCAACCTGTTGGCAAAATATTCACCTGTTAAATTAACAGCCAGCGTAATTAGAAATAATATCGCAGCAATTGCAAATAGTGCAAAATAGTGGGTTGTTTGATAAGGCACTTCCCCCATTTCAATGGCAATAGTTGCTGTGATGGTGCGGATAGAATCCAAAAAATTTTTTGGTATAGCGGCGGCATTTCCTGTTGCCATTAATACTGTCATGGTTTCTCCTAAAGCCCTGCCCAAGCCCAGCATAATAGCTGCAATTAAACCGGAGATTGAAGCAGGTAGGGTTACTTTAAAAAGGATTTGCCATTTATTTGCCCCAAGGGCATAAGAAGCTTCTTTATAACTTTCCGGAACCGCTTGAATTGAATCTTCACTAATTGTTATGATAGTTGGCAAGGCCATTACGGCCAACAAAATAGATCCGTTTAAAGCGTTTAATCCGTTTTGAATATGAAATATTTTTGCAATCCAGGGGCCGATCAATACTATTCCTAAAAAACCAATAGCCACTGATGGGATAGCGGAAAGCATTTCTATAACAGGCTTTAAAATTGTTTTCAATTTTTTTGGTGAAAATTCAGATAAAAATGATGCAGTACAGATTCCCAGCGGAACTGCGATAACCATTGAACCTATTGTAACCAAGCCTGTGCTTATTAATAAAGGGGTGATGCTGTATTTTCCTGAGGAGCCTTGAGGGTCCCACTGAAATCCGGTAAAAAAATCAATCGGGCTTTCTTGAATGAAGAAAGAAAAACTATTATAAAATAACATTAAAAATATTCCACCAAGCAACCCTATAGTTAAAAAGCCCGTTATTTTAAATATTTGCTTTAAAAGCCAATCCGTATTTTCCCGTTGTTTTACCTTCATTTTTATATAACAGGATAATAGCCCGCCGATTTAATTATTTTTAAACCCTTTTTACTTTTCTCAAAATCAATGAAAGGTTTAATTTTTGTAAAAGATGAAGATTTATAATACTGGAACAAAGGCCTTTGAAAGAAATATTTTCCGGCTGCAATCATTTTAGCATCTAAAGGTGAAATACTATTTTTATTTTTTTCTGTAAACACGTTAAGTACTTTTATTCCTTTAGTACCTCCATGTATAACATAGCCTGCCCCAACATAGCCAATCCCTGAATTATCTTGCTTTATCGCTTCTAATATTTGGGCATTGCCGTTCATTTCTTTTGCATGAGTGCTGAAGGAAATTTTTAATTTTTTTTTCACAAAATCGTGTGTGCCTGAGTTACTTTGCCTTCCGTAAATGTTAATGGGTAGATTTTTACTTGATAAAGCGGACCAATTAGTGTATTCTCCTTTTAATATTTTTGCAAGTTGATCGGTACTTATGGAGTCAATGGGAAGGTCATGCGCCACTACAAAAGCGATAGCATCCTGGGCAAAAATAAAAGAATCAATTTTTGTCCCTTTGCTTTGAAATAATTTAATTTCATTGTTTGTGATACTTCTGGATGAATTGGCAATATCTGCCGTCCCATTTAATAACGATGCAATACCCAAGCCCGAACCTCCACCTGAGATTGAAATGAAAACAATTGGGTTGTCATTATGAAATGTTTCTGCGAGCTGTAAAGAGAGGTTTACTTCCGTATCGGATCCTTTAATTTTAACTGTTTTATCATCTTTTGAGCAAGCAAACATTAAAATTGCAAGGATACAAGAATAATACTTCATTGATTAAATAATTTAAGGGATTTCGACAATTTTGTTACAGATAAAATCTTTACAGGCAAAATATTTTTATTGTTTTCGTCTTGGTCGATACATTATTTCTAATGAATGCTCATAATATTTTTCTAATAGTCCAAGTACCACCTCTTTTATTCTTTTATCAACATTTTCTGAATCAGACAAGTCTTTAGGGTAAATTATTTTATTTGAACTGTCGAACAAGTTTCCATCGGGATCAAAAGAAAGTTGTGTTCCATAAAGTTACTTTTTACCAGTATTCAGTCATAGCTACTATTTCTTTTTTTGCTTTTAATGCATTTATTATTTTTAATTTTGCTTCAGGAAACACTCGTGTAAAAACATTTATATCTATAACTTTTGCTTCCAATTCAGCATCAGATAATTTCATTAGTTCATCTCCAGTAATGCTTTTTTCAAAACCTTTAAACCCTATTTGCTTGGTAATGGCAAGAGTTGTAGCAGTATTATCACCTTTAATGATTTGTTACATACTTATTATTTAAACTTACGTATTTCCCATGTTTATATTGAATAATAATTTTTTTAAATTTTATATAGTAAATTTAATGTTATTCTAATTTTTATATTTAGAGTTTAATAACACTTATTATTACTTGTTTAAAAAAATATCTATATCTCAATTTCAAAATACTGTTATTCAATGAAAGTATTTTTACCTAAACAAAGAAGATAAAACAAAATGAGGATAAAATCCCATCGAACAAATCAAAAAAAAGCTTATCTGAAAGAAAAACTATAAGATGGCATCTTAAAGATAAACCCAATGTTATGCCTGGTTTTTTAACCTTTTATAAAACCATTTTTTTGCCATTTCTGCTGAAATAATGTATGCGCTTACAATAAGTAACATCCAACCATAAAATGCTAAAGGCAATGGCACAAAACCAAACAGGCTTGCAAAAGGCAAAAATGGTAGAACCAATACAAATGCTATAATTAAACTTGTAGCAATACCTAGATATTTTCCTGGTAAACTTTTAAAGAATGGCAATCTTGTTCGAACCACAAGTACAATTAAGGTAGCGGATATTACTGATTCCAAAAACCAACCTGTTTGAAATACTTTATCATTTGCTTTCATTATAAACACTAAAACACCGAAAGTAAGGTAATCATAAATGGAACTTAGCAATCCAAAAGTGATCATAAAACGCTGAATAAATTTAATATCCCAACGATGAGGTTTATCGATAGCAACTGGGTCAACACGATCAGTTGCAATAGTCATTTCCGGGAAATCAGTTAATAAATTTGTAAGTAATATTTGCTTTGGAAGTAAGGGAAGGAATGATAAAAATAATGAAGCGCCAGCCATGCTAAACATATTTCCAAAATTGGCACTTGTTGCCATGAAAATATATTTCATAGTATTGGCAAACGTTTTTCGCCCTGCGATAATACCCGTTACCAACACATTCAAATCCTGATTTAACAAAACAATATCCGCAGCTTCTTTTGCCACATCTACAGCGGTATCAACAGAAATACCCACATCGGCGGCATGTAAGGCAGGCGCATCATTTATTCCATCACCCATAAAACCAACTACGTTTCCCGATTTTTTCAAAAACAAAATAATTCTCTCTTTCTGATTAGGTTCAACTTCCGCAAAAATATCTGTAATTTTTGCCTGTTCAAACAAAGCTCTGTCACTCATATCACGCATTTTTAATCCTGTAAGGATCACCGGGTTTTCCATTCCGATTTGGGTTGCCAAATTAGCTGCAACTAATTCATTATCTCCTGTGATCAATTTAAGTTGAACTCCAAGGTTATGAAGGTTGGCAATGGTTTGTTGAACATTCTTTTTGGGTGGGTCGAATAAAGTTATAAAGCCAAGGAAAATCATATTTTTTTCATCTTCCTTTATAAAATCTTTATCGTTTTCTACTTTTTTATATGCAACTCCAAGCACACGGAAGCCACCTGCACTTAATTTTTTATATTCATTGTTAATGACGTCTAACTTATCTTTCATTTGAATTATTTCGCCACTTGCTGTTTCAGCTTTATCGCAAATATCAAGTATGGATTTTAAAGCACCTTTTGTAATGGCAATACTTTCTTTTTCATTTTTAACTTGAATAGTTAATCTTTTTCTTAAAAAATCATATGGGATTTCTGATTGTACAACATAAGCATCTAATTTACCTTCATAATTTGATCGGATGGCTTCGTCAATTGGATTTTTAAAACCTTGTTGCATTGTTGCGTTTAACCAGGCATATTGAAGTGTTTTTTCCGAATGATTTCCTTCAATATCCAAAGAATCTTTTAGGGTTACTTTTCCTTCAGTAATTGTTCCGGTTTTATCAGAACAAAGAATATTCATGCTGCCAAAGTTTTCTATAGAGGATAGTCGTTTAACTATTACCTGTTGTTTAGCCATTGCTCGTGCACCTACAGAAAGGTTTACACTAATTATTGCTGGTAATAATTGGGGTGTGAGACCTACTGCTAAAGCAAGGGAAAACAAAAATGAATCAAGTGCAGGTTTATGCAATAAAATATTAATTGCAAAAATAATAATTACAAGTACCAGAGTAATCTCCATCAACATATAACCAAATTTTCGAATTCCTTTTTCAAAATCTGTTTCAGGAGCTTTAACACGTAGTTTATCAGAAATTTTTCCAAATTCTGTTTGTTTGCCTGTTTTAACTACTATCGCTTTTGCTTTTCCACTGATCACATGAGAACCCATAAAAAGCGAATTACTTCTTTTTGCCAAAGGGCTATCAGCAGATACGATTCCTGTATTTTTTTCTGTAGGATATGTTTCACCTGTAAAGGCAGCTTCATCAATAAATAATTCTTTGGATTCAATCAATAAGCTGTCGGCGGGTATAACATCCCCGGCTGATAAAACGATAATATCTCCTGGTACTACATTTTCGATTGGCAACTCATTTTCTTTACCATCTCTAATAATATTGCATTTGATTTGCACTAGTTTTAATAATTCTTTTACTGCATCAGCTGCACCTTTCTCCTGCCAAAAACCAAGGATACTGCTTAATAAAATAATAATGAGTATGATTATAGCATCAGTAATATCTTTCAAACCAAAAGATAAAAATGCTGCCCCAATAAGTAAAATGGTAATAGGGCTTTTAAACTGCAAAAAGAATAATATAATTCCTGATGACCTGGATTGTGCTTTGAAAGTATTAAATCCGTATTTTTTTATTCGGTTATGAGCTTCATCATTTGTAAGACCTTTTTCAGACGAAGAAAGCTCCTTAAAAACATCCTCCGTATTAATATTCCAGAATTTTTCTAATGGTTGTGGTAAGATTGGGGATGGCATTTTTGTTAATTAGTTTTTGCTTAGATAAAAAGGAAATGATAAATTATTTATAGTATTAAAAAATCTTTCATTAATCCTTATATAATTTTTCATAATATTCTTTTGCCATTCTATCTGAATCAAATCTGACCATTACATCACGCATTCCTGCTTTCATTATATTCGTCCATAAATGCTTTTTATCATAAAAAAGCGGTAATGTTTCTTCTTCTAATATTTTAAAAAGATTTTGATTGTCTTCTGTATCCTGTTCTTCATGCGAAGCAGTAGGATTGACTGAAATGATAAAACTATTTTTACCATGTTCTGCAAACTCGGCAACCCAACCATCAGGAATTGAAACATTTACAGCACCATTCATTGCTGCAGTCATTCCACTAGTTCCTGATGATTCTCTTGTATAAAAAGGAGTATTAAGCCAAATATCAGCACCTTTTTTTAATTCTGCTGATAAATCCATTTCATATCCAATAAGCACAGCACAATTTGCATATTCATTTGAGATTTCGATAAGTTTATTAAACAAATCAATACTATCTGTATCTTCCGGATATGTTTTGCCAGCCCATATTATTTGTACTGGATATTTTTGATTGTTAATTAATCCTAAAAATCTATCAAAGTCTTTAATTAATAGATCAGGTCTTTTATATGATGTAATCCTTCTGGCCCACACAATAGTGCAAATATCTTCTTTAAATAATTTCCCTGTTTGATCTGCTACAATTTTAAACAACCCTTTTTTTAAATGATTTTTTCTTTTCATAAAAGCAAAATCATCACCGGATTGCATATAATTTTCAAGTTCTTTATCCATCCAAAATTCTTTGCTTTGAGCATTGGTTATTGAAATGATTTTTTGCACACCTGTGTTACCTCCCCACATATTGTTAGCAACTTTTCCATGAATTTCTGAAACTCCATTAGCTCGATGCGACATTCGAAGGGCTGTTAATGTAAAGTTCAATGTATCTTCTTTTTCGTCTAGCATTTCAAGTGCATCTGTTGATGTTAATGATCCAAAAAAATTCATATCTTCCAACAATTTCACTGATATCTCTTCATTTCCTGCTTTTTCTGGCGTGTGTGTTGTAAAAACTATTCTTTTTTTTACTTCTTCCTTATTTTTATATTTAGTAAGTAGATGAAAAATTAGTGGCAAGCCATGCCCTTCATTTAAGTGATAAATATCTGGTTGATAATTTAATATGTCAATTAATTTACCTCCTCCAATACCTAAAAGCATAAATTGTGCTATCCTCGCTTCGTGATTATTATCATACAAACGAAAGCTAATTGACCTGGCAAGAAAATCATTTTGAGGAATATCGGTGGTGAGTAAATAAATTGGAGAAGTTTGAAATATTTCTGAAGAAAGTAAATAAACTTTAACCCAAATGGTATTCCCATGAACAACCATGGAAAAAAGAATTTCAGTATCCTTTAAAAAGTAATATCTTTTTTTTGTAAACTTTACTTCCATTTTTCCATCATAATCCCTTTCCTGATCATGATATCCATTTGTAAAAAGAATACCAATGCCAATCATATTTTTTTTAAGAGCATAAGTACTTCTCAAATATGAGCCAGCTAAAAAACCTAAACCCCCTGAATATATTTTCAATGATTGGTCTACCGCATATTCCATTGAAAAATAAGCTACTTTTTTATTTTCATTTTCCATTACTTCTTATTAATTTTAATACTTCAATAACCCTTCCTTAAACATGAGAAGATTTAAAAAAATTTAGAGTCTATATATTATGCCATTTTTAATCTTTAAAACAGAAATAGTTGGTTTATAAAACCAACTATTTGTTTTAAAATAAATTTTTGATAAGTAAACGTAATCTCCTTTTCATATTGATCAATGAGTTTCCAAGCTCGTATGTTGGTCATGAGTATGTAAAATCTCTTTTGCATTATTTATTTCATGTTCACTACCATGAGCAATAACTAGAGTCATTCCTTCGTTGAGATGTTTATTGAAAGTTTCAGTTTGATCTGTGTTAATGCCCATTTTTGCTAAAAAAGCTAAAATTCCTCCACCAACCAATCCCAAATCAAATCCTGCCATTGCACCTACAAGTGCACCAGCTCCATATAAAAATCCAAAACCAGGTATAGCAAAAATACCAACACCAGTTAAAATTCCTAAAACTGAACCGCTAACTACGCCTAAGCTTGTTCCAGCTTCTTGCAAATGAACTGATTTTACATGTATGTCGTCCTTTATGTTTTCAGCTTTTCCAACTAACGAAATATTAGAAATCGGAACACCACCTTCTTTTAAGGTTTTAGCTGCTTGAACAGCTTTTTCATGTGTATCATATACTCCAATAGTAGCTTTCATGATAATTTTAGTTAAAAATTTTGATTTGAGAAATATTATACAAAATTAAAGAGGCAAAATTTCATTCGCTTACATAAAAAAATAAATTATTTACATAATTCACACTTTTAGAAAGGATAATTTTCATTTCTGATTTACAGAAATGAAAAAATAATTGGTTTAAAAAAAAAGAATTATCAAATTAATTTTCCGGAACAATCATATTAATTGCACTTGGGATGAGTGTCGCATTAATATCATTAACCATTCCTAAATACTCACCATCTATTTGGAAATGCATTTTTTGAGCGGAATGTATGGATAAAGAACTCATCTGAAAAATTTCTGTTTTTTTAGGATTGAAAGATGCATGTGAAAAAATCATTTTAAATATTTCTATAAATGATAATTTTTTAACGGCAACAACTTCAAATAACTTATCTGCAAGATTACCGATAGGGTTTATAACCGCTCCACTTCCATACTTTGTAGCATTTGCAATAACAATTTGTGAAGCTTTAATTTTAATTACATTTTCATTAAAATGCATCCTCACAACAATTTTTGGGTTTTTCAAAATTACTTTTAATAAAACCCTTATATAACCCAACATACCACGGTGATGATTATTTTTAAATTCTTTCATTGCAAATGCATTAAGCCCAACATCACTTAAATGAATGCACATGTGATTATTGATTTTTAAAACATGAATTTTTTTTGTGAATCTCTTTACAATAACATCTAACGCTTTTTTGTGTTCGCACATCAGGCCAAGTTCTTTCGCCAATCCATTAGCAGATCCTGCTGGTAATATCCCCATTATTATATTTGTTTCTAGCAAACATGTCGCAACACTGTTAACAGTTCCATCACCCCCTACTGCGACAACAATTTTTGGTGAAAAAATTTTGATTTCATTTTTTATTAATTCGAGATTGCTTTCTTTAGGCATTTCATATAATTTAATAATATGGTTCGAAAATTTAAAATAATCTAAAATAATCATGACCCAGTCGGTAGAACCGTTCCCCGAACCAGAATTGATTATAAAAAGAAACTTTAAACTTTCTCCCTTTTCCATTAAATAATGATTAGAATTAAACTCTTAAAAACTTCAATTACGTAAGTAAAAAAATTGTAATTAAAATTTATTTTAAATCGGAATGAATTAGTGTTGGATAAATTGCAGATAAAATATTATGCTAGAATTATTAAACAACTCAAACGCAACAATAAAAATTTACCATGGCTATGGACATAAGGATAATCTTACCGTTTTTGGTCATGTGTTTAAGAAGAAAATTGTAATCCGGAATAATCATACAAATAATTTTCTTATTAATAGTTTACATCTTATCAAGTTGTTCTTTATCAAACCGTTGCCTGAGGTGGATGTTCAATTGCAATGGGAGGATCAGCGATTATTTTCTAAAACAAACTCAAGCGGTTTTTTTTGTTTTGAATGGAAATCAAATAACACCATTGAAGCAGGTTGGCATAGCGTAATAGTAAATTTGTTGGATGAAAATGGAAAAATTTCAAGAACTGGGGAAGGCAAAATTTTTGTACCTCACTCAACACAATACGCTTTTATATCTGACATTGACGACACAGTTCTTATATCTTATTCAGGTAAAACATTTAAAAAATTAGTAGAATTATTTACAAAGCATCCTCGAAAGCGAAAAGCATTTGATGAGGTCGTAAAGTTTTATCAATTATTATCCCTTGCCCATACCGAAGCAGGTATGGCTAATCCTTTTTTTTATGTTTCTAGCAGCGAATGGAACTTGTATGATGATTTAAAAGAATTTTTCAGGCATAATAATTTACCAGAAGGGGTTTTTCTTTTAAATGATATAAAAAATTGGTATCAGCTATTTAAAACCGGTAATACTAAACATCAGGGTAAGTTAATTAGGATTGAAAGAATTTTAAATGCATTTCCTAAACAAAAATTTATTCTTTTGGGAGATAATTCTCAAAAGGATCCAGAAATATATTTATCCATAGCAAATAAATATCCCGATAGTATTACAGCTATTTATATTAGAAATATAGATTCAGCAACAAAATCGTTCACTAAAAAAATTATGTTGTCAATTCAAAACAATCGAATCCAAACCTTAATTTATAATCATAGTGGTGAGGCCATTTTGCATGCAAAAGAAACAGGTTTGATCTGAGATTACGATTATAGATAAACTTAATCTTCTTGTTTATTTAACATTTAAATTATACATATTAAAGTGGGGTGTGATATTAATAAATCCCAATTTGAGGAATTTTAATCGTTTTTTATTTTTTTATTCTGACCTAATTTTCTTAATTAAGTTTATTTAAAATTCTTTAATAATTTTTTTTAAATTATTCTTACAGAATTTAAAAGAGTCAGTAAGTTTAGTAGATCATCGCTGCAAGCATTTAAATTATTTATTTTGAATGTTTATTTTATAAAAATCAATCGAATTCATTTTTAAATATTACACAATTATCCCTTTTCGTAAGCTTCTAAATATCAATGTAATTTTTTGTGGATTGATTGTTTTATTTAAATAATCGTCTGCAATTAAAAGATCAAAAATTTATTTGGATTCTCCATATAAACTCCTCTTTGGTCTAATAGAATTTATTCTTTATTCACTATTTCATTATGAAACTATATATTAGAAATATGGTCAGCTTGCGATGCAAAATGATGGTTAAAGAAGAGTTGAATAAACTCGGGATAAAATATGTAATTGTAGACCTTGGTATAGCTGATATTTTAGAAGAAATAACATTCAAACAACGAAAATTACTTAAAGAAAACCTTTCACTATTAGGTTTGGAATTACTGGACGATAAAAAAAGCATTCTAATTGATAGAATAAAAAGTGCAATTATAGAAATGATTCATTATTCTGATGATTTACCTAAAATGAATTATTCGAATTATATCAGCGAAAAATTAGAATATGATTACACTTATTTAGCTAATACGTTTTCCGAAGTTAAAGGCATAACTATCCAACATTTTATTATTATGCATAAAATTGAAAAGGTTAAAGAGTTACTTCTTTATGAAGAACTCAACCTATCAGAGATATGCTATAAAATGCATTATAGCAGTGTAGCCCACTTATCAAATCAATTTAAAAAAATAACAGGATTGTGCCCTTCTACTTATAGACAAATGCATGAAAAACGCAGTGTCAATTTGGAAAATATGTGATTTATGTAACAATTTTAAATAAGTATGTAACAGTATTCAGTTAAGGAAAATGATTTAGCCAATGTAATCGATGTTATTAGCTTTCAGGATGAAGAGAAACTAGGAAAGGGCAAAGAAATGGTGGACAAACTCAC